>TARA_R110000765_G_scaffold166424_3_pt1 | contig 21388 bp, 11 predicted proteins | sample TARA_R110000765 | Tara Oceans TARA_R110000765 (sample SAMEA4398168) | marine metagenome | biome: Polar Biome; feature: [MES] marine water layer (ENVO:01000295) within the mesopelagic zone...; material: water (ENVO:00002006), including particulate matter (ENVO:01000060) such... | reverse complement strand
ACTTCGATAGTTTTCCCAGGAGCCTTTGTTACTTCTCCTCTTTCAGCCGCTTCTAATTTAGCTTCTAAAGATTCCATCTGCGAATTGTAGGCGTCAAAATCTATGGCATCGTCGTTAAGCTTTTCAACTAGCTCGTCCATTTGCTCGTTGATACTATCGACAGTAATACTTAACTTATTAGATTCCTCTGTAGTTTTATCTTTGTCTTCTTCAGGTGTAGTTACTTTTACCACAGGGTTTTTAACAGTCTTACCCCCAAAGTGACTAGACTTATTAAAGTCCTTAAGAAAATAGTAAACACTTTCTCCTTCTGTCTTTTTAAAAGCCATAGGCGCAGGTAAAAGCTTATTCACGAATAGTCTAATCTTATCTATAGTGCTTTCATCTACTTTTTGTCCATCAGCTAACACGTCAGACATAGCGTTCATAGCCTCCTCGTAGTAAGCGGTACTTTTGACTTCTTTGCCTTCAGCGTCTTTAACCGTATAACTCTGGTCTATTCTAAATTTGACTTTAGCATACAAGTCTGGTTGATTTTTTTCTAGGTAATCTAGTAAAACTTTCCCAGCCGCATTAAGATCAGCATTTTCTTTACCTATTATTTTCTTAGCATAGACATGCAGCACTTCATGAGCAAAAATCCCTGTTCTGCCATTCTCAGCAGCAACTTCTAAATTTATAATAATTGGACCGTTTTTAATCGCTGACCCTTCTATTAATCCTCCTTTTTCTATAGCTTCCCTAAGCGTCATAGTAGCCCCGGCTGCGTATGGCGCATCTAATTTTTCTGAATCGTGGGTTTCATAAGCTTCAATCATTTGCTCTGCTGCTGTGTCACCTTCTGCTACAATAAATTCTACGCCTAAGTCTTTGTCTTCTGCAAATTTTTCTGCGTTTTTTCTTCCTTGATTAATTCTTGTCTTGTAAGCTTTTACTTTATATCTTCTTCGTGCTTCTTTTTTAATTTCTTCAGCAGTTGATTGTTTGCCGTCTTTGCTTTTCTTTTGCAGAGCAATCTTAGCTTCGTCGTATCCTTGTTGTCTCTCTTCTTCGCTTATTTTAGAGTACTCTAAGCTAATACCTGCAAAACTCTCAGCAAGCATTTTAGTACTATACATTTGATATCCGCTGCTGCTTTCAAAGTATACTGCTTGAGAAGCGGCATTCGACTCTGTTTGAGCTATGCTGCTTTCATTGGTTAATATTTTTTCTCTAGCCTCGTATAAATTATCTATCTTTTGCCTTGTTTGCTTTTCTAAAGCTGCTAGCTCAGCGGCTTTTACATTAGGATTAGCTGCTGCTTGGGCAAATCTTTTATTAGCTTCAGTTATTTCTAAGTTTATATCATCGACTTTTTTGGCATTGCCAATAGACAAACTGCTTCCTAATTTGAACATAACGCCATCTTCTTTGGCTTTACCTTCTTTTACCAGGTCTTTTATTGCTGACGCTATTTCAGGTTCGTATAAGCTGTCTATATTAACGCCATCTAATGACGACGGTCCTTGTATTGAATTATCTCCAGTTAGCTCTTTCAGTTTATTAGTTACATCCTTCAATGCAGCCATTTCCGCTTCCGTAGCTAAAGAACTTACAAAAGCTTGCTTAAAACCTCTACCCGCTACAGCGGCACCAAAACCACCTCCCATTAAAGCACCTTGAGCAAAAGACTCAAGACCGCCTTCAAAAAGGTTTTTGTCTTCTCCTAATATAAATCTATCTCCAAAGTTCTGAACAAAGGTGGTAGCAAATTCTGATCCGCCTTCCTTGTATAAAGCTTTACCTAATTGTTTACCAGCAAACTTAAAGCCTTCTTTTATTGTTACCCCGGGTAAATCCTTAACGCCTTTACTTACTCCTTTTAGCAAAGACATAGTACCTACTTTTTCAAACGCGACTTCAGCTGCGCCGTACAATACCTGCGTACCAATAGCTTGTATGTTAGAAATATTCACTACTTTGGCATCTTTTTCCATCTGCTGCTCTATAAACATCTTTTCAAAGCCGTCTATATTAGGATTTTTATCTAATATTTTTCTATTTTCAAGTAAACGCCCGTATGCTTGTTGCTGATCAATGGCAATAGTCATTCCTTTTCCTCCGGCTCCCGACAGGAAAAATAAAGGCATAGCTGCTGGTCCCGTGAAGGCCATAGCTAAGGAAGGTACTAAGTTAGGCATAGACCCTGCTACCCATCTACCTGCGTCTTTAACGCTTCTAATTTCATCAACTTGCACAGCTGTTTGATAGGATTCAGTCTCTTTAATCAAATCACTACCAAGCCCTACAATACCGTATGTATCTTCTATCCTCTGGTTTCTCCCAAGTGTTGTTTCAGTAAATAGCTTTTCTGGACTAATCATCGTGTCAACGATTTGTATTGCTCCAAATCCAATATCAGCTCCAAGTGACTTAAAGCCTGTTCTAAGCTGGTTAAGTCTATTGTAGTTTTTGCCTAAATCCTGTAAAGCATATGGTAAAGTATTTGCTCTATCTAACAAGCCACTGTCAACAGCTTTTGATTGAGTAGCTTGCAACGATTCTTGTTCTTTTATAAACCGAGTCTGAATGTCTTTAGCTATACCGTAATTTTCCTGGGTTTTATCTCCTTCTAAATTGGTTATAGCTTCGTCTAAACTCTTTGCTGTTTTGCTGTATTCCTCATACTGTTTGTTGAAGTTTAGTACGTCTTCTTCGTCTTGAGCAGCTAGCGCATATATTTTTGTTCTATCAAAGACCTCTAGATCGTTAACATATTCAGAGCTTTTTTTCTTTCTGATTTTGTTTTTGCGTTCTGTGTCCCATGCTCTAATTTCGTCTTCTGTAAAGTCACGTATAATACCTGTTTCGTTCCATTTATTGTAAAGATCGAAGTCGCTCTTGCTTGCAAAATCTTCTTCGGTAGCTTTCCTACCTTCTTCTACATATCCTCCAAGGCCAGCATAGCTTGATGTTTGGTTTATGGTGTCTTTTTCTTTACTCTTAATAACTCCAAACGACCCGGCAAACTCTGCTTTCATTTTTTCGCTAGCCTCTTCATTGCTTATGTCATCAGGCTTTATATATTCAGAGTACTTATCGTACTTATCTTGAACGCCTTCTTTAGCTTTACTTAAGAAACTTTGGTCTCCTATTCCTTTTATAAGGTTATTTACTCTTTCAACAGCTTTTTTAAGTTCTTCGTCTGTTTTGTCTGCGCCTATAGCTATTGAAGTAAGCATATCCATAGGGTTACCTATAGTCTCTTCAAAAAACCTATTCAAACCGCTAATAGCTCCTGGCATTTGAACTTTTTCCGAACCGGCAGTATTTATGTTAATCGCATCAAAACTACCGAAAGCAGTACTTGGGCTAGTGACTAAACCTAGTCTAGAAAGCTTTTTATTCAGTAGCTTGACTACTTCAGTTTCTTCTTGTTTTAAGTCTTCTGCTGTAACATAGTACTTAGCATAAGAATCATCTCCTTGAGATGCCGAAGAAGTATTTACCGAACCTAAATCCCCATTCGGTGCTGTGTTTGACGACCCTGCACTTGCACCGTTTTTCTTGAGAGGGTCCGTTTGAAAATTTGTTGTATAGCCTTCTCTTTCTGCTGCTGCTTCTGTAGAGATGCCTAGTATTTCAGACAACTCCAACAATTCAGAATTATCAACTTCGTTATTTTGAGAGTCGTAGTATTTTTTTGTTGACATTATATTGTATTTTATTAGTTATTTGTTTTAGTAACGACGATTGATGCTAGCTCCATAGGATCCGTTAAAAAGTTGTTTCCGTAAGTATTGTCTCCTAAATTTACAGCCATGTAACCAGGTTTAAATGGATTCTCAGGAGTAAAAGTGGCAGCTGCTCCAGGGGTCCCCTGAATAGCGTCTATATTTTCTAGTTCTTTTTTTACAACATTAGAAACTGCCTTACCGTCTTTTTCACCGCCTTTGTAAGTGTATTTTTTGTCTTTTGCAGAATAAGAAAATTTACCTTTAGGCATAGCCACATACTTGTACACAGTATCTCCCTTAGTTATATTACCTTTACTGTCAAACCGATCTTGAAGACCTTGTTTAGAATATCCTCTGTAGGTTGATGGGTTTTGCTTGTTGTTTTTTGCCGTGTAGTCATTAGCTCCTTGAGTAGAAGAAGCCTGAACTCCTTTAACTATTTTATCAATGTAAGAATCTTTCCATGCGTTGAAGTCCTCTGGTTTGCCGCTGTATTCTGGCAATTCTTCGTTATAATCGCTAAGCAAATTGTCATTGCTTAAAGATTTTATAACATCAGGATTTTTGCCAAGAACTTGTTTAAGTTGAGATTTTAAAACGTTAACAGACTGACTGTTCATTTCCTGGCCAGACTTAAGAGCGTTATTATAGGCAGATTCTGACGATTCTAAAATTTGCGTTGCTTGAGTGTAAGCAGGTGTTGCAGGAGGGCTCCAGTCGCTATAATCTATAGAACTTTCACCTTCTCCAAAAGTCATTCCACCATTTCCTGATATATTAAAAACAGTAGAAGGATTATATATTTCGGACGCTTTAGAATACCTAGAAGGATCTCCTTTTGAGACTTGGTCGTTATCAAAGTTATCATAATAAGTAACTTTGTCTTCAGTATAACCTTTTATATTGGCATCTAAGTTTTCAAAAGATCTATTAACAGAGTTCATAATGTCAACTTGCTCTATATAACCAGGGTCTGTTGATTTTAAACCTCCCAGAGCTACTGCAGCGTCCAAATATTTTTGTTTCTGCTCTCCAGCAAATTTTTGCACCGCTTTCTGTTGTTCATCGGAAAGCTTAGTAGCGTCTACGTTGGACTTCATTTTGCTTAAGTAAGTAGCTGTATTTTGCTCAGCTCTAGCTGTTTCTGCTTGGTCTTGTGCTATCTTTAATTCAGCCGCTTTGAAAGCAGGCTCTGCAGCTTTAGCTAGGTCGATAAATGTACCTTGCCTAGCTAGTCTCTCTCCCTCTATTAAATTTACTCTTGCCATATTCTTACGCTTTAATTACTTATTTTTAACGGACCATTTTTCCATTTTCGTCAATTTTCATTCCGAGATCTTTAGCTATACCTGTCGCGCCAAGTCCTCCTGTTGCAACGTCACCAACGACATTACCAATTCCCCCTGCTATAGATGCTCTTGCTGCATTTACATCTGCTTGAGCTGAACCCATTCTTTGCTGAGCCATACCAAACAGTGTTTCTGTTTTTTCTTTCTCTTGAGATCTTGATATTAAGTCTCCTTGTCTTTCTTGCGATTGCAGTTGCCCAGCCATTGACCTTTCTGCTGCCTGATTAGAAGCCTCTTGTTGACCAATACTAGCTGAAGCTTGTTGAGCATTTGCTGAACTTTGTCCTGCCATTGCTTGCGCTAAAGCCGCTATGCCGCTACCTCCTGCTGCTTGTCTCATACCGGTCATAGTGTTAGCTAAACCTTGTTGCTGCTGTTGAGCGGCAAAATCAGCTTGCTGTGTATTTACAGTCAGGTCTTCCATGGTATTCTCCATGTTCATATAAGGATTAGACGTATCTAAACCTTGAAGTCTTTGCTTATTTTCAGCGTACTCTTGTTTTGCAGCGCGTAGCTCTGCTTTTCTGCCTTTTTGTCCTATAAGCCCACCAGCTATGCCTGCTAAACCTTTTATTGCTCCTATCATAGTGTATTAAGTTTTGTATAAGTTATTATTACGTATTATTTACTGCTCTCAAAGAACTCTGTACCAGAAGAAAATACTTCCGCGTACTTTGGTGAATCGTTTCTTAGTTCTATATCCATGTAGTATCCTAGTAAAGCGGACGAGTTAGCCTCGTTGTCCTTAGCGAACAAAAAGTAGCTACTAGTTGTAGGCCTATTAGACGATGGTGTTGTTGTTATATTTAATGTATTGTTAACAGATGCGTTGCCTTGAGTAGTTATACTAGCTATAGGTCCTATAGGGTAAATCACTTCTCCTTCCGGATCGTCGGTAAAATATACAATGTCTCCGGGTTGAGCTGTTATATTTACAATATTTGCAAACTGTACTGTCATTGTCGCCATATTCTTATTTTTTTATTTAGTATTACGGTATTACGCTTGCGCTAGCTGTTAAATTAATCACTCCTGCGGTAGCAGCTCCAGCTCCTGGACTCGTACAAGACGGTTGGACAAGAGCAGTAGCTCCTGTACTATTGGCTGCTGTACCGTTAGATACTCCGTTTCCTGTAGACATGCCGGTAATATTGGCCTGTATGTAGTATGCTCCTGGGCTAGCAACAGCCTGTTGAGTATACTTTACTTTAGTAAGAATATTATGATTAATAGGTACCTCAAAAACGTCTGAAATTGTAACTACCGTCCCGGGTGAACTAAATGTGTTACTCATAGGTCTTGCTTCAATACGCAGGTAAGATCTTACCGCTTGATCATCTGGATTTACAATCCAACCAATAGATAGTTCATCATTTGGATCACCTGATTGCGCTCCGTCCACTTTAACATTTCTGGTTATAAATACAGTGTCTTGAGCCGTTTGTACTATAGTAAACCCGTGTGTTGTTGTAGAGCCCCCAAACGCGGTCGCGTTTAAAGTAGTAGTTCCAGTTGCCGTTATGGTTAAGCTAAAATTCAAAACTCCCGTAGCTGCTCTTTGTGAGAACGTAAGGCCTGGAATAGTAAAATATCCTAAACTGTTCACGGTACCGCTTCCGGTTTGAGCAGTTTGTCCAGAAGCTGTAAGAGAGTAATTAAACGTAGCTCCAGGTGTGCCGAGTACTTGATAACCGCGAGTCATGCCTTTCCAGTTTACACTTGAAAAACTACCGTTAATATTATTAATAATCAAAGGGGTCGCTACTGGTATTGCCTCTGCTAAGCCAGACACATTGAAATTAAAAGTTTCATCTGTGACCGGGTAAGTGTAAGCAGCAATTACCTGCATGCTGTTAAAGTTGCCAGAACCGTCTTGCCCGTAGGTTTTAGTAACGGTAAACGCAGAATCATTAACTGAACTATTCGGGTTTGTGTTGGTTATTGTAAAAAAAGCAGAATCAGTAAGCGGAGAGGAAAAACGATTATTTGCATTCGCTGTTAAAGTTACGTTTAGTACATTGCCTGTGGCGCCTCTGTTGCCTGAAAAAGCAAGTGTTGCATTGGCTACATTAGAAGTAGCATTAGTTAAAGTGTTAGAAAAGTTAAGAGTTAAATTTATAGGTATTAATACGCTTTTACCAGATGCACATACAGGAAAGCTAACACCTCCTGATGGTATTGTGTAAGAAGAGTCTATAGTTAAATTACATTTAACATTAGTTCCGTCTTGTACAAAGTTAACAGCAGTTACGCCGTTGCCGGGTGTTCCATCCCAACTAAAATCAGTAGCTGCTAAAGTGTAGCCTTGATTAGGAGTTAGTACTAGTTCAACAGTGCTGCCGGTAAAATTATACAAAGCGGCGCCAACTACCCCTTGGTAGTCTGCTTGCGTTACAGTAAAGTTTTCAATGTTTGTTACACTCATGTTTTATGATATTATAGTGAAGCATGTAGGATCCATAAAGAAACTAATGTCTGTATTCGTAATGTAGTCTCCTCCTATAGCGTAAGCAGATCCTAGTCCTTGGACAGATATCTCTCTAGAGTCTATATTAGTGTCGGTAGAAGAATTAAAATAAGTCTTAGTACCTGTAATTTTTTGGAAGAACTTGTTTTCTTTATTAGCGAATTCTTTTATAAAGCCGCTTTGCAAATCAGTTGTTAAGTTTTTAGCATACCAACCTTCTTTATGCACTGTTTCAATAGTAGGTGTTATATTACTAGCTATTACCTGAGCAATGCTTAATTTAGATGATTGAGCGTTTAACTGATATCTGTATTCTTTAGAATTTGACCCTGTATAGTTTAAAGCTTTAAACTTTTTAGCTGAAGCAGGCAAGTCATTAGCTACAAACTTCACAGCACTGTCAAAATGCACTCCATAAAATTTACCTCTATCTACTGTTTCTATGTTATGTTCCCATATTTCTCCTCCTTTAAAAGTGTAGTAAACGTCGTTCAAAGAAACACCTCCATGTTTTGAAAAAGATTTTCTACTTTCCCATCCGTTAGTTTTTTCTTTAAAAGATAATACGGTATCGTTAGGAGTGTATTCAGTCCAGTTACTAGAGCCATACGATTTTGAAAAGCCTTTAAACTTGTTCTGCCACTCACTAGTAAGATTGCAAACAGATATATTATAAGAGGACTTGTCATCGTCAAAGCTACCTATAATATTAGAAGAGCTACTTAAGTTGTCTGCAAAGAAATCAACCATGCCATAGTCAGATATAACTTCTATGCCATTATTGGATAACCTACACACTACGCCTCTGTTGCTGTCGGTAAAGTAAGCTCTAAAACCATATGAAGCGAAAGATTCTGGGTTTTTAGATATACCAAATTCTCCCGCAAAGGCATCGGCATTACCCAATACTCTGTTTGTAGAAACAAGATTTGTATTACCATCAGCATTGAACAAAGCGTCTTTATCAGCATATACCCTGAGCACCTTATCTTCACAGAACACAACTAGGTTTGTATCTCTAGCATGTAGTTTTTGAATAGAAGAATAGACAGGGTCTAAATTTTTTGTTATAGGTAATGCTTGTATGAACTGGTTCAGCTCATTAGTTCCTGATGTGGAGTTAAATATACCACTATATATTAGTCCTGTAGATAGTCTGTCTTCCTGGTAAGGTTCTGACAATGTTGCTGAAGCCTTGACTCCTTTAGCTATAGTAGGAGCATTGAAGTCATCTCTAATCCTGTTAGACTCTACGCCGTTACCAAAAGAAAACGCATTATAGTAGTCTAATGTTTTTAAGTCGCCTAATTCACTTATAGGAAAGGCTTTACTAGCTTCAAAGTATATATCTAAATCGGCTTGCTCTACGGGTTCTGTTTCAAATATAGCTGGGTTTGAGCTTGAAAAAGAGTCAGTAGAAATAAAACTAGATAATATATTAATACTAAAAGTATTTGTAGATTGCTTGCTATTAGTAACTAGCGGGAAATTAGTATTATCAACACCTGTTCCTTCTATTGCTTTATCTAAAACTAAATCAAACCTAGATCTTTTATTACTAGGCCAGTTTCTGTCTGCAGACCAGCTTTTATCGTAGTTATTAATGCTATATAGATCAGACCTCAAAATAGTGTATACGGGATCATCTTCACCAATACCATTAAAAGATATCTTGGTTCCAGGGGTTTTTAAAGCTGAAACAAGAGAAGCATCTGCTGCGGTTGCACCACCTCCGAGAGAACCTGGCCGCTGTCCGTGATAACTTATACTTATTGTTTTCTGACCTGCCTGTATTCCAAAACCATTCCTTGGTCCGCTTTTATTTATTTTTTTTGCATACGACTCGTCCGCAGACCACCTAGGCCAGTCAATATCATATTTCCAAGATTCATAGCGGTTAGAGTTTGTCACTTTAGTTCTAACAGCGTCGGTTACCGATGCTACTTTGTCGTACTCGCTTGCTAAACTCTCGTCAACTTCTTCAGCTATATACGTCCTAGCTATATCTTGACTGTCGAGCTTCACAAAAAATCTACCGGTAAATTCAGGTCTATTTTCAATTTCCTTTATGAACAAAGTAATTCCTGCTCCAGCGGCAGGGCTTCCTGATGTACCTACTGTTCCGCTTATGTCTAACGGTAGTTTTTCATCTAAAGATAGCCTGTAGTTATCACCGAACAAAAGTATATTAGTTACTTTTATAAGTTCCGTTGCCTTGCCCCCGCCTACTACTCTTATGTAGTTCCCTGATTGGGATTCTCTTCCTTTAGCAGTGGAATCATTCCATTTATCTTTGTCAATGTCTATGAATATATCTCCCGCAGCAGGGTAGCTACTCGTATCAAAAGTACCTGTATCGACTGCTTGCCCTATCTGATAGGTTTTTTCTTTTATAAAGCCCGGTGCTTCATTAGATATGTCCAACACTTTAAACTTAGCCTTTTCCAAAACAGCTTCGTCAGATGTATGCGCTTTCTTTAATTCTAAAAAGCTTTCTTCTGTTACTTTGTTTCTATCCGCGGATGGAAATGATAACCAAAAGTTTCCGTCTTCAGCTATATAGTATCTGTCCATAGCTAAATTATAGTAACTACTTGAAGAATCTTTTACAAAGTATTTAAAATGAGTTGCCCAGTCAGGTTTGTTTGCAGCAGCAGGTCCTTTAGCTTGTAAAGAGTTCTTAGCTATACTGTATTCTTTGCCTATATCAATAGCTGAGTCCGCAGAAGAAAACACAGGTGACTGCCTACCGTATTTATCCATGTACACTATACCTGCTTGATAAGTTCTAGCAGATTTAACAGTGCTAGTAGGGGTTAACTCTGTGGTTGCCTGGTCTTCGTTTAAGAAAGAAAAGTTTACAGCCTCTTGGTTTTTACTAACATTAAAGTTTTGCAGGTAGTTTCCATAAACTAACCTATTAGCTATAATCTCCTGTCCCTTCGCTAGCCTAGGAACATTATCCCAAGGCCGCAGTATTTGATTGCTGTCTATTACAGCATAAATTAATTCCGTATCTATCACGTACTTATAACCGGCTACTATATCATCTCTTTCTACACTGTCGACAGAATATATAACGTTAGAGGAATCATTCTTATATAAAATCTCTACTTCTTTTACGTTATTAACAAGCCCAATGTCTGAAAGCTCTATTGTCTTAACGCTATTTTCCATAGAAGAGTTAAATCCTTTTGAGCTATCCCATTCGTATTCTCCAGCAGGTTTAAATGCAACCTCTGAAAAAGGGCCTAAAGGTGAATATTGATTATTGTCAAATTTATAACGGTAAGCAAATCTAACGAAATCAAGTTTAAAAATACCGTCAGGCTCGACTAAATTGGCTTGATAAGTCAAAAGAGCGTTTGAAATAACACCGCTATCTAAATCGAAAGAACCCATGATACATTCTACCTCATAGCGAGAATTAGCACTGTCATAGAAAGGTAAGCTTTTTACTTGAAACTTAGCTTTAAACGTAGCAGTCCCAGATTCGCCTGCGTTTGGGTTTGATTGAGTGTGAGTTGCCTCTATATTGTCACCTACCTTAAAACCCAGAATATTATCTAGTGTATTTAACGGAAAAACTGATCCTGGTGCTAAAGGTATAAAACCTCCCGCACCGTCGCTTACCCCGAAGTTTCTATTGAAGGAAAATGAGTTTTGACTGCCTGGTCTAAAAGTATCTAGTAAGGTTAGTGTAGGTGGGGAAAGTGGTTGTTTTTTTATTACCGTAATATCAGCTTCTTCAAAGTTTCTACCAGAAAGCTGAGTATGCGTGTCAAAGTCCTCAGGAAAGGAATTTGATTTTGTATTATAGCCTCTCCATGTAGCTATATTAATAGTCTTAGGTTCGGTTTGATCATCGGTCCAATAAAGATTGCCTTCAATAACATTAATGCCTGTTATCAAGTAATCTTCGCTAAAATTAAGTATATTCTGAGTGTCTACAAGTATAGGCCTAAGCACTTGGCTTGATTGAACAAATTCTGCAATTGCGCTAACATTGTTAGAAGCAATAAACCAGTATATATTATCATTTGTATTGTCCACAAAAGAACCTACCACTACAGGGTTAGTAAGGCTATCGATACCTCCTGTTGCCCAAGTAGCAACAACAGCCGTTTGAGGATCTACAAATTTATTTATTTTCTTTTCATTACCTAATATGTTTTGCAAAGAACCTACGTTGCTGCCTTCCGATGTAGATATTTCGAGATTGATTGCATCTCTATACTCACCAGAGGGAACAAGTCTTTCGTCAAGATCTTGATTCATTTTACCTCTGACGAACGTGTTATTTATTTCTGGCATATTTTAGTGTTTTATTTGCTTAGACTTTCCTCTCATTACTTGCGTAATCTCAAGTGTCTTCATATTTGATAATCTTATTTTAGCGTTTCTTCTTGCTGCAGATGATTCCTTTTTAAATCTAGCAACGACATATTCAGGCGTGCTCGTCCTAGAAGATAGAATAGCGTAAGCTATATACTTGTACACGGCTTCTTCTGCTAACTTAGGGATCTTAGGGTTGTCCCCAGTTACACCATCTGATATGTAGCTAAGCGTTACAATCTTACCCACCATGTTAGAACTAAATCTTACCACTCCTTCTACTCTGTCTATGTAAAAAACCCCATTAGATTGGGCCTGCTCGGGGCTTAGTCCATACCTAGATCCTCTATTGTGCTTATACAAGCTATCTTGTACATCGCTGCTCTGCCCGTTCGGAGCGTTTTTAAACTTTCCAAGCGTTTCAGATTCAGCTGCAAATGTTAAACCCCCGCTGCTATCATATAGGTAAGCGCCGGTAGCGGATTGCAGTATTGCTTTAGGGTTACTTGTATTAGAAGTAGGATATATTATTCTTTGTACACCTTGGTCGTCAGTCCACGACATCTTTACATAATTTACATAGTCTCTAGGCAGGACAAAGTGAAGTTGTGAAGTAACTTCTATTTCCAAAGCTTCTTCTATAGGAAAAGTATCATAGCTAAATTCTTGAACAGCTCGGTTAGCGTGGAAAGCTACGTCTGTTCTTTTTACTTTAGATATAAGTTTGTCTTCTCCGACGTAAGAAATTATAAAGTTATTAACAATATAATTTAAGTCAACATACTGGTAATTACCAAAGTCGCTTCCGTTATAGTATTGCTGGTCTGTTTGATCTGGTAATAATCCCATTTATTATGCTTTTTCTTGTTGAGTATTCTTTAATTCTTCACCTGCTGCTATTTGATATAACTGTATGTCTTCTATTGCTATACCTGCTAACTCTAATATTTTTATAACAAGTTCTGTTTCTTCTGAAGGATTTAGTTCGAAATCAGTAGAAGTACTTGCGTTATACAAGGCTTCTCCAAACACAATATTATATCCCCAGATAGGAGTTGCGGGCTTTTTAATATAATTACACGTAATACCTGCATTTAACTGAGCCGTGGTGTTTTTACCGTGCACTTGTATTTTACCCGGTGTCTGCATATACACAGGCCTAGTGTCTGTAGGCGCGGCTAAAGGAGACTGGGCAGCTTGCAAGAACTCTTTACGATCAAGTCTTTCACACTCTATCGTCCCGTCTTTTATTACTGTACCTAATCTGTACAGATCTGGGGGTAAAACAAGTCCGCCTCCAAAAGATGATAGTGTAGAACTAACCGTTTCAAAAGGACTTATTTTTTCGTTTAATATGTTGAGCATGTCAGAATATTCTGTACTGTTACCAGATACTCTACCAAATTGGTTAATGTCATAAAAGTACTGCTCAAATAAGTCTAACTGCGCTTGATTAGCGAACAAGTTAAATTGTTGAGGTGTTAAATACCCTCTTTGTTCCTTATTGAGTATACTAAGTGTTGTTTGATAAACAGTGTTTATATTTACGCTCATATGTTTTGTTATTTTATAATGATAAGCCGCCTATTACAGCGGCTATCACTATAAGGTGGCTAATTTAATCTTTTTTCAATAGCCTTATATACTTCCATACCTTCATCTGTTTTAAAGAAGGAAGCTAATGCACTATAAGGGTGCTCGTCAAATGGTACAGTCATAAGTTTTCTGTTGCCATCTCCGTAAAAGAAAGTTCTTTGATCGCTAGATAGTTTAACAACACCTGCTTCAGCAGCTTTGATTCCAAAGTTACGTAGCATCACGTTGTCGTCATTAGCTAGTTCTAAGAACAATAAAGGTTGTCTTTTAGCAAATACAAGTATGTCTCTTTTAAGCTCGCTAGAAGTGCTGTTACTTACTTCACTTCCGTACTCTACTCTCAGTACTGCTTCTGCTTCTTCTAAAGACATTGCTTTTGCCGCATTCATAGCCTCTAGTTCTGCTTCAATCCACGATACTTCGTCTGTAGCTTCTTGGACAGGGTTGTATTCTTCATATGTACGATCCTTCATTGGGTGATACAAAGACAAAAGTTTTTGAAGAACCTGTTGTTCTTTAGGGACGCGCAAAGCTCCGTCTCTTATAACAATTCTTCCTAAAGTAGCTATACCTTGTTGCTCGTCTACAAATACAGAAGGCTGATTGGTTGCGTACTTAATCTCTCTTTGATATCCTTTCTCTTCGTCAAACCACAATAATGGCTTTCTTGCCGAGTGTTTTGATGGGATAGTGAATACTAATGGCTTTTTATCGCTCTTTAAAGTATATAGTCTATCCTTAATTTCCCAAGTAGGTTTCTTAGGTTCTACTTGTTTTGTTTGAACTGGAGCTTGTTTCTCTACAGTTGCTTTTGGTTGAGGCGTCGCCTCTGCTTTTTTAGTTGCTTGTTGTTTTGCCATGATATGATATAATTAAATAATTTGAAAAAAGTAATAGTTACCCCCGTTAATAAAACGAGGGTAAAAATTACAGTAATTTACTATTTGAGTACTATGAAGTTGCTTTCAACAATACGAAGTTGTTAGCTGCTTGTACACACAATGCTCTTTCAGAAAGGAAATGTACATTCATTTCATCAGCATCAGAAGTGTAGTTACCTCCAACAGATCCAGTTACCCAAGATTTCAAACGTCTGTCATCAGCTTCAGAAGCTCGGTAACGTACGTGCAAGAAAGGTCTTGAGATGTTTTGACCAAGTGATTGATCGTAAACAGTTGATGTACCAGCAGGCACTACAACTCCTTCGATATCAGCAATAGACCCTCTGGTTGTTGAGTCGTTCAAGTATTTCCAGTCAGTCTTGTAGAAATCGTAAGATCCTCTACGGAAACCTGAGAAACCAAGATTCAAAGCCATATCTTCGCTGTTCTCAAATACACCAAAGGATGTTCCCCCAGTTCCATAAGAGTTTTGTGCAGCTAGCATGTTGTCCATACCTAAAGAAGTAGCACGATTCAAGAAAAGCATGTTTTCTTCAATTGCTCCTTGTTTGTCCAATTCTTGAAGGATAGTATCGAAATCATCCAATCCATTAGCTCCTCCAAAGTCTTGATCGTTGTATACTAGACCTCTTGACTCCAATGCAGCGAATAAACCTTCACTTCCAGAATTAGCTCCAGAAGGACCTCCTGCCGTAGCTACTGATGAAGTAGAAGTTGCTTTTTCAGCCTCTACCATTGCCATTTCTAATTGATCCTCAAAACGGATACGAGCTTCGTGCTCTGATTTCAAATACCAAAGGTATCCAGATGTACCAGCCTCAGAAGTAACTTCAACCCACCCAATTTGAGCAACGTCAGAACCATTTACGCTGTATTTGTCACGCAAGATGATTGGTTTGTTGTTGAAAGTAGTGAAAGAAGCATCAACTGAGTTTCCAGCGTTGCTAGATCCTTTTGCGTACTCAGAACCGTAAACGAAAAGCTTAACAGCTGTTGCTCCATCAGCTCCAAGAGCATCAATGGTTCCAGCTCCATAAGCCAAAACAGTAGCGGTAGTAGGGGCTCCTGCTGGTTTAGCAGAAACGTAAGCTTTTACAGTATTATATCCTTTAGATAGTACCAATGTTGCTCCAACTCCTACAAGCTTAGCATCAGCTTCGCTAGCAAAAGTAATAGTGTCTCCGTCTGTTTTAACGATATTGTCAAAAGCAATATGCAATCTTCCTTGCTCAGACCAAACAACTTGATCAGAAGCCATAGGCATTTCAGCTCCTACCATACGCAAGAATCCAGCGATTGTACGGTTACCGTAACGCTCTACTTCTTTTTCGTATACTTCAGGAAGAAATTGTTGTGTAAAGTCCATATCTCCTACAGACAAATAGTTGTCTCCAAACAAGCCTTTAACAGGGCGTGGAGTTAAGTGTGATAAGTTAGCCAGTGTAGCTGGCGATGTTGCAAATCCCATAATTTGTGTTTTTAATGATTATTTATTTTCTAATTTTAAGTTTAGAAATTCCCGCACTTTCGCTAGGTACCGCGCGTATTGACCAACCATTAGACATATTGACTTTTTCATGAACCCCTCTCGGATCCATATCAATATTCTTAGATTTAGAAATACTTCCCTTAATTGCATCGGCTTTGCCTTGCTCATAAAAGTGTTGCGCTACTGCGTCCGCATTCATAGCTGTAAACAGCGATTTATGATAACCCTTAGCATCTGACATCTCATTCTTTTCGTTCAAGAACTTCTTGACAAAGTTGTTAATGTCGCTTTGGGCATTCTTAGTCTCGACTGGATTTTTCACGTTAAACCTATACTTTTTATCTCCGACATTGAAATCAAACCCTTTGAAATCTTCAGAAAATACTTTATCGGTTTTACTTAGAAACGTCTTAGTCTCTTGTTCAGCTATAGTGGTAGCTTCTTTACTTTCGTTTTTGTAGCGATTGAAAAAGTCAACCGCCTCCTTTTGGGCTGGTGTTAATTTAGAACCAGCTTTTACTTCTTGATAGTACTTAGACTTCAAGTCGCCTAAATGGTTTTTAGCTTGATTTAACTCTTGCTTCCATTTAAGCTTTTTTCTTTTAATATCTCTTTCTTCGTCTAGATCCTCGTCGTAATCAAACTTGTCCTCTAGTAAGAAATCTATTTCTTCTCTATCTAAATGAGAATGTGTATCTTCATAATACTCCCTCATCAATTGCTTCTCATCAAGCGAGTCGTAGTCCACATTCAGCTTGTTATAATCTGATAAAGACCCTCCTGTTTCTTCCATAAAAGCGGCTAGCTTTTCAAGGGCTTCAGGCATTTCTCTACCGGTTAGCTGAGGTGCTTCTGTGACTTGTTCTTCGACTACCTCATTAACTACTTCTTGCTCTTCGATCTCTTCAAGCACTTCCTGCAAAACAGGTGTAGCTTCTTCCGGAGCGGTGTACTCTTCTACTGGTTGCTCGACCACTTCTTGCTGTTCAACTTCTGGTTCTGGTTGAGCTTCTTGGGCTTTGTTCAGTTCTCCTAAGTTGATCTTAATAGTTCCATCCTCTGCTTGAGCGACGCCGCTACTAGTTTCGTTTTGTTCAACTTGCTCTTCAGCAATGTTTTCTTGTTGATTTTCTTCCATGATAAAATATTATAAAATTACTACTATTAATATTACCTAGGCTCGAAGGAACCTAAGTCAAATCCACCGCCTACTATGTCATTCCCTGAGGACTCAAAGCTTTTTGGCGCTGAATTATTCTGTCTTTGATCTATAAGTTCACTTTGTTGTGTTGCTTGCAGCTTTGTTCTGTCGTCTTTTCTATCTTCTTTTTGAGAGTCTTTTGATTTAGCTCCTTCAACTTCGATATTCTTAATCTGCATGTTATACTGGAACTCTACCTCCATAAGGTCTTTCTTAGCCTGAACTTCTGCTTGAAGCTTTTGCATATCGAATTGATTTTCCATTTGCATAAGTTGAGCTTTCTGTTGCGTAAGCGCTTGGTTCTTTTGAACTTCTGCTTGAGCAGACACTTGTTGAGCCTGCGCGTTAGCGTTTGCTTGAGCGGCTATGTTCTGCTGCTGCATTGCTTGATCTCTCTCTTGTTTTTGTTTTCTTCTGATCTTCAATACTTGGTTGGCTAGCTTTAAATTTTTAACTTCCCTAATATCAATAGCGTCTTCAAGATCAATAAGACCCGCTGACAATGCGGTCTGTATATTATTCTCTAACATAGACCTTTCAGATTCATCAGGAGATAGCTCTATAAATATACCGAAGTCGTGCAAGTGTAACTCTTCCATCTCAGTTAGAGTAGCCACGTTGTGACCACCTATCTTCTGAATAAAAGCATCTTTAGAAGGAGAGAACTCTAATACGTCTGATATCCTTAAAGACAAACACTCTGCTAGTCTTCTAGTAAGAAATAATCCTCCGTCTAATATATGTCTAGTTGCTGTATTGGAATTTGCCGCTGCAAGTTTCTGCACTCCAACTAATGCACGTGAGTCAGGCGTGGAACCGTCTCTAGCCTCGTTAAGACCTGTCACATCTCTTATCATTTGCAGATAATAGTTGTAAGTCTGTATAAGTGAAGCTAACTTTCCGCCTCCAGCTCCAGTAGATATTTCTTGAATAGGTATCTTGCCTGGATTCATATCTCCGTCTTGCGTAAATGATCTACCTAATACAGAACCTGTTTGGAAGAACATATTAAGAGCTTCCTGTGGATTATAGCTTGTACCGTTACCTAAATCGATTTCAGCCAAACCGTCCGCGTCTAAATACACTCCATCTGGAACCATTCTAGATAGTACTTGCTGTAGCTTTAAATGCGTAAGCTGTATCATATCTGCAAAACCAGTAATTCGGCTTACTAAAGATTCTATCTTACCCTGATACATTCTAGGAGCTACAATGTTGTAGTTTAGTAGCACTTTAGAATTGTCGCTTTTAGGACGCATCATATTCTTAGCCATCTCCCATTTGAGCAACTTATTCGTTCCTACTACCATCACTCCTTCATAGAGCACCTCTAGAGACCTCGAGAGCTTGCCGAATTCTTTTTCTAATGATTCAACAGGCGGATCAAATTGGTCGTCTCTAACGATGACCTTAGAAGCTCCTGTAGCCGTTTCCTTAACTTTGTAGACTTCATTCATATAAGTCTTATAGTTAAAGTACAGTAACTGGACTGTGTTCGAATCGCTTTGGTTGTAGTTGGAAATAGTTCTATTAGAGAACCCGTTGTTTTGAAAAGATTGTTGAGCTATGCTTTCTAGCTCGTCATCTGTCAAATCTGGGAATTGCTTTTTTATCTCGTTAATAGGTACGAGTTTAACTTCGCCTACGTAGTATATATCGTCGAAGTAAGGTGACTCTGTATAAGAGTATATTAAGTTAGCTGGATCAACATAGTCAACTACGATACCCTCAGATTTTGAAAATCTACTTACCGTAGCTCCTATACCTAGTGTTACTAGATCGTAATTTACTCTTCTCTTTAGTAAATCATAATTATTGCTTTCAAGGATTGTGGTTATAGCTTGTTCTTCTGCTATTTCCACGCCTTGCTTATACGAAAGTTGCATATGCACCTCTAACTCCTCTTTAGAGTCAGGTAGTTGCTCTGGTGGGTTTTCAAATAAATTTACTCCGAAGTTTTCTGCGGCAAATTGATTTAGTTCTTGTGATTGTATATCTCTTATAATAGATTCCATATACTCAGTTCTCTTACTGACTCCGTAGGGGTCTTGAGAGTATACTTTAATATCGAAAGTTCTATCAGATATTCCATTGACAACAATATCAACAAACTTAGGAATAATCGGAACAGGCTTCCAGTCTATGTTTAAATAAGACAAGTCTCCATTAATTGATAGTTCATCTTTGTATTTCTGAACACCTTGTTCTCCTCTAGCGTAAAGCCTTAGATTGTGGAATGTATTTTGATTACTTTTAAATCTAGTATCTCCTGAATTAGTATTGAACCATTCGTCTTGAATAGCTCTACCAACTCTTAAGCCGTATTTGTCAGAGATCTTCTCTTGATCGCTAGCTACTTGACTTGGGAAAAAACTTTTTGTAATTGAATCGGCCATGCTTTATTTTATTATTTCTGAAATTCCTCCATTATTGTTATACTTAGTAAAGCTAATATTAAGCTTTTGCTTTTGTCTTTCTGCACTTGGTCTATATAGGTTTTTGTTACAAGCCATTATTGCAAGACCAGAACTTATAGAGGCATCAAACTTTGTTCTTTTAGTTATATCGAATTTACTCCAGTCGTTCAACGTATCATTAAAATACATATCGCCATAACCTTCTTCTCCTTTATATCCTACGTATTGTTGTATATAGGTTTCTATAGCGGCTGCGTGAGCCTGCTTTATATCTTCGCTCGAGTTAGGTATACCACCTATTTCTTTTTCGGTAACAGATAGCTTATTCCAAAGCTTATCCGGTCTTGTCATTGAGTAGCCTCTATATCCTCTTCTTTTAAAATGATACAGCAACCTAGGTTTATTGTTTTCGCAGAGTATAGGCATTCCGTAAAATACACATGCCATTAATACATCTTCAAAAAACATCTCAGCCGTCTGAGGTCTTGCTACGTACTCTAGGAAAAACGAATTAGGAGGAGCGTCTTCCATACTAAACTTTGTCAGCCCGTGCAATGCTCCTTTAGATCCTTTACCGTCCGTGGTTCCTGATATATCGTAACTATCACAACCGAACGCGCCCATGTGTTCGTTACCTGGATATCTTACTCCGTTCTTTTTAATCTGTCTATTCTGTATAGTTGAACCAGGTACCCAAGATACTTTAAACCTACCGTTAGGATTAGGCATAAATATAACTTTTGTGTCTTTAACACCGTTTTCCCATTGAAAACTACCTGTTGTAACTATATTAGTATTACGTAGATCTTCGTTATAATCAATTTGTTCGTATATTTTTACTAAATTAAATATACTATCTTTAGTTTGATCCCTAAACGCATGCTTCTCTGTCCGAGGAAATTGTCTATAGAATTCGTTTAAACCATCTTGATCACTCTTTAGTCCATCAACTTCATTTTCCCAGTGTTCTATGACTCCTGTGTCAATCAGTTCGCCGTCAACTCCTTTAACTGATTCTTTTGGCGTATCGAATACAGGTAAGCCATAAGCGTCAATGAATCCTTCGTAGTTCCATTCCATAGGTATGAACAAAGAATATAATCCTGAGCCAGTTTGTCCGTTGCGGTTTCTTTTCTTAACATCAGAATTATCGTATAGTTTCTTAAAATTCGCTCCCCCTTTTTCTAAAGCGTTTGATGTTGATCCCATCATACACTTACCAATCACTTTGCTACCCAACCTTAAACAGGTTTTAGTAACTCGCCAGTTATTTAAAATATTATCTGGCTTCTCCCACTTTCCACTTTCATCGTGTACTAGCAGCTTTAATTTCTCACCATCATAACTGTTGTCTCCTGTGTTCTTCCAGTCAATCGTAGTGTCTAGCCCTACAAGCTCTTCTAATTGTTCATTAGAGTCTAACTTTTTTCTTGTTAATTTACTCGCTGGTATCCTATATGCTAATTCTGTTTTTGGTCTATCCATACCATCTTGTATGGGCTTAAAGAAAAACGGGTAGTTAATAGATATAGGTACAACTTTGTCTGTAAACATTTTTTTAGCATCCGCTCCTGACTTTGATAGTATACCAAAACGAGCATCGCTAGACATTGTTGCTTGGTGTGTTGTTTCTGCTGATGACATAAAAGAAAACCCAGAACGTCTATTTTTTAAGTAGCACATACCATAGCTTCTTTTGTCCGCTTTACAAGCTTCCCAAAATATAAAAAACAATCTATTTGATTCTCTAAAGTCAGGATGGCCAACATCAATTTTCGTCCACTGCAAATACATATAATGTGTACCTGTTATATATGTGGGTTCGCCATTGTTATAAAACCAAAACCCTTTTTCTCTATAATTAAATTCTTGGTCAATATAATCGTACCAATCCTCTTTAAAATCTGACGGGTACG
>TARA_R110000765_G_scaffold88649_1_pt1 | contig 21395 bp, 41 predicted proteins | sample TARA_R110000765 | Tara Oceans TARA_R110000765 (sample SAMEA4398168) | marine metagenome | biome: Polar Biome; feature: [MES] marine water layer (ENVO:01000295) within the mesopelagic zone...; material: water (ENVO:00002006), including particulate matter (ENVO:01000060) such as...... | reverse complement strand
CCCAACAGGTGCAAGCCTGCGAGAGTTAACTGTTGAATACCTTGGTGCTGATGAGGCGAAAGGGAGTTATGGTTATGGTACTGATGGTTCAGATATGCCTGCAAGGGTAAAGGAAACCGAATGGTTTAATAAGCAAACACCAGAAGTTCAGGAGACTCATTTAAAAGTAATACGTGGTGAAAAACCATCCCTCGATGAAAAGCTAGACTATGAAAAATCCAAGTCTGAAATAAAAGAAGATTCATCAATAAGGACGGCAAGAAAGAAAAGCCAAGAAGAAAGGCGACAAGGGTATGTCGATAGCGGAGTGGATTCAGCGGATAATTTAAAAGCTGTAAATCGATCTATCGCCCTACTTGACTCAGTTAAAACGGGCGGCATTGATAACGCCTTGATTAGAGCAAAACAGACTTTAGGTATAGAGTCTGCCGACGAAGCTGAATTATCATACGAACTAGGTAAAAGCGTGCTAAAGCAGCTTAAACCAACATTTGGGGCGGCATTTACAGTAAATGAAATGCTAGAACTCAAAAAGATGGAGTCTGGTCTAGGTAAGTCAGTTGAAGGTAACAGACGCATACTCAAAAATTTAGCCAAAGTAATAAAGCGCTCAGCAGAGAGAGGGATGAGAGCAGCAAAAAACTTGGGAGATGATTTTTCAGCAGAAGAGATTATGATGGCAATGAGTGGAGGTGAGCCAGAAGTAAAAGTAAAAACTACTGATGATCTTTCTGATGAAGATCTCGCTAAAATGTACGGGGGTTAATTATGGCTGATTTAATGGCGGCATTGAGAAACGCCCATAATGCTGGCGACACTAACGGAGCAAAAAGAATTGCAGCCATGATGAAGGCACAACAACCAGAATCATCAATCGGTGAGGATATTGTTGGCGGGTTAGAGGTTGCAGGCACGTTAGCTAGCGGAATGATTGCCGAGCCTGTTGCAGGTTTAGCGGGTATAGCTCAGGCTCTAAATCCATTCGCTGATGAAGGGTCGGCAGCCAATGCAGTAAAAGCAACTAAAGAGGCAATGACCTATAAACCTAGAAGCGACGAGGGTAAAGGGCAATTACAGTCAGTTGGTGAATTTTTAGCGCCAGTAGGTGAAGCAATAAAGGCTACAGAGTCAGCGTTAGGAGATACGACTTTAGAGTACACAGGTAGCCCCGCACTTTCAGCAATAGCGCACACATTGCCGACAGCAGTATTTGAGGCTTTAGGTCTTGGCGTGTCTAAGGCTTTAAAGGGTGGTGCTAAAGTACCAACTAAAAAACAAATCAATAAAGCTATTGTCGAATCAGCACCACAAGCTAAAGACTTAAAAAACACAGCTACGGCTATTTACAAAGAGATTGATGATGCGGGTGTTTCGGTTAAGGCAAATGTAATCGATTCACTGGTAAATAAAATAGCAGTTAAAACAAGAAAAAAAGGGTTAGATCCTAGAGTCACAGCAAAAGCCGCAGGTGCGTTAGATGCCCTAAAGGATATGAAGGGTAGCCCGCAGTTGTTGAGTGAGCTTCAAATTCAAAGAAACATAGCTCAACAGGTAGCAAAAAGCCCTGACGCTAGCGAAGCCATGCTAGGTCGGGTTATGATTGACGAACTAGACGGGTTTATGGATTCAGTGACAAACGCATCATTAATAAGGGGTACGGCGGAAACAGCCAAGAAGTACAAGATAGCTAGGCAATTATACGGGCGAGCTAAGAGGTCTGAAACAATAACTGATGCAATAGAAAGGTCAACTGAAGTCGCTTCTGGTGCGGAAAACGGGTTAAGAATAGAGCTTAGAAAAATAGTTAACAACAAGAAGAAGTCTAAGTTTTTTTCTAAAAAAGAGATAGCGTCAATGAAAGATGTAATCAGGGGCGACAAGGCCACTGATACAGCTAAGTTTATCGGTACTATGGGTTTTGGATCTGGTGGCGGTGCTAATAACTTAATACCATTAATCGCCGCTTCTGGTGCAGCTGTAGTTAACCCTATCGCACTAGCTGCACCAGCCTTGGTTGGTTCGGTAGCTAGAAAGATAGCTTATAAAAGAACATTAGGAAAATCAGACCTTGTAGATAAGATTGTTAGGGCTGGCTCTAATGGTGACGAGATAACAAAGGCTTATTTAACCTCAGTACCAAAGGCAAAAAGAAACCCTGAAGATTTAGCAGAGTTACTTGGCGACCCTAAAGTAAATTTGGATGATCTTCGTATGATAGCAAATGAGACTTTGATTGATGCCGTTGATATAGCAAGAGGGCAAAGAGCTATGAATTTATCGGCAGGCGCGGCGGCTGGTTCAGCTTCACAACAAGAGGTTATGAAAGATAACACCCAATAGCGGCGATACCAATAAGCTGTACGATCACTTGTTCGCCCCTTGTTTCAAGTGATTCAGCCGCGAAGTAAGTTGTGGCTATAATTAATGCAAGAATCATATCAATCCTAGTTAAGTAATAATAATTACAGTTTAGCAAAAAACGACAAAGAAAACCAAACCACCAAACCAAACTAAAAAGGTGAATTAAAATGAGTTTAAATATCGTAGAGTTACCGTACAAATACTATCCTGATCCAACTCGAAACAAACCTGTTTGTTTAGGTTATATTTACGTTGGAGAGCCTAATACTGACCCTGAAGTATTGATTAATCGTAAAGTGGTTAACATGACTGGTAGCTGCGTATGTCCCAACGAAGGGACGGAAATATCACAACCAATAAGAACAAGCGCAGGCGGTATTGCTGTTTTTAATGGAGATCCTGTTGTGTTGCATACGGCTGGTAATTACTCGATCAAAGTGCTTAACAGCAAGATGGAGCAAGTATATTACGACGGTAACGCTAAGTTCAATGCAAACGGAAGCAACGGTGATGTTGCTAACTTTCCTACGCTTCAATCAGCAGTTGAAAATAAATACGCTTCAGCTGGTGATGCAGTAAACCTAGCAGAGCGCACAACTGGAAACGGTGGGGGTGCTATGTGGGATTATGTTTTTGCTAGCGGCGTTACAGTAAATCCATTTACTATTGTTGCATGTACAGGGGTATCTACATTAGCGCTAAAACTAAGAGTAACAAGTACAAACATGCCCGCACTTGATCTAGGTGCTGTACCAGATACAGACTTTAATGTAGTTCCTTTAATTAACTACTTATACGACAACTCAGAAGGAATCAAGGCATTGCACTTTGAAGAAGGTGTATTTAACTATGACGAGAATTGGCCTTACATGGTTACTAAGCGGGCTATATCTGGCGTAAAGAATAGAACGTCTTTTAAATATGTAGGGGTTAATGGTACAGCTGGTAACTTAGTAGTTGGCATTAAACTACGGTCTAGTGATGAGTCAGCTTTGACAGCTTGTTCATTCTCAGGGATAACGGTGAACCTTGATGGTGCTGAGTACGTACAAGGGATTGAAGTTAAGTATTACACAAGACAGTCTTACCTTGGCGATGTGAACGTAGAGAATTGCGGTATAGGCTCTGAGATGCTGGTGCTAGATAAGGAGTTTTATATTAACTTCGGGCCTATATCATTAAGAAATAGTAACGCCTTTAGACTAGGGGCTGGTCTTGTTTTCAGAGGTAGTGAAGGATCATCATCCTCAATAAACTCAATCGAAATACCAGATTTGGTAATAATCGGCTTTGTTGATGGGATATTGCTTGATACCGCAACATCGGCAATCAACACGCTAAGAATCAGGGGTAGTGTTGAGAGTTGTACTTATGCAGTAACTTACATAGACGGCATAGGCATCAATGAAGGTATATTTGACCTGCACATGGAAGGTAACACTAGAAATGTTAATTGGATAGGTAACTCCGTAGCAGGTCCGGGGAGAATACACTGGAAAGGCGTGTGGAATGGTTCAGCAGGAGGTAGCATTCATGTCGGCTCAAGTAGTCACTACTTTGAGAACAGATTTACAAATACGCTAAGTATGTTCAAGTTCAACACGGCAATTGTCGGAATTGAGGGGGCCACAGTCGCAGACCAAGGAGGAACTTCAGGCACTGAAGATGGTAATGCAGTTGATTACATTAAAATAGATAGGGCCGAGGCAACGCCCGCAACTCGACAAAGTAAGCAGCGGTATATAAACGCCAGTGGGGGCTTATGGTTAAAGGGTGCGTCTGCATCAACTACACAGAATACCACCACCTTTGTTGAGTTTGATTTTACGGAAGATATAAAACTATCTTCTAGCATAGCGCATGTAAAGGTATCTGTTGCCTATGCTCGTCCTGATGGGTCATTCAAAGTCTACGAGGCTATGGCACTTAAAAGAGCGTCAAATACAGACTATAGCCTAAGATTTCTGTCTGGATCAGACGTTGACGGGACGTTTGAGGTGGAGCTTTTAGGGGATGGTACGGGTCGTGTTAAATCTGGTATTAGTGAGTCTATTGTTTACTCTATGATGATAATACCATTCTAAAAAAAGGCCGCCTAACAAGCGGCTTTTTTCATACTGAATAAGGTAGCGGTATTTCGCCGTTACATTCACATTCAAATACATATAAATCATATTCTTGTTTAGTCATAATAACCTCTTTTCGTAAAACTTAGCGCGCTTAGTGAATATTCTTTTGACTCGCTTCAAGTGTTCAATATCACCTTTCTTTAAGTCAATATCATTGTTGTTATCAAGCCATTCAACTTTATCAATGCCAATTTTATCAATTAAATTAATTCGATAATTAGCGTCAACAGTTGCGGCTTTAGCTGAAAACTTACCACCAACTCCATTACAAGACTTGCATTGTTTATGTACATTAAAAAGAATAAATCTTAACTGACCTTTAGCGCCTCGCGTTTTAAAATGACCCGCATCCCAACAACCCCCAGTTTTCCACGCTTGCTCTGCCTCGATTATTTCCCTTGGCTTTAAGCAAGCAATGCAAGGATCAAGATAGTCACGAATCCTAATATACTTGTTAAACGCCGCTTGTGCTTCGGCTAACCATTTAGATTTAGGTTTGATGGTTTCTTTAAGGCGCTTAGTCTCACTATTAAACGCCTTTTCCTTTTTAACCACTACTTGTTTGGCTTTGTTATTTTCACGCTCAATTCGCTTTGACGTTTGCTCATCCGCCCATTTAATCATTAACTCATAAGAACAGAATTTACCTTTAGGCGTAGTGATTAGGCTTTCTCTTAGTTGATATTCGCCGTGGCATTTACATTTGAGTTTAGCTACTGGCATTCGTATAGCCTCCAAATCTTTGATTATTGTTACAAAATTATTTTTCATACTCTAAAGCTAACCCTTGCGACCCGAAAAAGTGCTGAATATCATCCCTGAGTTTATTGTGCATTTTAGTCGTAAACATTCTAGTTACCGGCATTTTATCCATGTGAATTAGTTGGTCAGCATAATCTAAGTTAAAAAACCCTTCTACTTTATAGCCAGTGTGCATAGCAAACCCAAAATCTTGATTAGCAAATAATATAGGCAATCCAAAATGAAATTTTATATACCTGGTTGCCTCGTTAATTGTTAAAGCTAGTGAGTCAGAAATTGCAGGGTACCAAGTTTGATAAACAGAGTTAGCCGATGCAGACCTCTTTTTCTCGCGTTTGGTTATATTGACAAAGAAACCCTGTGATGGATTATCAGATAATAATTTACTGACTTGTGAGTCAAACGCCTGCTTAGTTGTTAACGATAAACTGAAGTTTTTCATTTATTAACTACCCTAAAATGATAAACAAAATAGCAGTACAAGCAATCGCCGCACCACCCACAAACAACGTCCAAGCCGCCAGCAATACCAACTCCTTCAGGTATATGTATCGATTAACCACAATCAAAGCCAAGCTAAATATCATTAATAAAATTGCTAAAAGTGCTACTGTTATGCTCATTATTTTTTAATCCATCTACGGTATTTATGCGAATAATATCTATTCGGCAAATACGAATATTTTAGGTATAAAAGATAGATAACAACTACCCCTGACATACCCGCTAAAACTGCTAATAATTCCATTATACTACGCCTTTAAGGGTATGACTTATAACGTCTATCGTCCATCCGTTGCCCGTCATTTTATAAAGCTGAGTATTACTAATACCCGCATTTAATAACGTATCAATATGATGCTCTGGCACTGTTTGTAGGCGCATACATTCACGCGGTGTTAGTTTTCTGTAATTAATATTTTTTAAACACTCGCTTTCTGATTTTTTAAGGCTAACTTTCGGCTCTAAATTACCACCGCCACACGCTGACATAGTAGGGCTTTTTCCTTTATCACTATATATGCGTCTATTGTAATCATGTCCTTTTATGTCGGTGGCAGTATCAACTCTCATAGTAGTAACAACCACATTATCCTTTTGAACCGTTGTTAGTGTATTGGTTTTTTCATCACCCCTAACTTCTAGGCGTTGAACTGTTTTTATATTTGGGTTGTAGTCATCACGTTTACCAGTATCAGGGTTTATTTTGCGGCCAATTATTGAGCCGCACTTAATATAATCACCCTGCCTTCCATTCTTCACGTACTCCATAGCCGACAAATTAACAGCCTTGCCGTGTAAATCATCACGTAAGCATTTGCGACCATGCTGGCGATTAACAAACTTATCACTCATCAAGGTGTATTCGCCATTATGCTCAATAATATCTTTTAATAAAATACCTTTATCTTTCGGCTGGTCAACCTTAAAACTCGTCCAGTAATATCTATTTCTATTTTGAGCCGATACCAGTGCGCTATTGATTAATATTTTATGAACATGGCCTAAAGCGTTTTCGGTATGTGTAGTTATATATTCTTCAAACTCCTTTTTCATCTTCACGTTTTCAATTAAAAAATTAGCGTTCGGGTTGTAATGCTTAACGTGTTTCATAATATCGAGCATGACCCAAAATAACATGCCTCGTTCGTCTTTATCGCCTAACTGCTTACCAGCCATCGACCATGCCTGGCAAGGAAAACCCCCGGTAACTAAATCAATACTAGCCCAGTCAATATCCCATTCTCGCCACTGGGTAACGTCACCTAGTTGAATCGTATCGGGAAACATTGCTTGCGTTGCCTGGTTGGCGTATTTGTCAATTTCACTTGAATAATACTTAGCAACCGTTACACCTAATTTTTCTAATGCCATCATGCCGCCTGACATTCCGTTAAACAAACTTAAAACATTCATATTCATTATCCTATTATTAATTTAAAACGCGCCCAACTTCTCAAAAATACGCCCAACTTCTTCTTCATCAAAGTCACGACCTACCGGTGAAGCCATCCAACCCACGCCACTAACATTCACATTAAGCGCCTTTAACTTAGCTACAAATGCTTGATGCTTAACATTCAAGTCAGCGACAATATTTCGCTGATATTCACGCCTTTTTTTATGCTCGAGTTCGGCTATTTCCATTTTGATGGTCGATAATCCTTTTTCCACGCAAAACACGCATAACATCACTGACCATTTGTATGGGTAAAGCTGTAACGAATCCGCTAGCTCCTTGGTTATCTCTAATAATTCACCCTGTAGATTAATCGGTTCAGGTTGTTGCTCAATATCGTTATCATTAACGAAGTACGATACCGCAACATTTTTAAGGCTCTTTTCATTCTCAAGAGTCAACATTCTAAGTGGGTTATGCTTCTTGTTGCGCTTACTCATAACATCCAACTGTTAAAATCATTAGCAACCAGTAACTCATGCTCGAAGTCTGACTGAGCTTTTATATCACGCACCGCCTTGCTGTACTGATTAACCTTTCTACTAGCTGGCTTATCTTCTTTCATGCGCTCAGGTGAGGCTGTACGCTTTTCTAATGCCAAAGCACAAGCATTACAGCATTTGTGTTTAGCACTCTGTACTTCACCTGATAAATGACGATCGCATCGTAAACAATAAAAATCTTTATACATAATATTCTACCCCTGTTAACTGATTAATACTCTAAATCTACTTTAAATTCATGCTCGCATTCTGCACAAAAAACATTAACCCCTCTACTTTTTTTGGTGTCACGCTCTAAGCATTCCACCCTGTTATCTTCCCAAAAATCACCATTATCAAGAAGGTCGATATAATCATCGCATTTAGGGCATTTACAATTAAGCTCAATAACCCATCGCGCCATAATAGTCATATTCATTCTCACTTTAGTTGTTAGTAGTGTTTATTATTCTTGCCATTTTATTCGCCTCTGTATTTGCGTAATCTTCCATTCTTGAAAAGTAACCCCCTTTAACACGCACATCATTAACCACTACTTCAAAATCGCCATGTTTGTTTTTTATAACCGTTGCTGTATTCATAATAATATTCTCGTTAGTTGCTGTTGATGGATTGAATATTAGCGCATGTGATTTGATAGGTCAATACAATAATCGTATATATTTATATGTTTTTTGTTTACAAGTATAATTTTAATATATACAATATCTACACATTGAGAAACAAAGGAATTTAATTATGGATTTAAGTAAGTCGTTAAAAATAGCAATAGCAACAAAAGGCGTTAAGCATAAAGATTTAGCTATAAAGCTGAATACATCTGGACAGCAAATATCAAACTGGATTAGAACGGGCTGTATAAAACAAAAAAGCTTGGTGAGTATTAGCGAGGCTTTGGGTTTTAGTGTTAGTGAGTTTATAGCGCTAGGTGAATAACAGGCATAAAAAAAGCACCCCTGCAAGATGCTTAATTAATTGGTCGAGGTAAGTATATATGAAAACAATGTTTAGCGTAAAGAATTGGAGTGAGTTCCAGCACTACAAGGATAGAAACCCACCATGGATAAAGCTGCATAATCACCTGTTAGATGATTATGAATTTGAAATGCTAGGTGATGCCGCCAAGGGTCATTTGCTTTGTATTTGGATGCTAGCAAGCCGAACTAAAAACGAAATGCCGCTAGATGACAAATGGATCACAAAAAAGATAGGCGCATCAACAAAGGTAAACCTTGAAGCCCTTATAAATGCTGGCTTCCTTATTGTGGAGCATGACGCTAGCACTCCGCTACATAATGAAACGCAACTTGCTACGACAAGCGTTCCCTCAGAAGAGAAGAGTAGAGGAGAGGCAGAGAAGAGTAGAGTAGATAGTGGGAGGTTTTCACCTCCGTTAGATATTGACACCGTTTCTTATTTTGAGTCAAAAGGTTCAACAGCAAAAGAGGCTGAAAAGTTCTGGTTATTCTACGACTCTAAAAACTGGATGGTTGGCAAAAGTAAAATGAAGAAATGGCAATCAGCAGCTAGTGGATGGATTACCAGAAACAAACAAGAAGAAACCAAAGGCGATATTTTACAAGCCTCCGCAAATAGCGATTGGCATTTACAAGACCAAGGATTTTAATCATGAAAGACTTATCTACGTTAATTAACAATTACAAACCAATTGCGACAACATCACAGCACGTTGCCATTGATGAATTTGCTAAATCAATTATCAACAAAGTGTTTGATCAACTATCAAAAATATTTCCCGCTTGGCAATACAACTGGAAAACGCAAAAGGAAATTGATGGCGCAAAAATGGAATGGACGAAAGCCTTTAGTGAAAACAATATTTGCACTATGGAACAAATTAAATTTGGGTTCGCAAAAGCTAGAAGCTCAGAAAGCGATTTTCTACCAAGCTGCGGTAAATTTATTTCATGGTGTACGCCAACAGCCGAAGACTTAGGTTATCCAAGTGAAACGCAAGCAATGGAAGATTGCATAAAATATCGCAACAATCAAAAAATGTTTACACCGTTAAAATTCTACACGCGCCCGATAATAATCGAATTATGTAAACGTGTTGATTGGTGGTCACTAAATAACGCTACAAACAAAGCCGATATAAAAAAATCAGAGGCTAAATTCAATCAGAAATACATCGAGCTTATAAACTCTGGCTATGATGAGTCGATTAACACCTCAAACGAGCGATTAGAAACGAATACCGTCATTAAAGACAGAATGAGTCCACAACAATTAGAAGACGGAAGACAGCGCGGCTTAGATGCTATGCGCGAAGTTAGAAAAAAACTAAAGACCACTAACAAACTAAACAAGGTGAATGAATGATGAAAGATTTAGGGATTAAGGAAATAACTTTTTACGTTGAGGTTACAAAATCATACGAGTACACCATAAGCGAGGAAAGGGGTTGTGATATGCCACAAACTCACAAAGAGCTAATACAGATGGTTAATCGTATAAGTGGGCAGCCAATGTCTGAGCTCGATATTAACACCGAGGTAGCGACAGAAACGGCAACTGAGTTGCTTGATTACACGATAACTACAAACTAAACAACAAGGGGTAGAAGAATGATTAACGATGGTCAATTAGAGCAAATGATATTAGAGCGCAACACATTCGAGTTAGAAACCATCAAACTTAAAAAAGACTTGGGCGTTATGTGCCAAGCGTTAATTGATGGCTTTAACGGAGGTTGGGACGAGTAACAGCAGAAGAGTATCGACGTAAATATAAAGGCGCTAATCCGTAAGCATCAACATCATATTGAAGGGGTGTAAAATGTTAAATTCAGAATCAATAGCTTTAATTTATCCGCAAATAACAAAAAAAAAGAAGAAGCCGGGCGTAGTAGAAGGAAGCCAATACACGCACAGCGAGGCAACAAAGCGCAAAGGGTTACGCTTGGTTGTTAACGGCATGTCAGTTAAAGAAGCGGCGGCGGAAATAGGTTGTGGGGCTAGTACGCTTAATTTATGGCGTAAAGCTGCGAAAGATAAACTTAACAATGTGATGGTAGAAGCGTAATGGATAGCATTAAAGAAAGCTTTGTAAATAAAAGCAATACACCTGAAGCGGAGAAAGATTTATGGCAAACACCGAAGGCGCTGTTTAACGCTTTAGATGAAGAGTTTAAGTTTTTTCTCGATGTTTGCGCCAGTAGCCAAAACGCAAAGCGAGGAATGTTTTTTAGTGAAACACACAGCGCATTAACTAGCCCGTGGAATTATTTCGGCGAAGATGCGACCGCATTTATGAATCCACCATACTCACAAACAGAGTTATTTTTAAATCGTGCGGCTGACCAAGCGAAAGAGCATAATATAACCGTTGTCGCACTTGTTAACGCGAATACAGATACCAAATGGTTTTCTGAAGCCGTCAGTACAGCGAACGAGGTTAGGTTGATATCGGGGCGTATAGGGTTTATTGCTAGCAATGGAAGTAAATCAAATGGAAATACGAAAGGTCAGTGTTTGATTATATGGCGCGGTAAATGTGAAACGCCTTGTCAGATCATAATGGTTAGCCGAGATAAATTAATGGGTAAACTATGATTAATTGGTATCAAGAGAAAATAGCGACGTTCTACAAAGCGTGGGAGGTTGATATTGAAGCGGGGCGTGAAGAGTCAGCTAAAATAAATATGAGTCATTATTTGAATTATGTGGAGTTGGAAAATATTTTTACATAGCGCATAAAAAAGCCGCTTAGATAGCGGCTTTTTATTAATTGGCGGTTAGTTATTTAGGTTGATTCAATACAAAGCTTTAAACCTACAGAACTCAATACTGTAATTACATCGGCAAGTTTAGCGCTGTGGTCTCCCTTCCAAACTCTGACCGTTCTTTCGTATGATAAACCACAATGTGATGCCATCTCTAATACTCCGCCTATACCGTTATCGATTGCCGCCTTTTGTACCGCTTGTTTTATGTTCATGTTAAATGCTCTTTAATTGGGATATGGCAAATAGTAAATAAATCTATGACAAATGTCAAATAGTATTATTTGCACTTAATCGAATATAATTGTTGTTATATCGAATCAATGTAGTATAATTACCCCAAGTCGAGAGATTAGGGAGTTAGCAACCACACGCACCGACTATAAACAGGGCAAATGAGGCGCTACCAAATTCAAGCGAGGAATAAACAAATGATTAACGCAACACATATTCAAATGGAGGCGAGCAGAAAGCACACACTAAAGTGTATTAAGCTAGCTAAAACTGACATATTAAACCGCCTACTTTTTGAGATAGCGCGAGAAGATTATCAGACAGTATCACAGGTTAAAGAGTCGATTAACGGGTTTTTAATTCGCATAAATGAAGAAGGGGAAGGGTAATGGATGCTGATACTATTACAATCACAATCAAGGGCGTAAAACATTACTTTTACGGCGACGCATTGACTTTGCCACACCATGAGGCAATCGAGTTTTTAAAAGCAAAGCAAGAGGATTTGTTTTTGGCTGGTTTACATTTGGATAAGGTGAGTTAGATGAATAAGTCAACTTCGATTAAGTTTTTAGCTGTGGCAATGAACAAGGCCCAAGGAGAGATGGGCGGTGCTAGTAAAGGGAAAGAAAACCCCTTTTTTAAACAAAAGTATGCTGATTTGGGGTCAGTGGTTCAGGCGGTAAAAGAGCCTTTCGCCAATAACGGTTTGTCTTATGTTCAGTTCCCTATTGAAGACGGTGGCAGGATAGGTATAGAAACAATTTTAATGCACGACTCTGGCGAGTGGTTGAGTAATAGTTTTACTGTTCAGTTAAGTAAGCAGGATGCACAAGGTGCAGGTTCGGCAATTACATATTGCAGGAGGTATAGCCTACAAGCTATCGCTGGAATTCCAAGTGAGGATGATGACGGTAACGGTGCGAGTAAGAACCAAGTAAATTCTGACATTAAATCATGGGTTGACGCTATAAAGTCAGGGCAAACTACTATTGATAACCCTGATTTACCAGCTAAATATAAAGAGCAAGTAAGGGGTTTAATATAATGAGCGTATCACTTAGAGAGTTAACAGAAGACCAAGCAGCAATACTGGCACAAGTTGAAAGTGGAGATTTTAGTTTAGATGATGTTGCCGACCATTTAGAGTTACTAGACAGCGAACGTAAAGATAAAATTGAAAGTTACCTATTCGTTATCAACAATCTTCAATGTAAATTAAACGCTAAGACTGATGAGGTAAAAAGAATAGAGGTACTTAGAGAGTCTGATTTTAACGCTTTGGAGAGGGTTAAATCGTGGCTATTAATTAGCATGAAGGACGATGAAAAACACGAATTTGATTTATTCAAAGTTAGCCGAGTAAAAGGGCGCGAAGTTGTCGGTATTACAGATGAAAAGGCAATACCGATGGATTATTTTAATGTTAAGCCTGAGACGTGGGCGGTAGATAAAAAGTTAGTTTTATCGCAATTAAAAGCAGGCGAAACAATACCAGGCGCAGAAATTACACGCGGCAACAGCTCGTTAAGAATCAAATAGTTCCCAACCGATAACAAGGACGTTATCACCTAATTTAATAATCGGAGTATGGAAAATGAAAAAAGTAATAGCAGCGTTATTGATTACAGTATCTTTTAGCAGCATGGCGGGAATGGCCTTTTTAAAATACGAACGAAAAAGCGGTATGAATAAAATCTGCGTATACAACGATTTAGGCAGCGACGTAACGCTAACAGTTAAGAGCTACCAACTTTGCCCACTAACAATCAACACATAAGGAATATAAAAATGCACATAGTACATGGAGAATTAAGAAAAGCACCATACGTCAAACAGGGTTGCGGCCAAGATGGTCAATCAACAATGTTTATCATCGAGTTATCAGAAGTGGTAAAAGACCGCCAAACTGGCGAGAAGAATTATACAAATTACAGTGCGGCTATTTTTGCCAAGTCACCGGCGCAGATTGATTATTATAATACGTCATTAGTTGAAGGTAACTTTGTTGTGGTTAACTGTGAAAGACTAAAGATTGATGTAAATATTAGTAAAAATGACGGCAGACAGCACATTAAATTACAAATGGAAGGCGCAAGACTTGAGGGCGCTAAATACATCGAAAGCAACCAGCAAGCGCAAGGCGGTTTTCAGCAGCAAGCACCGCAACAAAATCAAGGTTATCAAGCACCGCAGCAACAGCAAGCGCCAGTAAATCAGTTTAACGGGCAACAAAATCCCCCGCGTGATGCAGGTGGGTTTACTCAAGCACAAGGCGGTTTTCAGCAGCAAGCGCCACAGCAGCAGGGAGGCTACCAACAGCCGGGAAAGTAATGGACTCGTCAATGGATTTTGACGATGATATCCCTTTTTAGATGAATAAAGTATCAAAGGTCTCATTAATAGCAGGAGTGGTTATATTGGCAGCTAGCCACTTTTATTTTCAATACAAATATGACGAGTGTATAGAGCTTAAATTACTAAGCCCTAACGCTTGCATAGCAAAGTATTTATAATCAATTAGCGGTCGATACAGGCCGCAAAGGTGACGCATGAAAGATGATATAGGCAGAATGTTAAAAGGCTCAAGCCGAGGCTTGACGCAAAAGCGAATGATTGAAAAATTACCGGGTAGATGCGAGAAGAAAATTAAATCAGCTCTAAGTAATATGCGTAGCTCTGGCGACGTGGTTATGATTAAGGTTAACGGTAAAAACGCAAAACTGACTCGTCAAATTGAAGGCGCTGAAGTGTATTTTTCGGCTAGGTAATACGAATTATAATCCGGGTACTAATCCTGCTTGACAGTTATTACATTTAAGCCTAGAATAAAACGTAATTAGCTAGCGGTGATTTTATAGTTGTATTTTTTACTGTAGGCCACGCTAGCGCTAGGTAAACTTTAACGGAATTTATTATGAAAAAACTACATATAGCAACAAGCCCTTTAACGGGTAAAATATTCGTAGGTACGGTGTTAAAAGATGGCTGTACTTGGGGTGCGAATAAGCAAGACGTAACTATTGAGGCTATCGTAGCTGTTGCTAGACACGGGTTAAAATTTGGCGAGCCTATCGTTATATCTAAAGAAGATGGTACGCCAGAATTTGAGATAATGGTCAAAGACCTTACACAAAAGTAGAGGTGAGTAATGTTCATTAAATTACTAATATATTTTGGTTGGCGTGGTGATACTTGCAAAACTTGCGGCTTTTGTAACGCCGCACATAATGACAAAGATTTACAATGGCATCCTGACAACGAGCCATGTAATAAATTTACGAATAAGTAGGCGGAGGGATAAAAATGAAAATATCAGACTTATATGATTTACCAATTAAACAAGAGGTCGGATGCTTAATCAGCAATGACTGTAGATACACAATACGTTTTGATGAATCCGACTCTAATTGTGGGGAACAAGTGGAAGTGGTAGCAGATGCGCTCAATTCTCACGATTTATTAGTTGAGCGAGTTGAAAAGTTAGAATCCGCTTTAAAATATTACAAGTACGAATGCTCAGGTTACGAGCCAAGTATTTCAGTATTTCAGCGAATGATTGACGAGCTTGAAATTTAATCTATTAAAGTAGACGGAGAAGGAAATGAAAGCAGGATTTTACGCAGATGAGCTAGAAGAAGTAACCGATCTAGATGATATTAATGATGTCGCTATTTGGTTTGCCGATGAAAAGCACGAGATATGCGAAAGTAGCGATATTTCTTTTCAGGTTTTTGTTGAAGATAATAATGGTGTAATCCATCAATTTAATATGGGTACTGATTTTGATCCTGTGTATCACGTAGAATCGTCAGAAATTATTACACAAAAGTAGGGGTGAGTATGAAAAAATTTAAAGTGTGGTTTTTAACTAAGATGATTTTCTTGTGTAATCAGGCGTTGAATTATAGTGATGGAGCAGATGATCAAGAAGAAATTAATGGAGTGATCAAAACTAAGAATTACTTTATTAAAGAACTTGAATCAATTACATCAAAGTAGAGGTGATTATGGAAGTAGGTTACATGCGGGTAAGCTCTATTGATCAATGCTTAGATCGTCAATTGGACGGGGTGAAGTTAGATAGGGTTTATGAAGAAAAGGTAAGCGGCAAAGACCGAGAGCGACCGCAGCTAAAAGAGTGTATATCATTCTTGCGTCAGGGCGATACGCTTCATATTCACTCGATGGATCGTTTATCGAGAAACTTGAAAGACTTGCTTAATATTGTTTCTGAGTTAGTTGATAAGAATGTAGCCGTGACATTTAAGACGGAAAATTTAACCTTTGCAGGTAAAGGCAATCCGATGGGGTATTTAATGCTTTCGGTTTTTGGTGCCGTCAATCAGTTTGAAATAGCTAATTTAAAAATTAGGCAAAAGGAAGGTATCGCCAAGGCTAAAGCTAGAGGGCAGCAATTCGGGCGTAAATCGTTAAGCAAAAAGAAGATAAAAGAAATAAATGATCGGCTAGGTGCCAAGCAGAAGGTGTCTGAAATATCAGTAGATATGAATATAGGGAAATCGACTATATACAAATATAAGGCAAATAAGGCGACAGGTGAATAGCGCGTCATTTTTGGTGTTAACCTTATTGGTTGGCTGTAATTCAGTGCGGCCCATTGCGGATAAGCACCTCGACAAAATTTATGATTGCCGGTTAAATGGTAGAATATTCGCTTTTAACTCAAGTGATGTGACTAATTTATCAGCTGAAAAAGAGGCTATGATTTACGAAATCGTTACGTTGAGAGGGTATAAAGTTCATTTAGTTGAGAGCAATAAACGGCAGATTAAATGTAAGAAGCGGTCACGTTGAATTAGTTGTTATATTTTTCACATGCACAGAAGGTAAAATTAAAATGAAAATTACAAACTTTAGATTAACAGAAAGAAAAGGCACAAGCGCAACGAGCTGGAAATTCAAGGCCGTAGTAAGTGTAGAGACAGGTTTATTTTTTAAGAAAAAAGAAGATAAAGTTATCTATAAGGAGTATGGGGAACCGTGGGTTTTTGTAGATACTGGTAAATACACACCGAACTATCAAACTGAAGCGTTACAGAGAAAATTTGAGGCCGAGAAAATGGAAACTATAGAGCTTTGTGCAATATAACCTTTTACTTAAGCGGCTAGCTTGCCTAGTCCGCTTTAAGTAGTTGTTATGTTGCAACTAGAGGCGGCAAAGAATGAACTATTTTAGAGTGGTTATGTTTGTATTTTTCGCAATAGCATTATATGGAAGTGTTGATTGCTTAATTGATAACGAAAGATTTTTAGAGCACAACGGGGCGTGGTTTAGTATGTATGTTTGCGTTATTGGTTGCGTGTTTGCGACGATAAACCCTAGCAAGCTGCTCTAGCCATATAACCTTTGCGAACAGCGGCGCGCTGTTTGCGTCCGTTGATTTGCGTTGTTATGTTACCACCACTGAAAGGATTGTTTATGAAGATTTATAGAGTTAGGTATTTAGACAAAGATAGAGTTAATTGCATATCCAGGATTGAAGCTGATGGAATAAATGACGCTATAAGAATAGCAAGGCAGGATTATAGTGCCATCTCAATTCTTGAGTGTGACTTGGTTTAGTAACATAACACTTCATTAAGCGACTTTTCTCCATGTTTCACCGGGGAAAGGCGGCACAATTAAAATATTAAGCGCATGGTTTAATTGAGTTTAAAATAATTAACAGGATTATTATGCGCGAAAGATGGATTGAACACACATGGCAACACTGCTTGATAGTATTGGCGGTGTTGTCGGTTGTAGGAATAGCAATTTTAATTAGTATTTCAACTTGGTATTAAAGGGTTAATGATGAACAAGAAACAGTTAACGGATTTGGTGATAGTTCCTACTTTAAAGGAAATTCCATACGGCCACACTGATGAAGCTGTAATGGCCATTCAGATGATAATTGCACATGAGTCGGTAGGTGGTGAATACATAGCGCAAACTCGCGGCCCTGCATTGGGCATTATTCAAATGGAGCCTGCAACGCATGATGATGTGTGGAAGTTCGGCGACAGTATAAGGGTAAACGCTCAGGATATGGGTTTGATTAATAGTGAGTCAAGCAGGCTGGTTTATGATTTACGTTATAATGTATTCATGGCTAGACAGAAGTTATTTATGGCGGCAGGGGCTTTACCTAGCGACGCTGAAGGTATGTCTATTTACTTGAAAAAACACTGGAACGGTGACGGAAAAGCTACGCCAGATAAGTATCTAATGGATTACGAAAACTGGGTATAAGTGGTAATTTGTGGGATTTTAAAGGCTATAATTAATTTTATAGCCTTTTTTGTGTATAATAGATACGCAATTAATAGAAGTATTACTACTATGAAGATATACAAAGAGCCTATCTATTGTTTGCTTTGTAACGATAACGGCATAATAAGGCCGGCACATTACACAATTTATGGCAGAAGCTTGCCTTATGAATTGAGTGAGGATGGATTTACAATCGACCAGAGTAAGATCCCTGTTTGTAATGAGTGCGTAAAGATGCAAAGTGAGTTCAGAAAAAGCAAGAAAAACAAGATATAATAAACCTCAGTAACGACGTGAGTCAGGGCTTAATTAATAATTACTGAAGGAATAATGAGCATGGTTAATGTTGGTAACTTACTGGTAAAACGCAATAAAACACGTATTGCGTTAGGTATACAGGTTTTTAGTGTTGACGAGTTTAAATTTGAGGTTATGCCTCTTAGCCCGTCAAATGTAGAAACATTGGAATGTCACGAAACATATGAAGATATGATTTTTTACGCTGCCGATAACGGTGTTGTGATTAATAATTCCCTTATGTCAGATGATGTCGAGCTTGCTGATAGACTTGCAGAGTTTTGGGCTGAGCATGAAGAATCGGGTTTACGTCAACGGGTAGGTAATGAGGTCTGCGAATTAAGCGGATTGACTACTTATTTAGGTGAATTACTTGAAACTGAAGAAGACGCAAAAGAACAGGCGCGAATCACGAAGCAGGTCGAAGCTGAAATGGCGGCGGCACAAGCTGGAAATACTGAGGGTAATATCGTTGATGGTGATAAACAGATCCCTCATATTTCATTAGAGCGACTTACCGCCGATCAAGGTTATACACCTACCGCCTAACGAAAAGGAATTAGAAAATGTCAAAAGTTGAAGTTTTTACCACGAAATTAGAAGATGAATATGAAATTTATCCATCTGCTTTATTTGCTATGTTTGAAGATGATGAAATTCTACATAGAAAAAGAGTATCGATAGACGGTTTCCAGGATTACACGCATACGACAGAAATTGCTAGCTTACAGTATCAGGCAAGTTACTGGCTTTCGATTAATGCACATGAAGCTAAGAAACGCTCCAAACCTTTACTTAATGGAAATGAGAGTTTGCCATTTAATGAGCAGCTAGTGTTAACTGTTGATCTATCCCATGAAGAGTCTGTAAGGATTATGAATGGTAACTTAGAACCAATGCAGGTATCAAACGAACTGATTAAGCACGACATTAAACGTCGTATAGCTTTGTAATGAATGGTGATAAAGGGGGCGGTATGGATGAAAAACAAAGTGTTGCGCCTAAATTCACTGACTTGGCGCAGCTAACGCATAACAACGGTGTTAAGCTTGATGCTGTCGTTACTCTTTTAGGCGTTATAGCTGAGTCAAACGATGCTAACGTCCAATGCAGTAATGACATACTTGAAGAAAAGAAAAGGAATCATAAAGCTTGGTTGTGGGCTACAACTAAGCGATTCTATCAATCACTCGTTACTATAGTGTTAATGGTGACAGCGCTATACCTTGAGGTGTTCACTTTTAATAAAGAGAGCGAATTCGTTAAAGGTGTACTCGCTGTTTTTGGGTGGCTGTAATGGGATGGTTTAGCTTTTTGAGTTCTGCGCCTAAGTTGGTTAATGACATAATGGATAAGGACAACGGCTTAATATCTCAAGTTGGCGGGTGGATTGGTAGCATGAACCTTACTGACGAAGAGAGATTAAAGGCTAACGCTAAGACCGTTGAAAGTGTGCAGGATTTCGCTGTAGCTACGCTAGACGAAAATACAGAGCGGTCTAAGTCTAGGCGAGAGCTTGCGAACCTGTACATTAAATTTTATTTGATATGGGCTTCGGTTGCTTTCGGTATATGGCCTATAAATGAGAAGTACGCAGTATTCTTAATAGCAGCCCTTACGGGGTTGGCATTAGGTGGTGCGTTTACTTCCATTATGATATTTCATTTTGGATCGCATGGACTGGCTAAGTTTAAAAAGAAATCTAGCTAATGAAAACCTTTAAGGCAATAGCTATAATTGCAATATCAATAGCGGCTTTAGTATTTGAATTCTAAATTGCTAAAGTTTCTATCATTAATTAAGAGGTTTATTTTGATAACAAGACCAATAACAAGACCAATAACAAGGGCTATAACTCGAAGTATTACAGGTGGTGGATCAGCCCCCTCTGTCGGTCCTGACTACATATCTACTCAAAAAATATCAAGCCCTAGATTGTTTGGCGCACCGTCAACCTCTTTTGGTATTACAGCACCGGCTGAAACTGATGGTGTTATAATCGTATCTTTAGTGCAAAAGAAAAGTAGTGGATTTAGCCCTACAACAATAACTGTTGATGGTGGTTTAGTTGTTGGCGCTATGGATTCAGTTAATAGTAATCCGTCGGGCCGTGAAAATCAGATGAGTGTATTTGAGGTTAAATCTTTTACCCCTGGATCGCATTCCATACAAGTCGACAACTTAGATGGGTTTGAGGGTGCTACAATAGTCGCGGTTTACTATAAGGATTATACAGAGCTAACGGGTGTGTTTAGTAAGGACCAAGCCACAGGATTACAACCACAACAACTAACTTTAGGTAATGCAGCTTGGGCGGTTACACCGGGTAATATTGGTTTAAATATTTGTTTTGCGGGCGGTTTAAATACGTTAGTTAGTCAATCGGCAAGTGCTGAATACAATGGGTTGTCTGGTACTTATTCGACAACAGATACAACTGATGATATTTATAACGGCACATTACAAACAGCCACTAACGATTCTTTAGGCTCTACTTCAGACGCTCAGTGGGTAGTAGATTGGTCCTCGCCATTTATTGGTGCTGAAGTCATGGTGCTATCTGGCGAGTTAAAAAATACATAAACTAACGAAAGGATATAACAATGCAATTATCAAACGGCGTACCTACTCCATTAACAACTAAAGGCGATCATGTTGTTACTGTTCGCTTAAATGGCGGCACTGCAAAGATTCAATGTCAAGTGCGTGAAGGACTAGTTTTTGCTGACTTGCCTGATTCAACTTATGCGGCTGATACTGATGAAGTTAAGACTTTACCTTTTTGTAAGTTAAAGGCGGTATTGACGGGTGCGGCTACGATAGATATTAATCAAGCTAGCATGTAACGAGTGCCAGCAAATACAAAGCACCTTAACGGGTGTTTTTTTTGTGCTACAATATAACGAAATAAGGCTAATTTAAGGCTAATTATGGCAACTAGAGAACCAACCAAAACAACTATGACGGCGGCAACCAGGAAGCGAATGCCGGGTAGAGGAAAAACCGAACGCACAAAAATACTTGATGCTATGAAGCGATGCGGAAAGACTGAAGACGGCTTTTATGACTTGCTGATAACCAAGGGGCATGATAAAGATGATACTTTTACGTTTAAAGAATTGCTTAT
>TARA_R110000765_G_scaffold425773_2_pt1 | contig 21488 bp, 26 predicted proteins | sample TARA_R110000765 | Tara Oceans TARA_R110000765 (sample SAMEA4398168) | marine metagenome | biome: Polar Biome; feature: [MES] marine water layer (ENVO:01000295) within the mesopelagic zone...; material: water (ENVO:00002006), including particulate matter (ENVO:01000060) such... | reverse complement strand
TTAAAATCAATAAACAATGTAATGCTATAAAGTTCAATAAAACGGTCAATTAAATACACTCTAAAAGTCCCGTAAAAGGTTAATTAAAGAGAATACTAAAAAAGACCACGTTTGGGACTCTTTGGAAAAAGAAAGTATGCTTTTAGATTATTGTTCCGTAAAATAGCCAATTTTTGAGACTTTTTATTTTAGCTAACTTAACCTAAGAATTGTTTAAATTCGAAAAAGGGCATAAACCATTTTCAAATGCCCAATATTCGAATAAGAGATGAATTTTAATTGCGCATATAAAATAGGTCATATAATCTTTACTCCTACGTTAGGTGCAAGCTGTAAAAGCAAACAGATGACAATAAAACAAATGACATTCGGACTACTGACAGTTGGACTTGCAAGTTGTAATTCAACACCGAAAAAAAACAACACAAAAGAGACAGAAACCTATCCCGACATTAAAATTTTTGGAGCAATGAAAAATGTGATGTGGAAGGGCGAATTAGGGAGTAGTATTGACCTTGACACTATTTTGGATAAAAATGGACTTTATGGACTTGGACCTATAAGTTATTTGACAGGCGAATTGCTGATTAATAATGGTAAGAACTACGTATCAAAAGTGACTTCGGAGACGACAATGTCCGTTGAAAATACCTTTAAAACATCCGCACCTTTTTTTGTTTATGGAAACGTAACCGAATGGAATGAAATTGACTTACCATCAGACGTTAAGACAATTCAAGATTTAGAAAAAATCATTGACGACAAAACGACTGAATTCAAAAGACCTTTCGCCTTTAAATTAATCGGACAGGTTTCAAGTACGATTATCCATATTCAGAATTTGCCCGAAGGAACAAAAGTGTCATCACCAGATGAAGCACATCAAGGACAGACTAGTTACAATATTGTAGACGAGGAAGTTGAAATAATTGGATTTTTCTCGACTGAACATAAAGGTATTTTTACACACCACGACTCATTTTTGCATATGCATTTGATTACAAAAGATGAAAATAAAATGGGACATTTAGATGAAGTGTTGTTTAAAAAAGGAGAAATGAAACTGTATTTGCCTGTAAAATGAAAGAAAACACCTTAAAATCATTTGACCAAAACTCACTGGAATACGACCAATGGTTTGATAAACATCCAACCGTTTATCAATCGGAAATTTTAGCCATTCAACAAGCTATTCCTGAAAACAAAACAGGAATAGAAATCGGAGTTGGAACAGGTCGTTTTGCAAAACCTCTAAATATCAAATTCGGTATTGAGCCATCTGAAAATATGGCAAAAGTGGCAGAGCAAAGAGGCGTCACCGTTTACAGAGCAGTTGCAGAAAACCTACCCATTGACAACACAACTTTTGATTTTGCTTTGATGGTAACAACTGTTTGTTTTCTTTCTGACATTCCTAAAGCATTTTCAGAGGTTCGACGCATTTTGAAACCACAAGGAGAAATCATTTTGGCTATCATTGACAAAAACAGTGAACTCGGTAAGAAATATGAACTGGAAAAATCCACAAACAAGTTTTACAAGGATGCTCATTTCCATTCGACTGAAGAATTAACGGAACTCCTTAAGCAATCTGATTTTCAAAATTTTCAATACTGGCAAACATTGACCGAGTTGAATGAAAGCGAGATTGAAAAACCTACAACAGGTTACGGAAAAGGAAGTTTTGTAGTAATCAAAGCAGTTAAATGACAAGTTTTATTAATATACAATCCCTTACAGAGATTTCAAATATTGAAATGGCAGAGCGAAAAGGTATCGGACATCCTGACACCATTTGTGATAATATTGCAGAGCAAGTTTCCATAGCTCTATGTAATTATTATCTTGAGAATTTTGGCAGCATTCTTCATTATAATGTTGATAAAGCACTGCTTGTTGGAGGCACTTCAAAGCCTGTTTATAATGGTGGGGAAATTGTAAACCCAATAGAATTATATATTGCTGGAAGAGCCACAACGAAGGCAAAAGGAAAAATAATTCCTGTTGAAGAAATTGTTATAACCACCGCTAAACATTGGCTCTCAAAAAACATACGCTTTTTAAATATCGAAAAGCATATCCTTATTATCCCAAAAATTAGGGCAGGAAGTAATGATTTAGTAGAACTCTTTCAGCGTTTTGGCAAAGGTGAAATTCCTCTAGCTAATGACACTTCTTTCGGGGTGGGTTATTACCCATACTCGGCTATTGAAAAAAATGTTTTGGACATTGAAATCCTTTTGAATAACAGAAATACAAAGGAAAAATTTCCATTCATTGGAGAGGATATCAAAGTAATGGGAGTGCAAAACACACAAAAAACCCAATTCACCATTTCAATTGCTATGATTGACAAATTCATTTCTAGCATTGAAGATTATAGAAAAAAAATAAATTCAATAAAAGAATTTATCAATACACAATTCGGTTTTATTGATACAGAAATTCAAATTAACACAGCCGACAATTACAAAACAGAAAGTATTTATCTTACAGTTACAGGGACAAGTGCAGAAGGCGGTGATGATGGACAAGTAGGTAGAGGAAATCGGGTGAACGGTTTGATTACACCTTACCACCCAATGAGTTTAGAAGCATCCGCAGGAAAAAACCCTGTTAGCCATATCGGAAAAATTTACAATCACTTTGCCTTTGATTTGAGCCGTGCAATTGTTGAAAATCGTTTTGCCGAAGAAGCAACTGTGTTTATCGTTTCTCAAATTGGAAAACCTATCACACAGCCCCAACTTCTGAATATCAAACTAAAAAGTAGCTCTGTAGATGAAAGGCAAATAGACCGTTTAGCAACAGAGAAACTTAACGAACTTCCGCTTTATTGGAAAAAAATAATCCACCAAAATAAATAAATGTTTAACTATATAAATCAGAAATGAAAATATTAATAATCATCAATGAAGCACCGTATGGAACGGAAAAGGCATTCAACGCTTTAAGAATTGCCAATCAACTGAACAAGGACTTTCCCGAAACAGAAGTTGTAATCTTTCTAATGGCAGATGGGGTAAATTGTGCTATTCTGAACCAAAATACCCCAAATGGTTATTACAACATTGAGCGAATGCTGAAACTCTCAACAAGAAAAGGAACACGCCTTTTACTTTGTGGAAGTTGCTTGGAAGCTCGTGGCTTAAAAAGTGTTGAGCTTGTTGAGCAAGCTGAAATCAGTACCATGGCAGAATTGACCAAAGAAATAACAGAGAGCGACAAAGTATTAACATTTTAAAAGATGGATGTAGAGAAACAAGCCGCTATACTTCTCAATAAAAACCATGATGAGCCTTCTGTTTTTTTGCCTGAAAACTTATTGCGGGAAGCAATGAGACAAAAAAACAAAGTGGAATGTGGAGTGCCAAAATTTTGCGTTTTAGACCCTGATGGAAACTTGGCAAACTATCTCATAGAAAAAAATATTGCTAAAAAAAATGAATGTTGGTCGTGCTACCATTCTGCTCTTTACAGCTTTATTTTAGATGATGCTGAAATTGGCATTATTCCTTATGTGGTAGGCGCTTCTTATGCTGTCTTGGTAGCTGAACAATTATTTGTTTCGGGTTGTGAATTTTTAATAAGCATCACCTCAGCAGGCATAATAAATGAACCAAAAACTGCTAAAAGGTTTGCATTGATTACAGAATCGATAAGAGATGAAGGCACAAGCTATCATTATTTACCTAAAGATAGACTAGTACGATTGTCAGCACAAATGCATCAAAAGTTACCTGAAAATGACCTGTGGTTTCAAGCTAAAAGTTGGACAACAGATGCCCCATACAGAGAAACAAACTCTGCCATTAAGGCAATGAAAGATGAAAAAGGAACTTGTGTGGAAATGGAAGCATCTGCTTTGTATGCTTTTGCCGAAGCAAAAGGAAAAAATATAATTTGCTTTGCTCACCTTACCAATACAATGGCTCAACAAGAAGGAGACTTTGAGAAAGGTGAATTTTTTGGAAGCTTAGAATCATTGGGACTGTTGAAAAAGACTTTAATCAATCTGAAAGGTAATTAATTGTGAATTTATTCTCATTTCTCAATAGCGTTAATAAAATCAGTCCTCAAGCAAAAGAAGCATTGGAGCAAATAACCCAAGTAAAGGGCTATTCCAAAAATGAGATTATTCAAGAAATTGGAAGTAGATGCAAAACCATTTATTTCGTTCGGGAAGGTTGTGCAAGAATTTTTTACTACAAAAACGGAAACGATATCACCGAGCATTTTGCTTTTGAGAATGATTTGATAGTTCGAGCAGAAAGCCTTTTTACAGGTAAACCTACCTCAAAAGGTATTCAGGCAATTGAACAAACAAATATTATAGGTGTAAATTCCGATTCACTTTTTAAACTTTATGATAAGCATCACGACATAGAGCGATTATTCCGATTGCTTTTTGAAAGAGAATATGTCAATACTGTAAAGAGAATAGAAAGTTTACAATTCAAATCAGCGAAAGAAAGATATGTGGAGCTGTTAGAAACCACTAATTATGTGCAGAAAATCCCACTGAAACACATAGCCTCTTATCTCGGAATTACCCAGGTTTCCCTAAGTCGAATACGGGCAGACTTGCAATGATTATTTATCATTTGTTAAAGGAAATCGCTGAAAACTCATCGACCTTTGTTCCATCATTGAACATAAAAAAATAAATATGGAACAGATAAAACTCGGATTAAAAGAAAATTGGAAGCAGTTTACACTTTTGGTTATCGTAAACGCTTTCGTTGGTGGGATGATTGGAATGGAGCGTTCTATTTTTCCACAGTTTGCAGAATTGGAATTTGGTGTTGCTTCTAAAACTGCCATACTTTCATTCATTACTGCATTTGGAATTACAAAAGCGATAGCAAACTACTATACAGGACGACTTGCCAACAAATTTGGACGTAGAAATTTACTTCTATTCGGTTGGCTTCTCGCAATTCCAATTCCGTTTATGCTCATTTATGCACCCAATTGGAGTTTTGTGATTTTTGCCAATGTGCTTTTGGGTATGAGTCAAGGTTTGACTTGGAGCAGTACCGTAGTAATGAAGATTGACCTTGTTGGTGAAAAAGACCGTGGTTTTGCAATGGGTTTAAACGAATTTGCAGGATATTTTGCAGTTGGAATTGTTGCATTTCTTACAGGTTATATTGCCAACACGTATGGCATTACACCTTACCCATTTTACATTGGAATTTTCATTTCTATCGTTGGTTTTATTTTGACCGCCTTGTGGGTGAAAGATACAAGAGTATTTGTCCATAAAGAAAGTGCAACAGATAATACAGCTCAACTTGACAATGTGTTTTTAGAAACCACATTTAAAAATAAGACTTTAAGTTCTGTGACGCAGGCAGGGCTTGTCAATAACCTAAATGACGGAATGATTTGGGGTTTGCTTCCAATTGTCCTTTTGTCGCTGAACTATAATAATGAAAATATCGGAATCATAACGGCTATTTACCCAACAGTTTGGGGAATCGGACAGCTATTTACAGGGAAAATGTCTGACCATTATTCAAAAAAAGCAATGCTCTTTTGGGGAATGCTTTTGCAAGGTTTAGCCATTTTGCTAATTCCATTCAGCAGCGACTTTTATGTTTTGGTTTCCATTTCGGCAATTTTAGGATTAGGAACAGCATTGGTTTATCCAACTTTCTTATCCACCATAGCACAAGCGACAAGTCCAAAACAACGAGCAGAAAGTATCGGGACTTTTAGACTTTGGCGAGATTTGGGTTATGCCTTTGGCGCAGTAATTTCAGGAATTACCGCTGACTTGTTCGGAGTAGAATATGCCATATTCTTAATTGGTGGACTGACCATTATTTCTTCATTAATAATTAAGTTCCGTATGCCAGAACGAATAAAAACTATCAAGGAGTGTATTGAAGTTGAAGAAGTAAAAGAAGCACTTCAAGCCAATAAAAAAATTCAGATCATTGATGTAAGAAGCAAGGAAGAATATGAACAAGCACATATTCCAAATGCTCTGAATATTTCGCTTCAAGAACTGAAAGACAACATTTCCCAACTTGACAAAAACTTTCAATTTGTTACTGCTTGTGGAAAGGGTGGTGGACGTTCAGCAGACGGAGCAAAACTTTTAAAAGAACATGGACTCAATGCAATTTGGCTGTGTGGCGGAACTAATAAGTGGTTGAATATCAATTAAAAAGAAAAAAATCCAGCAGAGAAAAAAGGCCAAAACGACCATGCTCCTAACATGGCATGGCGTGTTGCAGACCCGTCACCAAAGTTAAAATAAAGGATTCCCTGAAAAAACCTATAGAGCTCAGTAGTTAGTTACTTATAAATTCGGTTTGATATATTTTATCTGACTGAACCATTTTCGTTATTAAGTTGTTGAACATGGTCTGCTTGCTTTGCAAACGGTTTATTCTGAAACAGAATTCGTTAAAATATCTATTAATGTTAAAGTCGCTTACCCAAGAGTACGTTGTACGTATCCATGATTTGATTTGGTGAATCATAGTGTGCAATGCCTTGAAGTTTGCGCCGTTGTTACTTTCGATTTGGTTAATATCGTAGGCTTTTGCGATGGGTCCATACCCTTTCCATTTATCGGTCGTGATCTTTGCTTCCCTGCTTATGTTATTGATGAAAATATATTGCAAGGACCTTTCGGAGAAGTCATCTATGCGCATGGCATACATACGTTTTACTTTCCCGTCCTTGGTAAGCTGTACTGCTGTTACCGCCTTTTTTTTCTTAGCATTCTAACTACGACCTATCTTTGCTTTCTCAATGCCACCAAGAACGAACTCATCAACGTGCACGATGCCATCCATCGGATGGTTGCCCCTTGGTTCCATTACCTCTCTAATTTTGAGTATGAATAAACGGGCCGTCTTCTCGGTAACACCATAACGTACACCCATATAACTAGTTGATAGGCTCGTGGTACTTGTGGCCATCTCGAAACAAATGAAAAAGGCTTTTCGAAGACCGAACTTTACTTTATGGAACAAGGTGTTTGCGGTTGCAGATTCGAAATGGGAGCAAAGGTTACAGACCCTTGAAAAATCCTTGCGCTTTTGATGGCCCCGTGACCACATTTTAAACATTTATATCCGTCCCTGTTCTTTAAATTCCCCAAATATTCCTTGCAATCAGCATCCGTTTTGAATCGATCGGAGAACTCTAGAAGGTTTTGACCCTTGAAATATCCATGAAATACCTATTTTTATTGAAATCTAAGTTAAGTATTTAAATACTGACCTCAATCATTTAATTTGGATTCAAAATATTATAGAAATGGCTATCATTTAGTATGTAGTAAAAATTTCATTGAAACTTTAATGGTAATAGCGAAAAATGATGTATTTAAAAGATACAATCAATTCGTTGCGCATATATATTCAAACCTTCATTTTAAGGAAGTAATTTGTTGACTTGATTCTGCTCTTTTCCGCAAAATTGTTGCCTAAAATTTTAATTTACATAAAAAACCAGATAACCCCTTTAAATTACTTACCACTAATAGCTAATGAACACCGAAATTTAGGTATTTTCCCCCATAGGAGATTTTTAAACCAAGAAGAACCCTCCAAAGTCCAGTATACTTTTCAAAGCGACAAAAAGCTTTTCCTTTCTTTAACATTCGAAACCAATTCCTGCACGGTAGTTATTTCCAAATTTTTCATGAAGCTGGTTTTAGTATCTCCGACCAAATGATGAATAGGGCAAGGATGCTTTTCGTTACACTTGTGAAGCCCCAGCATACAAGATGTTAACCTATTGTCTCCATCGATTACCGTTACGATTTGCAATAAGGATACTTTACGGTTCTTATCGGTCAAATAGAACCCTCCATTAGGTCCCCGAACCGAAGATATTAATTGATGTCTTGTTAATTCCTGCATCAATTTAGAAAGATAGGCTTGTGGGATTTTGGTGGATTTACTAATCTCTTTCGCTAAAAGTTTTTTTTCATTCGTTGAATGTATCGCCAAATGCAACACCGCATTCAAGGCGTATTTAGATGAATTAGAAAGCATATTTTTTTATTTCAAATATAAAGATTAAAAGACTTTTTTATCCTTTGTATGACAAATATCATGTTTATACCAGATAATGCCCCCTACTTTTGATTTAATAATTGTAAACGACCTTAAAATGAAAGTAATATTTAAAAGTTTAGCTCTGATTTTCTCCATCGTTCTCATGAGCTGTGAAGGGAAAGAAGAAAAAAAGGAAGGCTTTAGTGTGGATCGCTCGAAGACTACTGAAAAAACTACCGATGTAGCACCACAAACCGATCCGGTGCCCGCTTCGCAACGTATCACGCTTGACGAAAAAGGCGTGGGGCAAATCAAGAACATTACGCTTGATCCTGAAATCGATATGGAGATGGCTGCTGCGGGTGAGGCCATTTTTAAAACCAATTGTACCGCCTGTCATAAGTTGGACAAACGTTTTATTGGTCCCTCACCAAAAGGTATTTTGGAAAGAAGAAGTCCAGAATGGGTCATGAACATGATACTTGATCCCAAACTGATGACCGAACAAGATCGTTGTGCCAAAGACTTATTGATTGAATTCAATGGTGCGGCAATGGCCAACCAAAACTTGACGGTTGAAGAGACCCGTTCAATACTTGAATATTTTAGAACCCTATAAACCGATATACGATGATAACCACCAATTTAAAATTTGTATTTGGTTCGTTTTTACTCCTACTACTTGTCTGTAGCTGTAAAAACGAGGCAAAATCCGAAACGACCACTTCCGATGCCAGTAATACGGAATCGGCTACTGAAATTTCAAATCAAGGGCAGGCCTTCATTAAAGATGACGGTTCCACACTAAACGCACTGCAGATTGCGATCGCATCGCCGGACCACACTACTTTAGTGGCCGCAGTTCAGGCGGCCAGTCTAGAGAATGTCTTGGTAAATGCTGGGCCCTTGATGGTCTTTGCACCAACCAATGCTGCTTTTGATGCATTGCCTGCAGGCACCGTAGAAGGTTTGTTGAAACCTGAGAATAAAGAGGCATTGGCCAATATTCTAAAGCATCATGTCACGGCCGGAAACTATGACAAAGAATTTCTTAAAAAGTTTAAAAAACTAGGTCAAGCGAACGATCAGAATACTATAGTAGAAGTAAAAGGCGATGATGTATATGTTGGCGGTGCCAAAATCTTGGCAAGTATTCCAGCGGGTAATGGGATAGTACATGTAGTCGATAAGGTAATTCTTCCGCCGTCCCAATAAATAATCAAAATCAGAACTAACAATTAAATTTAAACCAATGAAAAAATATAGTTATTTTATATTCGCATTTACGGCCTCGGTGTTCTTGCTGATGAGTTGTGGTAATCAAAATGGAAATGGTGGCAGCAATAGTGCCCTTGCATCGAACAATGCTGAAAAAGTATACGTAGCTCCAGGTGAGCAAGATGAATTTTATGCTTTTCTTTCCGGTGGTTATAGTGGAAACTTAACCGTTTATGGACTTCCCTCTGGGAGGATGTTCAAAGAGATTCCCGTCTTCTCGCAATTTCCTACCTCGGGGTATGGCTATTCCGAAGAGACAAAACCCATGCTCAACACCTCTTTTGGTTTCGTACCATGGGACGATGCCCACCACCCAGATATCTCCCAAACCAATGGCGAATTGGATGGTCGTTGGATTTTTATCAACGGAAACAATACGCCACGTATTGCACGAATCAGCTTGAGTACTTTCGAAACTGAGGAAATCATTGAAGTACCTAATAGTGCAGGTAACCACAGTTCTTCCTTTATTACGGAAAACACCGAATATGTGGTGGCCGGAACACGTTTTTCGGTTCCAGTACCGCAGCGTGATATGCCCATCAACGAATACAAAGGCAATTTTAAAGGAGCATTATCCTTTATAAGTGTAGCGCCGGATAGCGGACGCCTAAATTTGGAATTTCAAGTAATGATGCCCGGTTTCAACTATGACCTTTCGCATCCAGGTCGAGGAAAATCACATGGTTGGTTCTTCTTTACCACCTACAATACCGAAGAAGCAAATTCTTTACTAGAGGTGAATGCATCACAAAACGACAAGGATTTTATTGCTGCCGTTAATTGGAAGAAAATCGAAGAATATGTAAAAAACGGTGGTGGCACCAAAATGGCTGCCAACTATGCCCATAATGTATATAGTGACGAGACCCATACCGGTACCACAACCATGAAGAAAGAGGTGTTAACCGTTGACCCCTTAGAAGTTCCTGGGGCCGTCTACTTCTTGCCTACACCAAAATCTCCTCACGGTTGCGATGTAGACCCAACGGGACAGTATATTATTGGAAACGGAAAATTGTCAGCTGATTTAACAGTGCACTCCTTTGATAAAATGATTGCCGCGATTGAGGGTAAAAAATTCGACGGAGAGGCATATGGAATTCCTATTTTAAAATTTGAAGATGTACTTGCCGGCACTGTAAAAAGTGGTGGCCTAGGACCTTTGCATACCGAGTTTGATGGGAAAGGCAATGCCTATACTACCTTCTTTATTTCATCCGAAGTCGTAAAATGGAAATTGGGAACTTGGGAAGTCATCGACAGAAAACCGACATTTTATTCCGTGGGTCACTTGATGATTCCAGGTGGTAATTCAAGAAAGCCATTTGGCAAATATGCAGTGGCCATGAACAAAATTACCAAGGATCGTTACCTGCCAACTGGTCCTGAGATGGAACATTCGGCCCAAATTTACGATATTTCCGGCGAGAAAATGGAACTCATTTATGATTTCCCTACGCATGGCGAGCCACATTATGCAGCTGGTTGCCCTGCAGAATTACTGGCACCAAAATCGAAAAAAATCTATCGATTGGATGAAAACAAGCACGAGTTCGCGACCTTGACTCCTGATAAGGCTCGGGTAGAGCGCAAAGGAAATGAAGTACATATTTATATGTCGACCATTCGTAGCCACTTTACGCCCGATAACATCGAAGGTGTAAAGGTAGGCGACAAGGTATATTTCCATATTACCAACCACGAGCAGGACTTTGATGTACCACACGGTTTCTCCATCATAGGTCAGAACACATCCGAACTATTGGTCATGCCCGGACAGACGAAAACTTCAGTCTGGGAGCCTAAAAAAGTAGGCGTTTGGCCGTTCTATTGCACCGATTTCTGTTCGGCATTACATCAAGAAATGCAGGGATATGTAAGGGTATCCCCTGCGAACTCCAACATCAAACTATCCTGGTCGTTGGGCGAGTAAATTTTCCCTTAAAGCATTACTTTTTTTCAAACTTGAAGCGGGTAGCGTCCAATAAACCTGCCCGCTTTATATACAAATTGAAGAAAACGCATAAACATCCACTATCAAATTCAATTTGTAACATTTAACTATAGCGTGATGAAAAAGGCAAGTATTATTATGATGATAGGCCCCTTATTTCTTTTGGGATTGTTCGTCTTTCCATTGTGGAACATTGAATTGGGCGCACCACAATACCCTGAACCATTGGGCATGAACATCCATATTGATGGAATTCGTGACATGAATGAATTCGATTTACAGAACATCGATGGCCTGAACCACTATATTGGAATGAATAAATTACCAAAACCCATAGAGATGTGGGAGTTCAGCACCTTTCCGCTGGTTATAGGAGGAATGGTCGCTTTAGGGGTGGTGATAGGCTTGCTCGGTTTTATGGGTAAAGTAAGCTACAAACCGTTTATGGGATGGTTTATTGTGATGTCCATATTAGGCGTTCTGGGAATGTATGATTTCAATGCCTGGATGACGGATTATGGGACCAATTTAGACCCAAATGCCATTATGAAACTCGCCAATCCAGACGGTACGCCGATGACCTATAAACCGCCATTGTTCGGCAATGCCAAAATGCTGAATTTCGATGTCACTTCCTTGCCCGCAACCGGAGCATGGATGATGTTTACGGGAATGATGCTTACCCTTGTCGCCTTTTACCTAGGATGGAGAAATAGTGAATCTGAAACAACCAAACCCCTTTCTACTTCATGAAAACAAATACGGTAATCTTATTGATCGTACTGACTTTTTCTGCTTGCAACATAGGTCCAAAACCTATTGATTACGGCGCTGATGGATGTCATTTCTGTAGCATGACCATAGTTGATAGACAACATGCCGCAGAATATGTAACCCACAAAGGAAAAGCCTTCAAATTCGATGCTACGGAATGTATGCTGAACCAATTGAAAGAGGTTGATAGTACCTCCATTGCCCTATTCTTGGTCAACGATTATACCAATCCCGGTGAGCTTGTAGATGCAACGAAAGCCACTTATTTGATCAGTGAGCATATTCCAAGTCCCATGGGAGCATATCTATCGGCCTTCTCAAGTAAAGAAGAAGCTGAAAAGGTGCACAATTCCAATACGGGACAATTACTTATTTGGGCTGAATTACGGTCAAAGTACGAATAATTTTTTCCATCGATTATGTCTATATATCTGTCAAAAGCCGAATGCCGTGAAGAAGTTAAAAGACACTACGTGGCCAAGTTGGGCTATATTCTAAACGATTGCCCGTTTATTGTACCGATAACCTATTATTTTGATAAAGCTGAAAACTGTATTTTGGGATACTCGGTTCAAGGACACAAAATAGAGGGTATGCGAAAGAACACCACAGTTTGTATGTATATCGATAGTATAACCTCTGTCAATAATTGGAAATCTATTTTGATACATGGCTCCTTCGAAGAATTGAGCAAGGTAGATAGTGCGTTTTATCTAAATCGTTTGGGAGAAGGTGTTCGAGACCTTCTAAATGATACGAATTACAAGGAAACCAGGGCTATGGAAGAATTTTCTAATGTGAAATTCCCACAAGGAGAACCAATTGTTTATCGTATCAATATTTGGGACATTACTGGAAGAAAAAGAATCGAATGAATAATGTAAGAAAATTATGATCACAGACATAGAAGAGCTTGATGGTTTGGAAATTCTGAAAAGAAATTACATAGGACGCTTGGGCTATACTGATGAAAATGGGCCCTACGTTTTGCCAATTACCTATTTTTTTGATGACAAGGATCACAGTATCTTAAGTTATGCTAGCGAAGGCCATAAAATCATTGCAATGCGCAAATCTTCGATGGTATCTATTCTAGTCGATGAAATTAAAACGATTAAAGACTGGAAATCAGTTTTGGTCCATGGCACTTTTGAAGAATTGGATGGCAGTGCGGCCAAGAAATTTCTCCACCGTTTTGCCGAAGGGGTTCAAGATACCATTGCAAAACGTGAAGGCGAACACCCAAAGTTTATCAGCGATTTTTCCGTACGATTGAGCCAAGGCAAAATACCCATTGTTTACCGGATAAAAATTGATACAATCTCGGCTAAAATCAGAACATCGTAACTAATTTTCAATCTAAAAAAAACAAATATGTATACTGTTCTAAATACTATAAAAAGTCAAGGATTCAATAAATTACAGTTGCAGAAACTGGCTAAAAATGAATCTTTTGAAATCCTGAGCATCACTTTAGAGAAAGGTGCCGTTTTCCCTACCCATACCTCACCTATGGAGGCACTTCTGATTGTTATCGAAGGCGAGATCGTATTTCACATTCGGGACGAAGAGTATCATTTAAGGAACCAACAGCATTTTAGTTTCCCAAAGGAAATCGAACATTGGGTAAATGCGAACGAGAATTCTAAATTTATTATCGTTCGATGATGGAAGCATTGCGTGGTAAATTGTTTGTTTTATTTCTTTTATTTGGATATTTCGTGTCGGCGAACACCATTACTATTTGCGCATCCTGCAAGGTAAAATCTATCAAAGAGGGCATTTTAATGGCTGCCAATTTTGATACCTTATTGATAAAAAAAGGAACCTACAAGGAATTTAATATCCTGATCAATAAACCCTTGACCCTATTAGGTCAAGATTTCCCTGTCATTGACGGTGAAGAACAAGGTGAAATTATTCGTATAGCAGCGGATAACGTGACCATCGATGGCCTTTTTATAATAAATGTTGGTACAAGTTACACCAGTGATTATGCCGCAATACGTGTGGTCAAAAGCGAAAATTTTTTAATCCAGAATGTAGTGCTTGAAAAGCTTTTCTTTGGTATCTATTTGGAAAAATCCAACAACGGAAAAGTATATCATAACAAGATTATAGGCGATGCGGTAGACGAATATAATTCTGGAAATGGTATTCAATTATGGTATTCCAAGAATGTAGAAGTGGACCGAAATATCGTGCAGGGCGTTCGCGATGGCATTTATCTGGAATTCTCGGACAATATTACCATCAACAATAATCAAAGTACCAACAACTTAAGGTACGGGCTGCATTTCATGTTCTCGAACGATGATGTATATACCAATAACACCTTTGAAAACAATGGTGCTGGAGTAGCGGTAATGTTCTCAAAAAGAATAAAGATGCACAATAATATCTTCAGAAAAAATTGGGGTACCGCAGCCTTCGGAATGTTGTTAAAAGAAATAAATGATGCTGAAATCTACGGAAATACATTTGAAGAAAATACAATTGGGATTAACATTGAAGGCTCGAACCGAATTGATTACAAAAACAACAGTTTTATTAGAAACGGCTGGGCCGTTAAAATTTTAGGAGCCTGTTATACCAATACCTTCACGAACAATAACTTCTTATACAACTCCTTTGACCTATCCTATAACGGCAAGCTAAATGATAATGTATTCGATCAGAACTATTGGAGCGATTATACCGGATACGATCTCGATAAAAATGGAATAGGTGATATTCCTTATCGGCCCGTAAAGCTATTTTCATATATCGTGAACCGAACTCCTGAAACCATTGTTCTGTTACGAAGCCTATTTATGGATATTATTGATTTCTCCGAAAAGGTCTCCCCTGTCTTTACTCCTGACGATTTAAAGGATACTAACCCACTAATGAAGAAAATGAAATGATCCAAGTTGAAAATTTATATAAAAAATTCGGTAAGAACGAAGTGCTAACGGGCTTAGATTTACATATAGATGAGGGTGGTATTTTTGCTATTCTTGGCCCTAACGGATCGGGGAAGACCACTTTGATCAAGACAATTTTGGGGATGGTCGTTCCCGATAAGGGAACAATTTCAGTGTTGGGAAAACCGATTAAAAACAAATGGAAATATCGCTACGAAATTGAATACCTTCCCCAGATTGCCAACTTTCCCGGGAATTTAAGGGTGAAAGAGTTGATTCGTATGATAAAAGATCTGCGGCGAAAACCTAGTGAAGAGGATGAGCTAATTTCGCTTTTCGGTCTGAAACCCTTTTTAGATAAAAAACTATCCACACTTTCTGGAGGAACAAAACAAAAAGTCAATCTTGTGTTGACCTTCATGTTCGACAGTCCCTTACTAATTTTGGATGAACCTACTTCGGGCCTTGATCCCGTTGCATTAATCCATCTTAAAGAATTAATAACTAAAGAAAAAAGCAAAGGAAAAACGATCTTAATCACTTCACACATTATGCAATTCGTGGAAGAAACGGCCGATGAAATCGTATATCTCTTGGAAGGCAAGATTTATTTTAGGGGAAGTATTTCCGAGTTACTGGAAAAAACCTGCCAAACCGATTTTGAACACGCCATTGCGGCCATAACAACTACCGAGACCCATGCTTAAAATTCTAAAATATAGCTTTTACGATCTAATGCGTAGCCGTTGGAGTTATGTCTATTTCCTGTTCTACCTAGCGCTTGGTTTTGTGCTCTTGTTCTTGAACAACGATGTCTCGAAAGCTGTAATAACCTTGATGAACATCATCATAGTTTTAGTACCCTTGATCGGTACGATTTTCGGAGTTATGTATTTTTACAACTCAAAGGAATTTACAGAGCTTTTGTTGGCGCAGCCAATAAAAAGATCTTCCATATTTTTAGGGCAATATTTTGGCGTAGCGGGTTCGTTGACCTTAAGTTTGGTCCTAGGTTTGGGCATACCTTTCTTGGCCTACGGCCTGTTTAAAAGCGATGCCATTTTCGACTTTTCCTTATTATTGATTACCGGGGCGTTTTTGACACTTATTTTTACGGCCTTGGCATTCAATATAGCGTTATCCAATGAAAATAAGATTAAAGGTTTTGGTTATGCCGTACTAATGTGGCTATTTTTAGCCGTGGTTTATGACGGACTATTTCTAATGTCGCTCATCATCTTCGAGGAATATCCTTTGGATGCCCTTTCATTGGCAGCGACCATGTTCAACCCCATTGACCTTTCAAGAACACTCATCCTACTTAAATTGGATATTTCGGCCTTGCTAGGATATACGGGTGCGGTTTTTAAGCAATTCTTCGGCACCAATACCGGTTTGATTATTTCCATTTTGATGTTGCTGATCTGGACCGTCTTGCCAATTTGGCGCTTGGCCTACAAATCTAAACGTCAAGATTTTTGATTTCACTTTTAATGTTTAAGATGATGGAATGCGAATACTAGAGCGCCAAATTATTGTATCACTCTCCTACTTTCTGCTGGCCGCGCTTTTAGGGGTTGTACTGCGTTTTTTCGTCATTCTTGAGTTGACCATCACCTATAAATTCTTTGTACATGCCCATTCCCATATCGCCCTCTTGGGATGGGTTTATTTGGCCCTTACCACATTATTGTACAAGTTGTTTGTTCAAAATACTATTTCAGACCTAAAATACAAGCGTATTTTTTGGTTTACCCAATTTACTTTGATAGGTATGTTGATGACTTTCCCATTTACGGGGTACGCGCTGTTTTCTATCATTTTTTCTACACTTTTTTTGTTTGCCTCATACTGGTTCTATTGGTTTTTTATGAAACATGTGCAAGGTAAATTCAAGAAAAGCAATGCTTTTAAATGCGTAAAGGTGGCTCTTTGTTATTTGGTTTTATCGAGTTTGGGGCCCTGGGCCCTTGGGATTATCATGAATGTTTTGGGGCCGGAATCTGTTTGGTACCGCTTGTCCATTTATTTTTACCTGCACTTCCTATACAACGGATGGATGATAATGGCGCTTGTAGCAATTCTATTTTTTATTATGGAACAGGCAGGGAAGAAGATGCAGGGAGCTCTATTCAAACGTTTCTTTTGGAGTCTTAATCTGGGTATCCTTTTTTCTTTTTTCCTTTCGACCCTTTTTGCAAATCCTCCTATTTCTTTTAATGTACTAGGAGGAACGGGAGCACTGTTCCAATTAGTTGCTTTTGGTATTTTGTGGAAACACTTTACCGGACAACGAGTGATACCAATTCTTAAATTTTCACCATTTCAAAAGAAATTGTTTAAGACTGTGGCCTTCCTGTTAGCCCTGAAAATGTTGCTGCAACTTTGCACCGCTTTACCGTACTTTGCAAACCTGGCCATAACCCATCTTGATTTTACGATTGCCTATCTACACTGGACATTTTTGGGGGTGGTAACCTTAGCCCTGTTTTTGTTTTTGGATTATTTCAACTTGTTCCGAATCTGTACTATAGGGTATCTAATATACTTGATTGGTTTTATCGTGACAGAGGCGCTTATAATATATAAAGGCCTTTCTGGCTGGCTAAATTTTTCAATGATGGAAAACTTTACATTGTTTCTGGCCCTTGGTAGCTTATTAATCCCAATAGCTATAACTGTATTATTAAGCGCTGGTACAGTGGCTAAGCGTATTTAGCACTGAACTCTTTTTGGCTTTAGTGCCCTCTGTTATGTGCTAGGTTAGGTTATATATAGGTAACCAACACTACTTCAAAAAAGCGCTTCTTCCGTTTTTAGAACAAATTAATCAGAATGACTATAAAACTAAATAAAATGCTAATACAAAGCAGGTTGAAGGTCGTTTTAGGTTTAAGCTGGGCTAAGACTGCAGCATTAAAACCCATGCACAAAATCGTAATTAAAAACACCAATGACATTTTAAGGAACATGGGTATTTCATTCATAAGGGTTAGCATAACAGCGGCAGATCCTAGGCAACTTTGGCCTATAATTGCAATAGCGGCGTAACCCATCTGTTTTTCCTTAAATTCTAGCAACAGATTCCTGTACCAACTTAGGGGACGTCCAACTTTTTTTTCAAATCCAGAATGGGTCTTTGATATTTTCATTGAATTTTTCATCTTTATGTATATTTATAAGTGTTATTAATTGTTCTTCGGAAGCAGTTTTCTGAATCTCGTGGAACAGCACCCGCTCCTCGAACCGGATGTGCTGTTCAAGTTCTTCCTCGATCAGGCTCAGTGATTTTGAAGGATTCTCCGCGTCGTTAAAAAGTCGACCCAATCTTCTGTGCTCAGAGATTGCTTTTTTGACCAGTTCATTCTTGATTCCCAAAATGGGAAAGAGGTGTTTTTCTTCCATCTCAAAATGCGACAAGATATGGTGTTCAAAAAACCAGTTGGCATAGTATTTGATTCTTTCGACCGCCACGCCTTTTGAAAATCCTGCCCTTATTTTCCAGCACAGTAACAGACTATGGTGATGGTCTCGACTGAGTGGTTGTAGGTTCTTATTTCTTTTAATAGGCTTTTTTAATTTCATATTTCAATATGTTTTGCATTATCGGCTAGTTGTGTTTGCTATTACTTGCCCAGTAAAGGATAGTAATGATGTGTTTGCGGGCCATAGTACAGGTTTTATTTGGCGTTCCCATTTGTGTTCCTATTTCTACAGAAATGATTTTCGCAAATCCTCGCCCTATTCCAAGCTGGAGTCGAACCTTTATTCCTTTTTTTGAAGAAGCGCTATTTTTATCTCGATCCTGCAGCAAAGCCCTCTCTTAGCTAATACGCGCGGCTAAGTCTACTTAACCTAAATGCGATAGCCAGTCTCATGCTAGGTTTAATCATATATATTTTTATCAGTATTTCGTTCTTACCCACTCACTTTTCCCAATTGGTTTTCCAATGTCACTGCTTTTGGAAACAAGATATTGTTCTCCAAATGGATATGCTCGTGCAAATCGCTTTCGAATTCTTTTAGAAGTGAGAACGCAACTTTGTACGTTGTGCAGGCGTCTTCTGGTGGGGTATAATCGTTGCTTAGTTTTGCAATCAGCATAAACCGCTCGCCCTCGTTTTCATGTTCTTGCATCATCATGGCAATCGGATTTTTGACAGTACCAAAATGAGGTTTACCCAGCAGGTTGTTCTGCTGTTCAACCTTGATCATTTTACGTATCCACGGGAAAAGTACTAGCTCCTCCTTTTTCATGTGCATGGTCAGCTCGCCAGCAGAGGCATTAAAATGTTCGTTGATATCAAAAAGTTCAGGATGGCGAATGCCATGTACCTTGCAAAGTTTATGAAGGTATTGTTTTAGAACAGGAATTTGAGTTTCCACATAGTGGTGGTGTTTATTCTCGATATGGTCTGCGAGTTGATCCAAAGCCACTTCATTAAAATCCGTTTGGTTTGCACCTGTTCGCTGTTGTATGTGGTCAATTTCCTTTAATAGTATTTGGACATTCAGATTTTTCTCTTTAGCCACTTCGTCAATGCTACGATTTCCATTACAGCAAAAGTCGATTTTGTATTTTTTGAAAATCTGTGCTGTGCGATAGTCATCTGCGACCATTTGGCCTATTGTTCTTTCTATTGTATTTTTCATTCTTTTATTATTTAAATCGGACAATTTTGTCCTGTATTAGTATAAATTTTCTTATCGCTTTAAATAGGTCAAACCTATGTCAAGACCCGTTGTCATTTCATGCAGGCTTGTACGTTCCAGCATCACCTTCAAATCATCCCTGATTTTTACAAATTTATCATGTACGGGGCAAGGCTTGTTTACATTACACTTTTTTAATCCCAGCCCACATCCCATGTACACATTGTTCCCGTCAATGGCGTAAACGATTTCGCTAAGCTTGACTTTTTTTATTCGTTCTATTTCAATTTCAAACCCGCCTGCGGCACCTTTAACCGAATCAACTATTCGACTTCTGGACAATTGTTGGAGAATTTTCGCGGTAAATGCCATAGGCGAATCAATTTCCCCCGCTATTTCCTTTAAACTGACGCGCTTGCCTTCCATAGATTGCGAAGCAATATAGATGGAAGCCCTAATACCGTATTCGCAAGCCTTTGAAAACATTTTGTTAACGTATGAATTGAATACAAAGATAAAATAAATTTTAATTAGGACAAATTCATCCGAATTTAATTTCGGTTTCCGCACCAGTACTTCATATGCTAAAATGATTTGCGCCCTCTTAATTCCAGTTTAAAAAATATCAAAAATCATGAATCATGCGATGGTTTAACCAGTCACATAAAACGATCGTGGTTGTTGCAGAATTGGTATAACACAAGAGATAGACCCGAGTAGGCTGTTTTTTTACAAAGCCTTCAGGAGAACCTGTCTTAATCGCATTTCTTGGTAAATAATGTTCAGGTGGCCTTGGAAGGCATCCATAATGGTCTTGAAAAGGCCAAGGGAAGGTTTCCTTCCCCCTATCTTTAGGTACTTTTTCAGGTTGAAGGCAATCGAGGCCATGAGCATGACCTTATGTGCACCGGCCTTGCCCAGTACGCCTATTTTTCTCAGACCGTAGAACTGGGACAGACTACCGAACACGGGCTCCACCGTACTTTGCCTAAGGTTTTTCATTCGTTTGCCCCTTTCGCTGTGCTGTCTGGCGTAGGCCCTCAAGTATTGTTCGTCATAGATTGTTCTGGTGATTTTTTTGCATTTGGTATTCGGCACGCATTTGGATTTCATGGGACAGGCCTTGCAGTCCTTAGGTGCCGCCCAATAGCATTTCAGTACGCTACCGTCTCGGTTGGTACGGAACCCCTTGAAAGGTATTGGCCTGTTCATCGGGCAACTGTATTCGTCCTTTTCCTTGTTGTATGGAAAACCGTCTATCTTGGGTTTGTATTTCCCGAAAACGGGTATCCACCCTGTAATCTTCCTTTGTTCGAGAAAATCGTAGTTGGACCCATTGGAATAACCTGCGTCCGCCAGGATATCCGTCATTATCAGCTCGTTCTTCCTTAAACGGTCCTGCACCTTTAGGCTGATATCGGTCAGGTACTGGCTGTCCCTACCATCGGCAAAGTCGGCCTGGATATGCGAGATGACCCCTTCCGCGGTATCCACTGCCATACTGCAATGGTAGTTCAACTTTCTGGCCTTGCCGGGCTTTACCGATATACGGGCATCCGGATCATGGGGACTATAGTGTGTCTTGTTGCTGAGCAGGCGTGCCTTTTTGTGGAACGCACCAGGAGAGCCTACTGGATTGCCCCGTAATTTTTGGTGGTGTTTCTCTACGCGTTTCAGCTCGTGCGCAGGAGCCGAGACACGTTCGGGGGATACGTTTCCCTCGTGCTTTTTCGTAGTTTCTTGATTTTCTTCCGACACCTTTTTCAAGTGGTCTTCTATGGAGGTGGCCGGAATTTTCGGCACTACGCTTTCCATGGATGCATTTGCCTTTATCGGGGCCGAATCCACCGCTTGGGTATGGCCGGATACCATCCCGCTGTCGACGCACAAGAC
>TARA_R110000765_G_scaffold118405_6_pt1 | contig 21558 bp, 22 predicted proteins | sample TARA_R110000765 | Tara Oceans TARA_R110000765 (sample SAMEA4398168) | marine metagenome | biome: Polar Biome; feature: [MES] marine water layer (ENVO:01000295) within the mesopelagic zone...; material: water (ENVO:00002006), including particulate matter (ENVO:01000060) such... | reverse complement strand
AAGCTATCGCAATTTATGTACCGATTATTGCCAAAGACCAAAGCTATCTTATTGCTGAAAAAATACGAGCTTTAGCGGCGAAAATTTTAGCCGTATCACAAAGTGACCTAGCTTTTCATATTACTGGCTTACCGGTTGCTGAAGACCAATTTGGTTACGAAATGTTTGTACAAATGGGCGTTGCCGCGCCACTCGCTGGTTTAGCTATTTTCTTATTACTTTGGTTTTTCTTTCGAAATATCACACTGATTATTGCGCCGATGGTGGTTGCCATGGCAACAGTATTGATCATTATGGGCAGTTTAATTGGCTTTGGTTTTACCGTGCATATTATGTCGTCGATGATCGCTATATTTTTAATGCCAATAGCGGTGGTCGATTCCGTACATATTTTATCAGAATTTGCTGATCGCTTTAAAGACGGTGACGATGCCTCTAAAACCATTAAAAAGGTCATGGGGCATTTATATAAACCCATGCTCTTTACCTCAATTACCTCTGCCGTTGGCTTTTATTCGTTAATGTTAACGCCAATTCCGCCAGTAAAAGTATTTGGCGCCTTTATCGGTAGCGGCATACTATTGGCCTTTGTGTTAACCATTACTTATATCCCTGCTTATATTGCCCGCATGAAGCCTGAAACCTTAGCTAAGTTGCAAAAGGCTATTCTGTTAATGGAACAAAAAGGTCGGTTAGCTAACAGCTTAGAAAAACTGGGTGCGTTTTCGGTACAACGAACCAAGCTTATTTTAATCACTTTTATTGCCTTGTTTGCGCTTAGTGTAGTTGGAGTTAACCGTATTATTATTAACGATAATCCGGTGAATTGGTTCAAAGCTGATCATGAAATTCGCATTGCTGATAAAGTGCTTAATGAACATTTTGCAGGTACTTATGACGCATGGTTAGTGTTTAGCAATAACAGCCCGCAACAAAAAGACGCACTGAAGCATTTTAATAACATACTTAATGCGGCAAATAATGGCGTAACAAAAGCTGCTATTTCACAAACCTACAATCAATGGCTAACTAGCGATGCGAATGAAAGAAACAGTTTTTTCACGCAAGATTTATTAATCCAACTTGATGACTTTAGTTTTAATGCCAACGCCCAAGAGCAACCTTGGCTCGAACAGCTCTATAGTATCAGCGAGCAAGCCAATAACGCGCAAAAAATATTTACTGACCCTGCCATGCTTAATTGGTTGGCTAAGTTACAAACTGCCCTCGTTAATAACGGCGATGTCGGTAAAGTAAACAGCTTGACCGATATTATTAGCACAGTAAATCGTGAGCTTAATTCAGGCGACGCTAAACACTTCAAAATTCCAAATAGCAGTAATGGTGTTGCACAAACCTTGTTGCAATTTCAGTCTTCTCATCGTCCGCAAGATTTATGGCACTTTGTTAGCCCTGATTTTCAACGAACACTTTTATGGCTGCAAATGACTAGCGGTGACAATCAGCACATGGCAAACGTCGTCAGTTGGGTAGACAATTACATCAGTGAAAACCCACCACCTAGCAACGTTCAGCATCAATGGGCGGGTAAATCATATCTTAACGTTGTTTGGCAAGATGCTATGGTCAGCGGCATGATCGACAGCCTATTGTCGTCATTTGTTATCGTATTTATTATGATGATTCTGCTATTTAGATCAATTAAATATGGCATATTAGCGATGTTACCACTTACCTTCACCATTACCATGATCTACGGACTGGTTGGCTGGCTTGGCAAAGCGTATGACATGCCTATTGCGGTGTTATCGGCATTAACCTTAGGTTTATCAATTGATTTTGCAATACACTTTATTCAACGTGTGCGCGAACTTGAAACCGAAAAACAAAGCCTAAGCGCCGCATTGTCAGACATGTTTAAAGAGCCGAGCCGCGCGATTGCTCGCAATGCCATCGTCATTGCGATTGGTTTTACCCCACTTTTATTATCACCGCTTATGCCCTATATCACAGTCGGTTTTTTCTTAGCTAGCATCATGATTTTATCGGCATTAGTGACCTTGGTATTGCTACCCGCACTGCTAACACTGCTTGCCAAGCGCAGTGATCTTAAAGCCGATAAAAAAATACAGCATTCATAAGGACAACATAATGACCATTACATTTACTAGGCAAACAATAAAAATTTTCAAACACAGTGGCAGAGTTTTGCTGACACTTAGCTTGTTTTTAACCAGTAATGCTTTTCTTCATGCTGAAGAAGACGCTACGTTATCTAATGAAAATGCTACAACAATCAAGGTTAACAACATAATCGACCAAGCAAACTTAGCTTCTTATTACGCTGGCGAAGATGGTAGCGCTGAAGCGCGCATGATTATTGTTGATGAAAACGGCAACCGCCAAATGCGACAATTCATTATTTTACGTAAAGATTTACAAGATCTGGGTGATCAAAATATATTGGTGTTTTTTTCGCAACCCAGCAATGTCAAAGACACGGTGTTTAGAGTAGAAAAACAACTTAAAAGTGACGACAACCGCTGGTTATATTTACCGGCTCTGGATCTAGTAAAACGTATTTCTGCGGGTGATAAACGTACATCTTTTGTCGGTTCACACTTTTACTATGAAGATGTTTCAGGCCGTAACCCTAATGAAGATAGCTTTACTTTAGTGAGTGAAGACAAAAACACTTACACCATTTCCGCCCTACCCAAAGATCAACAAAGTGTTGAATTTAGTAGTTATACCGTAAAAATTGATAAACAAAATTCTCTCCCTATAGAAACAATTTATTTTGATAAAAATAATCAAGCTATTCGTAAAATGACCGTACTACAAGTACAAGATATTGACGGTATTGCTACCGTGATGAAATCACGTATTACTAACCTAAGTAATAGTAGCTATACCGAAATGCAATTTAGAAATGTGAAATATAACCTTGGCTTACCCGATAACATTTTCAGTGAACGCAGTATGCGAACACCACCAAAATCTTGGTTAGACTAATCGTTAACGTTTTGTTAAAAAAGGTGAAAGTCATTAATAATTTAGCGATCGTTAAAGCCCAGTTGCTTAATATTGTTCTCTTAGCGGTTAGTACAAACGCGATTGCAAATAATGAGAATAATGATGACTGGGCAGACGTTTGGGTTGAAGAGGTACCTGCTTCGCCATGGCAAGTCACAGGTTTTATTGAAGCAGCTTACGGACAGTTTCTACAAACTAATGTTACTAAAAACAACGCTTCGCTGAATGAACTTAAAGCAAGAGTAAATGTGGATTATAGTCATGAACTGTTCGATGCCAGTGTCAAGTTAGATAGCTACTACGATGGCGTATTAACGAAGACTATTTTTCAAACCCGAGAGCTGAGTATGAGTGCTAGTCCATTTAGTTTTCTGGATATAAAAGCCGGTCGACAAGTATTAACTTGGGGCACAGGTGACTATCTATTTCTCAATGATTTATTTGCTAAAGATTGGCAGTCATTCTTTGCTGGTCGCGCAGATGAATACTTAAAAGCGCCATCGACTAGTATTAGAACAAACTGGTTTTATAACGCCGTAAACTTTACCTTAGTATGGACACCCGAGTTTACTCCCGACAACTATCTTAACGGCGAACGTTTCTCGTTTTATTCGCCGCAAGCACAACAAATAGTGGCACCTGCTAACGGTTTCTCCGTTGACAATACCCATAAAGCACAGTGGGCAGCTCGCTTAAATACTCGTATTAATGATATTGAAGTTTCACTTTATGGCTATCAAGGTTTTTGGCCAACACCTGAAGGAACAAAGCAATCTGCAAATAATGTTATGCAAAACCAAGCCTATTTTCCTGCTCTTAATACTTGGGGCGTCAGTGCAATAACCCCCTTTAAGGGCGGTATTTTGAATGTTGAATATGCCAGTTACAACAGTATTGATGATAACCAAGGTACTAACAATATGATCGCTAATGGTCAGCACAAATTCTTAATAGGCTTTGAACACGAACTAGCAAAAAACCTAACCGCTAATATGCAATATTACCTAGAGCGCACTAAGCATTATCAAGCACTAGTTAACAATAGCCAATTACCTGAACAACTTGTTGCTGAAAATCGTCACTTAGTCACCTTACGCTTAAGCTACCGCGCACTTAGGCAAACGCTTACTTACTCAATGTTTGCCTTTTACTCGCCTAACGATAAAGATGGTTATCTTAAGCCTTCAGTAAATTATCAATACAATGATCAGTGGTTATTGAGTGCTGGCGCCAATATATTCTTTGGCGAAGATGAGTTTTCATTTTTTGGCCAACTCGAAAAAAACACCAATGCATGGTTACGAGCACGCTACCAATATTAAGCGCATTATCTAGCCTAACTAAAAGCCCCGTACTTATTGCGCGTAAACGATAAAACTGACTTATATGACGAGTTTGTAAATATAAAACTCAAATCAACCAACATGCCCGGCAACTTTTGTAATTAAGTCGTCAGTAAAAAGTAGCCCCAACTCACCATCAACAGCAACCAAGGTAAAGCCATTGCTACTTTTTGAGTGTTACTTAAATTTTGTTGGCCATGGTTATTGTCTAATGTTGATTCAGTTACTTGCGCATTAGCCTTCACGGCAACTGTTTTTTTACGCTGTTTGTCACGTTCGCGAGACTTTACCTTTTGTTGCTTCTTATACTCACTAATACCTTTTTCAATACCTTGAGCAATTAATTTAGTTTGCTCTTTGGTTTGTGATTTTTTTTGCGTGCCTTTGGCAATACGCATTGCTTCACTTTGTACTTCACTGGAAACTTTACTAGAAACTTGAGCTGTCAAAGCTGAACCTCTTAATCAATTTTAATGATTATATAATGCCATTAATCTTGCTAAACTATCAGCAATAGTTTTTATTACTACCGAATTCCATAACATAGAGAACAGCATGAGCGATTTACTGAGCACCGCAAAAAACCAAATTACCCAAATGTTATCAATGCAAGATGCCATGAACTCACGCGTTAGCGAAACTTGGCGAGATAACAATTACGAATGGTATCGTGCCATTTGGGTTGAGTGTGCCGAAATGTTAGATCATCATGGTTGGAAATGGTGGAAACACCAAGAAATTGACGTTGCACAAGTGCAGTTAGAATTAGTCGATATTTTTCACTTTGGCTTAAGTTTACGTTTAATGTCTGGTGACTCAATAGAAAATATTACTCAAACTTTAGCCACTGAATTAACCCAAAATAGTGGTCAGCAAGACTTTAAAATTGCTTTAGAAAGTCTGGCCTCTGCAGCCGTGACTAACAAAGCATTTGACGCATTGGCACTAGCCGATTGTATGCGTTTAATGGCAATGGATTTAGATGAACTTTTCCGTCAATATGTTGGAAAAAACACGTTAAATTTCTTCCGTCAAGATCATGGTTATAAAGAAGGTAGCTATATTAAAATTTGGCACGGCGAAGAAGACAACGAAGTACTAGCAAACTTGGTGACGACACTCGACACCACTGCTGACGACTTTCAACAGCAACTTTATAGCGAATTAAAAGCTAAGTACCCGAAATAATCAACAATAAATTTCGCATCTAAACCATTAAAATCAGTGAGTTAATAAATATTTCATCGAAAATTAATATTATTAACTCACTAACGTGTTCATAACATCATCTATGGCTCATTTTTTGCTTTATCAAGTTAACTAAGATAAACGTCAAGAAATTGAACTGCCGGAGATGTATATGGAACTTATTCTATTTGCCATGATCAGCCTAATTGTTATTGTTGGTATGCTTGCGAGCCGCTTAAACGATAATAGTTTTCCCTTTCCTTTCGATCGTAAAACTGCATTATTTACTCCCGCAGAAAAAAACTTTCAAAACCTTGTTGAGCAAGCTATGGGCTCAAAGTATCGAATTATTAACCGCGTTAAACTTGCTGATATTGTTAGTATTCGCAATGGCGTATCAAAGCGAGCCGGCCAAACCGCCTCGAATAATGCGCATAGTAAGTACTTAGACTTTGTTATTTGTGAGCGTGAAAGCATGAAAATGCTTGGCGTAATAGATTTAGTCGACACCCAAGGAAAAGGCTACAAAGTTAAGAAAGATTGGTTTGTAAGTGGCGCGCTTGAAGCCGCCGCTATTCCTCATATTCGCATTAAAGTAAAAGCTAATTACACCATTGATGAAATTCGTGCTTGTATTAACAGCCGTATGTTAGGAAATAAAACTGCTGCTCCACAAGTAAAAGGTAGAATTATTCCAGCGCCATTGGTTAAAGCACGACCTAGAGCAACAGGTGCATTATCATCAACGGCGGCTCATGCCATGTTATCAAAAGATACACCAGCTATGCCAAGGCAGCTTTCAGCTAATCAAGTAGCAGCGCTGCCACACTAAAAAATTAAAATATAAAACAAAAAGCAGACATCTAAGTCTGCTTTTTTTGTTGATATGCAAAAGTCGCGCTATAATCCGCCCATAAACTATGGCGCAATGTGGTCGTCAAAATATAGATAGGATTAAAGTTAATGAAAGCAGGTATTATTGGCGCAATGGAACCTGAAGTTGCCATTTTAAAAGCAAAATTAGAAAATTGCCAAACATCTACACACGCTGGCTATACATTTTATCAGGGATTATTAAATGGCTCTGATGTAGTTATTGTTCAATCGGGCATTGGTAAAGTAGCCGCGGCATTAGCCACAGCGATTCTTATTGATAAGTTTCAACCTGATTATGTGGTTAATACTGGTTCGGCAGGTGGTTTTGAACAGTCGCTTAAAGTAGGCGATATTGTTATTAGCTCAGAAGTGCGTTATCACGATGTTGACGTAACAGCCTTTGGTTATGAAATAGGTCAATTACCGGCTAACCCGCCAGCGTATATTCCTCACCCAGAACTTGTAGCCGCAGCAAAAATTGGCATAAGCTCACTTGAAAATGTACAAACGTTAGTCGGCCTAATTACCACTGGCGATACCTTTATGACCAAAGACGACGATATTGCAAAAGCCAGAGCCAACTTTCCCACTATGGCAGCAGTTGAAATGGAAGGTGCTGCCATTGCTCACACGTGTCATCAGTTCAACACACCTTTTGTGGTTATTCGTTCAATGTCAGATATTGCAGGTAAAGAATCACCAACTTCATTTGAAGCTTATTTAGAAACAGCTTCAGTTAACTCGTCTACCTTAGTCACGAGTATGCTCGAAGCTCTGAAAGGAAAATCGTTAAACTAATGCAATATCTGAGTGATATATTTACCAGTCCATATTTGTATTCTTCTGCGCTCACGTTGTTATTGTTGCTCGCATTAAAAGCAATTGTTGGCCATTTTATTACTCAGCAACCATTAGCTTTTTTCAGTTTCTATTGTCAACGCCTCGCTGACAAAGTCAATAAACCCAGTAATAGTGCACGCCAACAAAACATTTCAGGCTTAATTGCCGTACTTGTTACGTTAACCCCTATAATTGCCATTTTATGGTTATTTGAGATATTCATTGAAGTGCAATGGCTTTGGCATGCGTTTTTACTTTATTTTGCCTTAGGTAGTTTTGGCTTAACTAAAACGAATAAAGCCATTGCGCGTGAATTAGTTGCTAATAATACCTACCAAGCTAAGCAAAAGGTGGCTCCGTTATTATTGCGCGACACCGAACAGCTATCGCCACTAGGTATCAGTAAAGCCTGCATTGAGATGCAAGTATTACGTAGCTCACAATTACTAGTTTGTGTTGGGTTTTACTTTCTCTTTTTTGGCCCTTTAGCGGCGTTGTCATTTCGTTTATTACTAGAAATGCATTACGCATGGAATATTAAAATATACCGTTTTGTCCATTTTGGCGCTGCGGTAAACCATATCATTAAATTATTTCAATGGTTGCCGTCACGAATATTTGCACTACTCCTTTTGCTTGGCACTGTAGGGCAAAATACTTTGCTTTACTGGCGTTTAATACGAGGTAAATTTTTTCAAACTAACAACAATATTTTATTGCACATATTATCTTTAGGTTTAGAAATAAAGCTCAGTGGCGTAGCCATGTATAGTGGTAATAAAGTACGTAAAGCTAGCTTTAATGATCACGCAAGACAACCGCAAACTACCGACATTATTCATGCTAGCAAACGAATAAATTACGCACTTTATATTTTGGTTTTATTACTACTGCTGATTGGCGTAACGTCCTATTCTATTTCAGGTCTTACTTGATAATATTTATGGTTTACATAACTAACTTATTTACCGGTAATGAAAAGCCTTTGCTATCATAACGATTAAGGTAAACTGTAAGTAATAACGTAAAACTGAGTTTAACCGTATTTAAGGATTTTTTATGAAATTTATCCAGTCAACTTTGATTGTTTTATTAAGCCTGTTTGCTTTAACCTCTTTTGCCGAAGAAACAACAACACCCATTTCACAACAAGCTCTTTTAACCTTAATGGCGACCCCTGCAAATAAAACTATTGTTTTAGATGTGCGCACCGCCGAAGAATTCGCTGAAGGGCATATTGTCGGTACTATTAATATTAGCCATGAACAAATTAATGCTAATCTCAGTAAAATTATGGGTTTTAAAGATCAAACCGTTGTCGTGCATTGTCGTTCAGGTCGTCGCGCTGTAAGTGCAGAAAATGATTTACGCGCCGCTGGATTTAGCGACCTTCGCCACCTTGAAGGCGATATGAATAGTTGGCAAGCCGCTGACTTACCTTTAACTAAATAAGTACCTTTGCAATGCTAGAATTACTTTATTGGCTCGACCTTTTCGGCGTTATTGTTTTTGCCTTTTCAGGGGCGTTAATGGCCGGTCGCTATCAACTCGACCCATTTGGTGTTGCCGTATTATCTGCGGTTACCGCAATTGGCGGCGGCACTATTCGCGATGTAATTTTACAAACGCCAGTATTTTGGGTCAAAAATCCAATATATCTGTATGTCATTCTAGCGACTGCCGTACTCACTATTATTTTTATTCGATGCCCTAAACGTATTCCCAAACGATTTCTTTTGGTTTCCGATGCCTTTGGTTTAGCTTTGTTTGCTGTATTAGGCACTGAAAAAGCCTTAACCTTAGGTGCAGCTGTTCCCGTTGCTATTTTATTGGGCATGGTGACAGGTGTTGCTGGCGGTATGATCCGCGACGTACTTTGTAATGTTATTCCGATGATATTACGACAAGAAATTTACGCCACTGCGGCTATTTTAGGTGGCGTATTATTTACCTCACTCACCTATCTAGACCTTCCTGCCCATGTTGCCATTATTGGCTCAATATTAGGTGCATTAGCGTTACGTTTAGCTGCTATTTATTGGCGAGTAACCTTGCCAGCTTTTGAATTAATTGATCATGATGAAAGTAATAAATAGCCATATATATCGATTGTGAACTAAGTGGGTGTCAGCTTAGTCCACATTAAAATCATTTACTCACTACATCCTTGTAAAGCATATCTATTCGCTGATATATGAAATTTGTCAGCTGTTTATATGATTAACTTTTATTCACGGGTAAGTCGTTTAGGGTCGAGTAGTTTAATAAGTTCGGCTTCACTGATATCCGTGAGTTCAATTGCTACATCTAACACCGTTCTTTTTTCTTCATACGCTTTTTTAGCAATCTCGGCGCTTTTGTCATAACCAATTAACTGGTTTAACGCCGTTGCTAAAATAGGATTTTTTGCCAAGTTATGATTAATCATCGAATGATTTACTTTCATATCTTTAATCACTTTATCGGCAAGCGCGATGCTGCTTGATGTTAGAAGTTGAATACTTTGCACCAACGTATGACCAATCAAAGGTAGCATGGTGTTGAGTTGAAAGTTACCCGATTGCCCAGCTATAGTAACAGTGGTGTCGTTGCCAATAACCTGAGTACAAGCCATTAAAACCGCTTCTGGGATCACAGGGTTAACTTTGCCTGGCATAATACTGCTGCCTTTTTGTAGTTCGGGTAGCTGTAATTCATTTAAGCCATTTAAAGGCCCACTGCTCAGCCAACGAATGTCATTACTTACTTTACTCAGACTAACCGCTGTAGTTTTTAGCACACCACTGATCTGCACGGCTGTATCTTGAGCACTTATGGCGCGAAAATAATTATCAGCAGGGGTAAATGATAATCCTGTTCTTTGCGTTAATACCCGAGTAACAATGCCTGAAAATTCTGGATGTGTGTTAACACCTGTACCGATTGCGGTTCCGCCAATAGCCAATTTCAATAAACTCGGTAAGCTATTTTCCAACTGTTGATGTGCATAACGAATTTGACTACTCCAGCCACTTATTTCCTGAGCGAAACTTAACGGCATAGCATCCATTAAATGCGTTCTGCCAGTTTTAATGGTGTTGTGGTGTTCACTCGCTTTTGCATCCAAGGTATCGCTCAAATGCTGTAGTGCGGGTAACAATTCATCAGAGATAAGCTTTGCTGCACTTAAGTGGATACATGACGGGATAACGTCATTAGAGCTTTGCCCCATGTTCACGTCATCGTTTGGGTGAAGAATAATTTTTTGCTGACTGTGTCGTTTAACTAACGAGACAATAACTTCATTAACGTTCATATTAGTGCTGGTGCCCGAGCCAGTTTGAAATACATCAACTGGGAACTGATTAACGTGAAAACCGTCAGCAACTTCTTTGGCAGCCAGTTGAATAGCAGCAGATTTATCAGTATCAAGCAGCCCTAATTCTTGATTAGCTTGAGCGCAGGCGCTTTTTAGTGTCGCTAGTGCCCATAGAAATGCTCGCGGCATTTTTAGCTCGCTAATGGTAAAATTGGTCAGGGCTTTGGCCGTTTCAGTACCATATAATATATCGGTTATCTCACTACTCTTTGATGGTTTATTGTCGTCATTTTTTTGCATTTAGTTATCCTTTAATTACGCGATAATAGTAGCTTGAAAATTTTTCGCCAACTAACTTTACGCCCATGGCAATAATGGGCATATTACTGTGAGAATATATTTAATTTGACTACTTATTGAATATGAGTTTATTTTTAACTTCTGCTAGATACTCAACATCATTCAATTTGTCTTCATTGTATTCTGGACACGCTTTTATCTGCTCAAAACTAAGATTACAGGTGACCGTTTTTTCTTCCCAATTTAACTTATCTAAATGCTTTGGAGAAATCAGTACTTTTTTGCCGCCAGGTAGCCAATCACGGGTATCAACCACAATGTAAAGCAAAGACCAACTATGGGTGTCACAAATAAAGTCTTTGATATAGCCTTTTTTACCATCTAGAGCATCTATACCGTAATGTGTAATCTCATTGGTTGAACGAAGATGGTTGGTAGTTTTAGCATTTTCACTTTCTTTGCTATCTTTTGGCAATGTTTTTGGGTTAACCAAAGCCATAGGATACGCGTATTCACCCCATGCTCCAGCCCCTCCCCAATAGTAACCATAGGCATAATAATCAAAATAGTTCTTTTCAAACTCACGGGAAACGGTTTCGTGTTCATCTATTTGTGGACTGTTCTTAACCTTATCTTTTGTTATAGACACGTTAAGTTGCTGCTCTTTAATATCGTATTCAAGCAGTGATATAGGGCTTATCAAGGTTTTTTCACTTAAGGGTACCCAAGGGCTGATATCAACGACCATAAACCTGATAGTCCAGTGTCTATCATCAAAATACACATCTGTTACCTGCCCAATTTCACCATCTACTGCATGAATAGTACTTCCGTTTAGCTCTTCCAAATTGACTAACATCACTTTCTCCATCTTTGTTCGTTATATTTAACAATTGATTTTCATCAAAACATCAGAATTTTCGCTTTCATACGTCGACAATAATTTAAGATGATTTCGTACAAGTGCCTTATTTTATATCTACGCAATCACCTCTCACATTACTTAGTGTACATAGTATAATTATAGTTCAAATTTTATTTATTTTAACACAAAAACATAATAACAAGTAAAAACAACATGATAACAACACACCAACAATAACCGCTCATTAATTATAGTTAGTGCACTAACTATAATTAATGGCAGGCACAAAAGTTTAATGGCTTATGATTGAGTTTTATCTGACAAATGTATGTGTTAAAGGCCATATAGGCAGTTACTAATTACTCAGTAGCACTGTTATTTGTCATTTTCTAAACTTAGCACGCCAATGTGTTCGTTATGAATAACCAGGCTATAACGAAAATAGCTTTATTTACCTTTTTCACTGACTCTTCTGATTATTGTTGATATATGGCGTAGCGTTTAGCGACTAATCATTGACGTTTAACCGTATTCGATTTTCACGTATTTCATCAAGAGCAAAAAAAGTGGGAGGAAGCATCGAGGGGATAGGAAATTAGCTTTCAAGGCCGACACTTTATAAGCGAAAGTTAGCGAGCAAGCTCGCTTGACACGAATACTTTATCTATCGCTTGCTGAAACTTCTCAACCAACTGCTGCTCGATATCAGAGCTAAGCGCAAAATAATAATGTTTTGATGGAAAGCGGTAAATAATTTCAAAATCAGCGGGATCAAGATCCGATGAAGTTAAGGTCTCACGCCAGCCATCTTCACCAAATATCCATAAATCTATCCGTCCAGCACTTAACATCAGACCCAAGTTTGTTGAGTGAGAAAGCAAGGTAATTCTGTCCAGCGGAACGCCTACCTCTTGAAGTATCTCCTCGCCGACATCATCTCTTACAGCACCGGTAATATATCCCATCATATCTTCTGGTTTGCTGATCGTAAGTTTACGTATTTTCAACGCTATCAAAACATCACTTTCAGAAGCAATAGGCCCGACCCATTGAAAATCATTCTCTCGTTCGGGCGTTCTAATGGTGCTAAACAAAACCGTGTTAGGTCCCTTTTGAGCATTACTAAAACCTCTTGCCCAAGGTTGCACTAATATATTCTCCCGTTTTACTGGACTACCAGCACTCAACGAAGCAGCCAAAAGTAAATCTACCGCAGGTCCTTGCAATTTTCCATCTCGAATATAATTAAATGAAGCACTACTTTCAGTAATATAAGTAAGCTCATTAAGTTCGGTTGCGAATACCAAACTACTATTAGTCAAAGCAATAAATGCCACCAACATGCCTATAATCGAAAACCTGTAAAAAACTTGTTGCATACCACTCCAAATGACAAAGAAATTTTAATGCTGACACTTAAATCTTCTCAATATTCGAGATAACAATAAACCTGAACGCTAAGGTTAGCTGAAAAAACAATGAGTGCTCAATCTAAGCAGGTAATTTAAATCATGCTTTATCATTTGTCAGATCCTACTTTTTATCCATTTTATATTAATGTAGAGATCCCTTTACTACTTTTAAATAATTCAATATGAATAAAGTATAAGCGATAGTTCATAAAAGCCACATTTATCACTTAGTTTTTTCTAATTTTACACTTGTGGTAACCACATAGTAGCAGCCGCACCAAATATACCAACACCCATCACTAGCGTTGCAACAGCAAGCACTAATGAAACAATATATTTTCCAGTTGCATCAGCTTTATTCTGTGCCCAAAAATATAATTCTACTAGGGCTAACGGAATAAGGTACTGAGCAAATGCTAAGGCTATAATAAAAGGCCCTTCGAAGGTTTCAGGGTCAAAGCCAACAGGTGCTTGGTTTATTAAAATCCAAGCCATTAAGCCAACACGAAAAAACCAGCCTCCATTTACAACCATAAATAAGCGCAATGCCCATTGACGATGTTGTTTAATCTTACGTGCTATTGCATTGCGTAAAGCGAGAATGGCAAAGGTGATAATGAGCAACACCATAATATTCATAGCAACAAACATTGCCTGACCGCCGGGCATTTTTTCATAGCCCCAAATAAGGTATAACCCCAAAATACTGCCGATAAAAATGGTCAGTAGGTATATACGACCATTTATTCTGTGAAATTTAGGAAATTTTTCTCGAATTTGAGGAATAAGTTGCAAGGGCCCAAGTCCCATAATAACTACAGCGATTAAAACATGAATAATCAGGGCGATTAATCCAGACTGATTACCATTTGGAGACTCCAAAACCCCAGTATTACCTGCAAGCAATGCACCACCATAATGGGCAATGACGTAGTACACCATGATCCATTGGCCGATAACTGCCACAACAAACCAAAACTTTGCGATATTGCTTAATATTACATCTGCTCGTGTTGCAATATTATCAACCTTAACGATTTCACTTTCGTTCATACCTTATCCCTTTAACTTTATTTTTTTATTATCAGAAGTGATGTTGCAAAGGGTATTCCACATTATATTTCTATTAATTTCAGGTGGTTATAAATTTAATTTATATCTAAAGGAAAGTTTTCACTATTAAAAGGCTTTTTTGACCAATATTTAATAAAGAGGCGATATTGGGAATCTCACCAATACTAAAATTTTACTGCCAACACCTTGGCATAACATGGTTAGAAAGTAGACATTTAAAAGCAGTGAAATACGTAACTCTTTAACCTTAGAATATATAAAAACAGAAAATACGAGAGAGGGAAATAATGCTTTTTAGAATAAGAAGTTCAAACCGCTACAACAGCGTATATTATTGCTGGTGGTTTTTAAGCGAAGGTACACTAATATGTTAAAGATATACCGATAGCGCTATTTTTTTAGCGACTATCGGTAAATTAATACCTTTTTTATTTACTTGATTTAGGTACAGCAAAATTAGCATAAATAGTTGTTGCTGCTCCGCTCACAAGCAAAAGCATCGCAATACCAAACATAGCTTCACTTTGGGCTTCAAAAGCCATGAAGTATATTCCTAAAGCAACAAAGAGTAAGCCAAGATAAATAAACACTTTGGGATGAGATGATATTAGTCCGGGTGTTTGGGCGTTTTTTAATGTTTTAGATTTATTATGCGCTGAAGCTTTTCTTTTGTGCTTATTTGTCGGCATTACCAACTCCTTTAATCAGTACCTCATGATCGAGGCAATTTAAAAACACGATAAATTAAGTCCACATTAAAGTTATCTTAAGTAATTTACACAGTAGCAAGCAACATATTTATCATCACTATTTTTAGATAGTTAGGCATCAACTCATTAAAAAATTAAATCATAGGTGAAGTGATGACGTTACAACTACAATAAATGTTAGTGCATTTAATATGTAAACGATGTAAATAATGACATATATTAATCAACATATTAGCCAAACGTCTTATTGTTAAGGTCTTTGGCATTTGTTAAGGTTCGCCGCTTATTTAAAAAATTGCAAAAACAAGCGATAATTTATCCACTTTATTATACAAACACATAAGAGAAACGTGCTTTATGATCATCTTTTTTATCTGTCTCACCATTTTAATACTGGGTTACAAGTTTTATAGCCCATTCGTAGCAAAACAAGCAGGTTTAGACTCTACTATTGATACACCTCAGAAGCGCTTTAGTGAAGGTGTTGATTATGTGCCTATTCATCCAGTACGCGCGTTTTTAATTCAATTTTTAAATATTGCCGGTGTAGGCCCAATATTTGGCCCAATACTGGGTGCATTATATGGTCCAATAGCCTTAGTTTGGATAGTATTAGGTAACGTTTTAGGTGGTGCTGTTCACGACTTCTTCTCAGGGGTTATGAGTATTAAAGAAGACGGAAAAAGCTTACCTGAAATAGCAGGAAAATATTACAACGTTGTTTTTAAAGGCTTTATGTTGATATTTACGGCTATGTTACTGTTTTTCGTCGGTGTAGTATTTATCATGAGTCCTGCGGGATTACTCAGTAATTTAGATTTTTTCGAAGGTACTATTTTAGCTAATAATACCTTTTGGGTATTAGCTATTTTAGCTTATTACTTTTTAGCAACCTTATTGCCGATTGATAAAATAATCACTAAATTTTATCCATTTTTTGGTTTATTAATGATCGTGATGACAGTTTCAATTGCCATAGCACTTTTATTTAATGCACCACACTTACCTATAACAGGCGATTTTTTAGCGTACTTTGAAGCCGATCACGCACACGACTTTTTAACACCAAACCCTGACGGCTTACCAGCCTGGCCACTGTTATTTATTACCATTACCTGTGGTGCAATTAGTGGTTTTCATTCAACTCAAGCGCCTATTATTGCTCGCTGCCTAACTAATGAAAAATATGTACGCCCGGTATATTACGGTGCCATGATCAGTGAAGGTGTTGTGGGTTGTGTTTGGGCACTTGCTGGTATTGCAGCATTCCCTGAGGGTTATGCTGGACTAAAAGCACTGCTCGATGCAGGTGGTCCTGGATTAGTAGTTAATCATGTCGCAAATAGTTATCTTGGCGTATTTGGCGGAGTTATGGCGATTATTGCAGTTGCTGTTTTCCCTATAACATCTGGTGATACTGCGTTTCGCTCATTGCGCTTAACGGTTGTTGATGCTTTTAATATTCCACAAAGCATGCGAAATCGATTATTGCTTGCGGTACCAATATTGACTATTGCTTACTTTATGACAAAACTCGATTTTACAGTAATTTGGCGTTATTTTGCGTTTTCAAATATGTTGCTCTCTACCAGCGTGTTATGGCTCGCAACAAAATATTTATTTGATCGTGGTACTTTCCATTGGATAACCAGTATACCTGCTGTAATCGCAACAGCCGTAACACTCTCCTATATTATGACCGCTGGAATAGGCTTTAACTTATCAAGCGAATACGGTAAACCTATTGGTATTACCGTAGCGATATTGGGCTTGATTTTACTGGTTATTGTTCACCTTGCTAAGGGTAAAAAAACTAAATTAGCAGTCGATACTTAATGTAGAAATTACACCTTTAAATAATTAAAAACCCCAGCAATTTAACCATTAATTACTGGGGTTTTTCATATCTATAGCTGCTGTAATTGTTATCTGGGCCCAGCTAAAAACCAGATTATCAAACCGACAACGGGGAATAACAACACCACTAATGCCCAAACAATTTTTTCAGCCGTTGACGCACTTGATTTTAAAATACTAAGAATCGCCCAAATTGCGATAATTAAATGTATAAGTCCTAAAATACCTGTAAACATAAATTCTATCCTTAAGTATTATTAATTGTATCTCAACCACGAATATATTCGTGTCATTCATCAGTTATATTAAAGCATAATACATAAACTTACTTTAGACTAAGTAGAAGTAATTGATAAAGCAAATAATTGGATTTAAAGTATACCGCTTACAAGGTGTTTGTTGTTGTGAGTGCTTAATTCAATACTAAGTAATAAGGAAGAAACTTGTCAAAAAGCTCTGCTCCTGTCAGCACTAAAGGACAAACTAGCTTATTATTCGCCGCACGCCCCAAGGCGATATGTAAACATCTCTTTGAACTGTTAGGTTTAATGGGGTTACTAGTATTAGTTCCCATGAGTGTTTCACTTGCTAGTGGTCAGTACCCAGTGACATTAGCCTATTTAGCTATCGCGATGATTTGTGCCATATGTTACGCAATTAGTCGCCGTATTAGCCGTGTAAAACAACTCCAACGTAATGAAACACTCGCTGTTGCTGCCTTAGTTTTTATATCATCTTCTTTGTTATTTACATTACCCATGTTGCAGTACGACATGTTATTTATCGATGCCTGGTTTGAAACAGTTTCAGGGGTAACAACCACAGGACTTTCAACTCTGCCCTCGGTAGAAGACAAGCCCATTGCATTTTTGTTTGCTCGTGGTTGGATGCAATGGGTTGGTGGTTTAGGTGTCATAGTGCTCGCATTAGCTATTCACACTCAACCCGGCATAGAAACAAAGATGTTTGGTGCCGATGCCGCCGATGTAGACTCGCATATTGGTGGTACTCGTGGGCATGCTAAACGTATTTTAGTGGTCTACGCTGTGCTAACGCTGATAGGCATTTTCGCCTTACTCGGCGCAGGTAGTTCGCTAATAGATGCCATAGTACACGCCATGGCTGCAGTCTCTACAGGCGGTTTTGCTAATCGTGACGATAGCTTTGCTTCATATGGCATGAGTGAGCAATGGATAGTGTCTATAATCTCCGTACTTGGTGCTATTTCATTACATCTTTATTACCGACCTACTATATCCTCACTGCGCGATAGTTTTAGAGATCCCCAACTTCGATGTCTACTCTTCCTCGTAGCTTTTGTGCCATTAGCAGTATTCGCTTTGGTTAAGTTGTCTGGTGGCGAAGCAACCATAGGTCAAGCATACTTTAATACGGTATCGGCGATTACAACTGCAGGTTTTGCATCATCTGATATATTGCCATTTGGCAGTGCTGCCATGTTGTTAATTTGTGCCTGTATGTTTGTTGGTGGCGGTATTGGTAGCACAGCAGGTGGTATAAAAATTTATCGCTTGCTGGTGTTGTTCAAAGCCATGCAAATGTTTTTGCGCCGTGCAAGCAGTGGAGTTCATTCGCAGTTACATTTGCGCCTAGACGGTAAACGGGTAGACTATCTAACAATCGAGAACGTTTTAGCGATTATTTGTGGTTACTTATTTTTTCTCGTTAGCAGTTGGCTTATCTTTCTAGCTTACGACATGCCACCAATAGCATCACTATATGAAGTAACATCAGCGCTTGGAACAGCAGGCGTTTCTAGTGGGTTAACATCAGCTGAGCTACCCACCACCTTAAAACTGGTATTAATTTTCAATATGCTGCTCGGAAGAGTAGAAACTGTAGCCATTATTGTGCTGCTACTTCCAGCAACATGGATTGGTAAAAGAAGGAGTTAGACACTATGCGAATGGTAATTATAGGAGGCGGTTCTCTTGCTTCTCACTGCGCTGCAGCCTTGACTAAACGTGACCATGAAGTGGTTATCATAGAAAAAGATCAGGATAAAATTGATGTATTAAGCCAATATATCGATTGTGGTTTTATTTTAGGTGACGGTGCTAAGCCCAAATTTTTAGAAGAAGCCTGTGCAAAAAATACCGATGCCTTAATATGCTTATCTGACAGCGACACTGATAACCTACTCGCTGCACAAGTTGCGAAAACTATGGGTTTTAAAAGAGTGATTGTTAGGGTTGAAGACGACGAACTCGAACCTGTTTGTCACAACCTAAAGATGGAAGGCGTTATTTTCACTAACAAGCAACTAACAAGAGAAATTGTCAACATGAGCGAGTTGCATGATGGCATGCTCAGATCAGCATACTTAGAAGGAGAGTTGCAGTTTGTCGAGTTAACATTAGATGAAAACTGCCCTAAAACGCTCGACGAGGTTGAACTCCCCCAACAATGCCACTTAGTAACCGTCAATACTGGCGAGAAGTGCTACATACCCGCAGATGTTAAATCATTAAACACCTGTGATAAATTATTGTTTGTAAGCCGCCACGAAGATTTGGCTGAATTACGAAAGAGCTTAGGATTATCGTCAGACTCCTAATGTATTAGGTAGTAAAATAAAGCTAATTAAAGGTAAGAGCCCTCGGTATTTCCCAAGTAATTAGCTTTATTTATTGTACTACTTTATAAAATCACAATGCTTCAAAAATACATCATAAATCACTTTATCTACCTCAGTACCATAACAGCGCGTATGCATAAATTCGTTATTTTCTTCGTAAACGCTCGAGTTATAAATAATGTATTTAATTTCAGATTTTCCTTGTACCTGTGCAGGATAATTTTTTAATGTTTCAAAGCGGTTTAATCGCGTCATCATATCAGCCAAACAGACACTATCTATTTGAAATTCAGAAACATGGTGACCTATATATTCACCTTCCTTATATCCTAAAACATCAAGCTCACATTCATTTGCATATATAATAATGCCGGCAGGAGACACCACATGAATCCCAATTGATGAGTTATAGATAAAATCTTCTGGATTTTCAGTAAACATAATGCCCTTAAGAACCTAAAAATTACGCGTTTATTTTACTATTAAATTTTATGATTACCATAGGGGGCATTACTTCTGAAGATCAGACACTTAGCAAAATGGAATAAAACCATTACAATGCGATAAGTTAACATCGCAATAAAGGTCATGGATTGAAACTCAGTAAAAGATTAAAGCAGATTGAACAAATGGTAAGCTGGAATTACACCCATATATGGGATTGTTGCTGTGATCACGGCTTTTTAGGGGCAAGTCTTTTGTCACGACAAGCGGCACCAAATATACACTTTGTTGACATAGTACCTCAGCTAATCACCAGCGTAGAAAATAAACTTCAACAGTTTTACAAAAATGCGACTTCACAGTGGCAAACACACTGTATTGATGTTGCAAAACTGCCGTTACATTCATACCAGGGGAAGCACTTAGTGATTATTGCCGGTGTGGGTGGTGATCTAATGAATCAATTCATTAATGACATTTGTCAAAACAATCCTAAGCTAGAAATCGATTTTTTACTGTGTCCTGTTAATCAGCAATTTGCCCTGCGTAAAAAACTTATAGCACTTAAATGCAGTTTAAAAAGCGAAGCGTTAGTGGCAGACAATCATCGCTACTATGAAGTGATATTAGCCTCGACAGAAACCGATAAAAACAAGGGAATTAACAGCGAAATAACTCACCCTATAACCCCTGTAGGAAAGTATATTTGGCAAGCAGAAAATCCTCAACAAGCACTTGTCGTTAAAAAGTATTTAGAAAAAACACTTAATCACTATAAGCGAATTAAACAAGGCGGTACCGAGAATGTTGATCACATCATAAGTGCTTATAGCCGATTAATGTAACAGCTGGAGCAGTCAACCAATTACATAGCTCTTATTTAGCTCAATTGTCTTTAACTTCATCTTCTGTGACTTCTACATGTTCAACGTCAACTGGCTCAAATTCAAACTCAATACCGCCAATATGCGGTGTTAGTTTGTTGTAAACCCTCATACCAAACCTCACCATTATATAACCCATAACACCCTGAAATATTGGCATAATTAAAAACATCATACTAAAGCCACTAAAGCTTACTTCGTTACCACTAGTATCTTCGGCGGCAGGCGAAAACAATGCAATTAAACTGAATGGAATAACAAAAATCAATGAAGATGCCGCCATTAATATTGCAAATACCTTGGCGGTTTGGTGGCTAGAAAAACGTTTAACTTATACTTTCATTCATGCTCTCCTTGAGTGTTATCGAGCTTTTAAAGTTACTCATTTCTATTGTTAAGATTATGCTGAAAAATAATGTTTCCTAAGTCGTATAAATATAATGACTCCCGACAAAGTACTTGTTTCCATTTGTGGCTTAGTAGACAAGAGCCTTAATGGCGGTGTTAAACAACTAAAATCGCTCTCACAAAGCCAATATATCAGCGAACCTGACCCTACTGTTCTTGCTACCAGAGGTCGTTATTTCGTTAGTTTAATTATTCTTTGATATTACCATCTGAATCTATAGAAATAGCACCATCTGGTTTAGGTTTAGGTTTAGGTTTAGGTTTAGCATATGAAGTATATGAAGTATATGAAGTATATGTTTCAGGATAAGTGCTGCTATGAACACTTTGCAATGTTACGTTAACCAAGTCGACAAAAATATTTGTAAACAAATTACCACCCAAAATTTTTCTTGATCATGCTCAGAAAAATCAGGCAGTTTCTCCATTCTCTGACTTAAGAAGAAACACTTAATTAAATCAA
>TARA_R110000765_G_scaffold117921_2_pt1 | contig 21573 bp, 7 predicted proteins | sample TARA_R110000765 | Tara Oceans TARA_R110000765 (sample SAMEA4398168) | marine metagenome | biome: Polar Biome; feature: [MES] marine water layer (ENVO:01000295) within the mesopelagic zone...; material: water (ENVO:00002006), including particulate matter (ENVO:01000060) such as...... | reverse complement strand
CACTACCGACACCCATAGTATCTGTAAATTGTATGTTAAAATTTTCCCCCAAATATCCAGACCTAACTACCTTTACCCTTACGGACCCCATACTAGCCCAACCTGATGCTGCACTAAATGGTGTTGTTGGTGGTGCGTTACTTAATACTGTGGTTTTACCATAATTTGGGTTGTTGATACTTGTACATCCTCCGGAACAATTTAAAAACTGAGTGGTATTACTAAGGTTAAACCCATACCCTGTTTGGTAATTATTATGTATGGCGACTGCTCCACTACCGTGCATTGTCATACTTAGTGTGTGAGTTAATCCAGTTATACCATATTTACCTTCTTCGTCTCTAAATGAAGCTAAAATTAAACTGATTGGTGTTGTTGCGGGGTGTGCAGAATTTAGTGATGTTTCCCAAGTATAGTTATTATAAGAACATAAGCTTACCATACCTGTTATTTGGGTATTATTTGTACTACTTCCCATCTTAAACTTTCCAAACGAACCTGTTAAAATACTACTTGCGTCGACTACCACACCTGAACTGTTTACCGTGTAATCACTACTTTGTACGGATACTGGGTACACCCCGTATGTCGCTCCAGTACATGGGGATGAAATAGGGTTACCAGCGTGTCCGTAATCCTGTGTTGGGTTTATTGTAACCCACTTTAATATTGAGTTGTTTGCTGGGTACATCATAACAAATTTATTTATCACACTATTGTAATAAAATTTACCTATGTTTGCGACTACCGCAGAGATAGTACTGGGTCCTAAATTTTCACCTTCACTCATGGTGATAGCACTAACACCAAAATACCAATCATCACCACTATTGGTTTGTCTACTACTGGTTGTTCCTGTATACAACCACGTAAATGGGTTTGATGTTGCAATTGTCCCATCTCCCTGTATACCACTTTCAAAGTACATATTTACACCAGATGAATTTGGTCCCCACCCATTTGTAAACGTTATTTGAGCTGGTGCAAATGGTACATATTGACCCCATTTTGGGAAAATACTGGTTGTGTTAATTTCCCACCCATTAAAAACGGCACTATTATAATCGTATTGGGTACACCCGGTATTATCTGGTCTTTCGGTAACAGTTAATGGCCTATCCTCCACTACAACCACAGAGTACATCCCGTTTTCTATATCAGTAAATTCATGAACTGGGTCACTTTTTCTACCATAATAGGTTTCTATTAGACTATTATTCCTATATAATTTATATTTAAAAGTATTAGTTTCGGTAAATGATGTACTGATGGTTATCGTCCCTAATTTATTAGGGTTTGTTATAACATCATCATTTGTTAGGGTGGCACTAATACTTGGTTGTGTGACCCCACTAATAATTACTGAAGTTGTTCCCGTATTACCCGATACATCATTAATAATCGCTTCGTACTCACCTACACATAAATCTGCTATATCAAATGTTGATGCTGAATACCCATTTACACCGGACCATGATAATGTATAAGGGGGTGTTACACTAGTAGTGCCAGATACCTGTGTATTTAAAACACTACCATTACATTGCCCACTAATACTATGTGTTAATGTGTACCCCACCAAAACTATATTTCCACTAGTTGCCATTTATCTATTTTTTAACTTTCTCTATGATATGGACTCCATACCTAACTTATTATCTTAGCTAAACAAGGTAACTTGTTGGATAAACACATGCCCTGACTTGCACACCAATACTCACCTTTATTACATATTTGTTGTTTTTCCGTCACTTTGTTAACTTTTTTTCTTTTTTCATCAATAACCACCGACGAATTACTAGCGTAAGTAGGTTTACATGCAGCTTTACACACATCTAAACTACTATAAACCCCATCTACCGATAAAAAACACTCACCATTAAAACAACCATATAGTGTTAGGTTATCACTACTAGGTGGTCTATCAATTGGTGGTTCACCAGTATTAGATTTAACTATATTTGTTTTTATAAGCCCTTTATAATTTATCTTCTTAGTTTTATTGGTTGTAAGTGTGTTAACTTCCTCTTCGGAAGTTAAGTCCCAGTTGGTCGCTTCTTGTTTACAATTACCTACGATAACTGGTCTACAACTAGAGTTTAATGACTGACAATATTTTTTAGCTTTTTCAATACAGTTACCACACTTTTCAATGGTTAAATCTTTAAAAACATTACTAGTGGAAAAAATTGTATCTAACTCTAATTCTTCTGCCACCAGTGAACTACATTGGCAATAATACTCACAACCTATTTGATTGGGAAGTCTTGTTGGTGCAGGGTTTGCGTGTGATGTGTCAGAGACTATACTAATATCCCTACCATTTATTCTTATCTTTTTATCAATATTAACCAATTTCCAATCTTCTGGTTTAGTTTTATGTATAATATCATATGCAGAAAGTAATTTAGCTCCACTACATGGTTTGAAAAACCCACATTCTGGTGTGACAACGATATAATGTTCTAATACCCCACCAAAAAAGTTTCTAAATTTATTTAGTATAATATAGGATTGTGATAATTGTGGGAACTTATAATCACAGTTAGGTCCATAGTCATTATTATATGTTGGTAGGTAAAAACAGAAAATTCCATTATTTTTCATAGCAGTTAACTTACTACTATTATTTAATGTGTAATCCTTTATAGTATTATTTTCTATAAGTTTTTGCCAATTATTTGTTGGGTTGTTGGGCACTACGTCCCAAACTAATCTATCATGTGGACCACTAGAGTCTGTAAACCTTAAAGACCTAAAGGTTTTTGCGTTAACAGTAGGTACCTGTATATTACCACAATCTTTATCACTAATATATAATACACCTGGTAGTGTGGTTGGTCTTGTGGTATTACCCACTTTCATATTAAATGGTTTTGATGATTTACCAGCATCAAAAAATAAATTTTTAGGTACTAGTGCCTCAGCTGATTTTATCCCTCTAAACCAAGGAGCTGTTAATTTATTACCTTCTACATCTAATTCATGGCCCAAATTTATATCTATATTTGTATTACCCCCTAACCCATAGGACCCTCCTTTTGTAATGGTTTCCCAATTACTGTTATATATTAATGTTACGGTTTCACCACTTGTTAAATTTATAAAACCGGTATCAACACTAACAGGTATTTGGTTGGTAAAGATAGTACTAGCTGATGCCCCACTTAAAATACATGAGTTACCACCCTTAATAAACATGTCATTTTTTGTCACATCTAATGTTAAGTATGCTTGTGCATCACCGTCTTCTTCACTTCTTAAAACTTTAAATTCACTTAAAACCGTTTGGTTATTTCCTGAAGCGTCGGTTTTTACTATTGACACTGTAAAATCGAAATCTATGATTCCTGTATTGTTTGGCATATCACTCACCGAATCACCTTCTTTATATCTATATCCTGGATGGTATTTAAAACCTGTGTCTTGTACCACAGTATTGGTTTCATCCTGTCCCGCTTTAATTATTGATGTATTTATTAATCTTTTTATTTCGTAGTCTGTGGATGGGTAATCACCCATACTAGTGGGGTATGTTCTATCTAAATAGTAACACCATTTTTCATCAGTATAACTAATTTGTAGATAACTTTTATAAGTGAACCTGAATACACCAGATGTGTCTGCGGAATAAGATGCGTAATTATTTGGTGTGTCGGTGTTTATTCTTAAGTTACCACCATTTTTAATATATACATTAGGGAACGCATATGGTGCATAATCTTTACTAACATCATCTATTAATGGTAATAGTGTTTCTCTTTGTATATTGGTGATTGGTATGGTAGTAGTTGAAGCAGAGAATGATGTAGCTGATAGGTGTAAATCATAAGTCTTATTTTCTTCATATAATAAATTGGTCGCTGTAACCGCGGAATAGACCTCATTAGGTTTATTACTATAGGTTGTAAAAAGAAAATCACTACTACTATCTTTATCTATTGGTGCATATTGGTATAATTGCGTTAGTAGTTGTTGGTTTTTGGTGTTCGCATCCTTCCCTGTTACTACTTGAGACTTGGATGTTACATGAAAGTCACCTACATATCTACCTCCTGATGGTAATACATATTCACCCCCTAAGGTAGATAAACAGTTTTCTTTACTAATATTTTTTTCATTAACCCTAGTTCGTTTATTAGGGCATACCAATATTGATGATAGGTCACCGTCTGATTCATATGAAAAAGTAACGTCATTAAAGACATGTAGGTTTGAACGTTCTAACCATTGAGATAGTTTAGAATAGTTTCTATCCACTAAACTTACTGTACCTTGTGTGTTAATTGTTGGGTATTGTTCTATTTTCCCAATCTGTTGTTGTTTTAACTTATCTGTAAAAGATTCTAGTTGTGCTTTACTAGTAAATCGTAGACTCATACACTTATTACTACTACTAAAGATTTTATTTTCTCTTAGTTCATTAACCCAATTTAAAGGATATATTTCTTTTCCTTTATGCAGTATTTTTTTACTTTTTTGTACTTTCCCACCTATTATATTTCTAGAGATATTATATGGTAATTCTATTATATTAACTGGTGCTAGATTAAGTGAACTTAAATCTGTGGTAGCTACTATATTATTAGTAATCGTAAACACATTACTATCTATTAGTTCTAAAGCGTCTGCGTTAAAATTCTGTGGTATTAATTGTTTCTTATAATCATATAACATTTCTCTAGAAGCTAAGTCTGATTGGTTTAGTTTTATATAACTAGTTTCTAGTGTTATATTTGTAGGTTCGTTTATTATCTGTTCTGGTATTTCCATCCCTACTATATCACCCTCTAAGTTAACCATCTTTTCCAGACTTATTTTAAACCCTAACGATGTGGTATATTGTCCCCCGGTTTCCACATATATATCCATATCAAATGTTAGATGTTTTGTGTTCTCCAATAATTTGGTGCCAGGCAATATCATTTGTATTGTGTGGTTTTTCCCTACTGTTGGGGTTGTGAACGGTCTTAAAGCTCCTGTAGACCTGGACTGTTCAACCATAGTTGTGTTAAAATAGTTTTTGTGTGATAAAAAAGCTCCAAACTGAGTTCCTTTAATTGTTTCAAACCCAAATACCCCTTTACTGGTTTTAAAAACTTCTAGTACAATTGGTGCGTTATGTGTTGCAAATAAAGGTAAGTAACTATGCCTTCTTATTCCTTTACTGTCAAACATTAGGAACATTCTTTGGTTACCGACCTTATCCTCTTGTATAATGGTATCCACTAAGTGGGTTGTGTCATAATGAAGTTCTAAACATCTAGTTTTATTATAGGTTCTAGTCGGTAGTGTGGACTTTATAGGAGAATCAACCGTACCTGACGCTAGAAAATTAAATCTAATTTCTTTAGTTAAGATTTTAAAATCTACCTTACTTCTATATATTTTATTATTATCCATATTGTCTAATACTTACTTCCTCTATTTATACTTGGGGTTGTACCTGGTGATACGTCTAAAGTTGTACTATGTAGCCCGGTATTTAAAGTATACTGATTTATCCATTCAAGACCTTCTGTCCCAAATTCTTTTAACCCACTCACACATAATAAGTTAGTTGTGCTACCTTGTTTAGTATAAAGTGATTCAGCTTTATATAATAATTTATTACTTTTAAATTGGTTTGCTAATAAATTTGTTTTTTCACTTACTAGTGTACTACCGAATAAATTACCATAATTATTTATGTTATAACTATTAGCGTACGTTGATACTGGGTTTAGTGTTAAACCACTAAGTATATTGTTATATCGTTTACTACCTGGTGTTGGTAGTGATGCTGGTGGAAATCCTATGGACGCTCCCATAAATAATGGGGCGGGGTATCCTGTATATCCTGTTGGGGATACCGTAAATGTGGTTGTTAATGCACTAGCTATGGTTACCCCTGTCATATCATAACACCTATAAACAAATTTATCTCTATGGAATACGGAATTCTCCACCTTTAAACCACTAGTCCATAATGTAGTAGTTGGGACCATCTGTTCTATTATCTTTATCCAATAATCACCCATAGACTCCGCATAGTCTAACATTTTTGTATATGTGTATTTATTATTGTCCCCACAATTAGTATATAAGTAATCTAAGTATAGTTGTTGCAATGTTGGGTACCCACCTGTTTTCCCATCATTAATTGTCATTCTATTTTTAGTATCTATAAAAAATTTCCAAAAATGACTTAAGAAACTTTTAAAATCATATTTTTTTGCGTTTATTTGTGGGTTGGTAGAGTCCCATCTCCCACCAAATGATGGATATGGTGATGGTAAACTTCCTCCACTAAATACACAGTTATTTTGTACTGCTTGTTGCCATACGTCATATGTTAACCCTTGTCCTATATTTAAAGCTAAATCAACATTTTTAACATTTATAACTAATTTTTCATTTCTCGTTTGGTAGTACGCGTCCCTATTGTTAAACGAAAAATCTCTAGTTTGTAATCCTGGTTTAAGTAGTGACCAAGATTTCTTATCGTCAATTGCTCTAGTTAACCCAAAACCAAAAGACATATGTGGAAACCTCCAAAATCTATCTAAATAAGGTGTATTTACATCATTAGAATATTTACCCATGGTCCAGAACCCACCATAAGTAAATTCACTAAATTTTGTTGCAATATAAGGACTACAACCACTTAATACTGATGTAGAAGCACTACTTTGTCCTGAAATAAAATCTGTATTGATAATTACACTTGATTTGTGTTCCTCTGTTCTTTCAAACCACCCCGCTCCTCTTTGGAAGAAATAGTTATTAGTTATTCTTGGTTTTTTCGGGAACCCATCTTTATCAATAGGATAATCACTTAATGTGAATGGGTGTTCTGTTGTACCTGTTGCGTTATAAAAAGTATTAAATAATGGGGAGTATTTTAGTGTTTTGTTTGTATAACTACCACCAGATATTACTTGCCATTCATTATGAAATCTACTATTACAACTTAATGAAGTTGTGGTTGTAGAGGAGCTAGTCCCTGAGGAAGAATTTAGTGTATTGTCGTTAATTGGGTATAAACTACATAGGTTTATCTTAGCGTCTGCTAGTACTACGTACTCGTTAAATTCTACTAAAGCTGGAGGTGCTCCTAGTAACGACAGTAAAAATTCTATGGACTTTCTAGTACCTTTTGACCTAAATAGGTATGATGTATTCATCAATATTCTTCTATATAGTTCTACATCTAATTCTGCTGGTGTTTTACTAACGCTACTTCCTGAAAACAATGGTTTAGTTACACCTAATACACTATCTAAGAAATTTTTATTATCTAGTGTTGATGGGGTTGACCACCCTAAGGTACGTGCAAAATTCTTAATTAACTGGTTTGGTATGTCATTCTTACCGTCATACGTAACATTGGTCATATACGCAATTCCATCTACAAATGTCTTAATATCATCAAAACTTCTTCCATATATTTGTAGTGTCTTTTCTATTTTTTGGTTTGTATTATCGAATTCTTTAAGGATTGGTGAAGTTAGGAATCTTGAGATTAGGTTTGTTTTTTCTCCATCTATCTCACTTCCTAGGTCTGATAAGGAAACTATATAATCAGTATAAGCACTTGTAGTGGTATCTATATTTATCCTATCCTCTAGTGGCCATGTTTTATTTGTTTTCACATAAAAGCTTTTTCCTTCGTTGGTTTCTCTAACTAATTTAAATGTAGCTGTGTATATTGGGGAGCATTCTCTATTTAATAAAAAAGCTTCTATATCTTTTAAGTCGTTAAAAAATTCTTCTGACTTAGTCGTGTTGGGTGTAATGTAGTAAGTACTAGTTGTGGTTGTAGTGGCTGTATTTGTAAACCAATTGAATGGGTTTCCTTTTACGGTTAGTTCTATAAATGTTGTATTAATGGTTTGTGGGACTAAATTAATTATTTTATAATTTTTTTCACCTAAAGCCCCACTAAAAGTAATAACATAATCTTTAAACTCAGTTGTTAAATTTCTTAATTTATTAATAGAGCCATCAGAAATCCTAACTACTGTATCTGCTGAATTACCAAACATCTCTAAATTATTTAGTAATTGTTGTGGTGTTAACCCTAATTGTGCTAAAGAACCGTTAGTGGTAAATTCTATGTTAAATGGGTTGGATAATCGGTTTACATTTACCCTAAATGTAGTTTCATCATTTATATTATTATAACCAATATTATAAGCTGTTGTGTTACCAGATATATAATTCTCGTCCATACCGTCGGCAAAAATGGCCCCAGGAAAAAAATTTACTATGTTTTCTACCGCAACACTTAATCGTTTGGTGAGTGACCCATATAAAACAAAACTACTGAGTTCGTTAGTGTCATTATTTACAAAAATTTCTAAACTGTTCTTAACGAAAGTCTTAGCGGTATTTTCATTGTCTAAGTCTAGAGACTCTAGTGTAATTGGGCTAGTAAACACACCTAGGTTATACTCAGTACTAATAGGTCTACTATAGTCTTGAGCTACCGTAAAGGTTCCTGTAGTCATTAATGATGAACCGTCAGTGTATTGATTACCGACTAGATTGTCACTAAACGTATCACCTCCGTGTCCTGGTGCTGGTGGGTATCTAAATCTATTACTTGCCATTAGTTGTATTTTATATTATATTTGTAAATCTTTTACTAAAATCTATATTATTTCCACGGTTTTGTTTTACCTCATATAATTGGTCGTTAAATTGGTCTCTTACCTCAAATAAATCATATTGTTGATAGATGTTTTGGTTACCACTTAGGTCATATATTGTGTATATTCCGTCATCTATAGATTTAGTTTGGTCCCCATAAAGTGCAATTGCTAGGGTTTCAAAATCGTGGTCCACCATCTCAATATCTAACACTGTAGGGTTAAAGTATGTATTGGTTATTATAATACTTTGTCCTGGTACACCTATAAATGGTATAGCGTTAGGGTTGTTAGATGGTGCACTTGTAGGTGTTAAAGTACAGAAAATCTTTGTTGTTGGGGTGTTTGTATAAACATATCTAGGTGATACTTGATTTGGGTTTGTTAAATCCGCAGCTACGGGTTCACAATAAAAATTAGATGTTACTATTCTGAAAAAATTATGCACTTTTCTTCCACTACCATCAGCGGCTATATATTCAATTCTGTACCCTACTAACGCTTGAGAAGCAAAGGTTGCGTGAAATTGTGCTGGGATACTATTTAAATCTAAAACCAACCCTTTCACATTAGGTAGTGACGCTAATATACCACAATCTATTATTGTAGTCCTAATCTCAACCGGTCTAATATATACTGTATATATTCCTGTGTTTGCGAAAATATTAGATGGTAATTTTAAATCATATAACCCACCTAAAACTTCACTAGGACCCCCACCTGTCGCTAAATTATGAAAATGGGGGGTAAGGACCGAAGTTGCGTTAAGTTGTGTTATACTAAAGACATTTGTGGAGTCTCTATTTGGGGTGTAGTGTACTATGACTTCTGCGTCTGTTGGTAAAACATCTGCTGGTCTTTTTATTCCGTATGCTCCTAATGCCATTTTTTATGCTTGTTTATCTATCTTATAATACCCATGACCGTGTAACTCTAATTCACCTAAATTAGGTGTTTGGCCTAGTCTTTGTGGTTTTTCAAAAACTGTAACTTTACCTCTTTCAATAAATATATTGGACCTAGTCTCTGGCCTTTCACATACATTCATCAAAACTTCCTCTTTTGTGAGTGGTGGTATACACCCAGGTGATTTATAACCTATTTTATCAAAACTTGTTCCCATACTTTATTTTATAATAAATATCTAATACTTAATTTATATTACTTTTAACTTTATCAGTTCATACATTTACAATATTCCCAATTCCAATACCATCCACGTCCACAATCTTCAGTTTGTATACACGGTGCTGCTGAATCCATTGGGCCTATTATATTCGGTAACTCACAGTCACATTTGGTGTAGTTAAATGTCTCACCGGGTGGACAACCTTGTGGTGGAGGAACACAGTTACAACAATTTTTTGTGTCACTAGCACACCCACCATAAGTTGCATACCCAGAAGTTGCGTTCGCGTCCCAAATACAACTACATGGGACTTGGGAGGCTAGTATAGCATTTTTATCTACTGATTGATTTGAGTCACTAGTAAGAGAAGGTTGGTTACCAACAACACAACGAAAGAATCCTTTTGGTGGTGCTACACAATTTGAGGATAGGTGACAGTCAGTTTGACTTGTAAATTGTCCACCGGCCATAATTACACATGTTGGGGGGAGAGTAGAATAGTTACATCCCCACATTGGTTGGCCGGTATTGGTACAAGGAACAATTCCTGTGTCAGTACAGCTCATCCACCCATAATAATTACCATACAAGTCTGGACCTAATCCCCAATATTGTCCACCATATAGTGAACATGGTTGCAACCCAGAAGATGGGTCATTAGTCCATGCTCCGTTCTCTCCTGGTGAGGTTTGATTTGGTGAACCTACACAACAATAACAACATCCATTATTTGGGTCTACAACACACATACCAACACCGTAGTGATAGTTCCATGCCCACGGTTTGAATTGTGGGCTTATTTGTGTATAATTTCCTGACGCGTCCCACCAACCCATATACGGTAGTAGGTGAGTTACACAATCATCTTGACATACATTGTATGGTTCCTGTTCACAATCTGAGGGTGTGTTATCTACATTAATATTACAAGACTCCCAATGTGCTCCATTTGGGAGTTGTACATTTAGATGTTCTGGTGGGAAGTATCCAGCATTACATAGTGTTGCACTAAGAATACTTTGTGGTTTTTTAAAGGTTTCTGGTTCAGGATTAGTTAGACTCTGAATAATTGGTGGTTTACATTTACATTCTGACCAACTCCATGACCATCCTGCTGGACACATAGTTTGTACACATTCTTCTACACAACAATAACAACATTCTAAATCTTTACATATACATGTTTCATAATGAACGGTCCAGTCGTGTGCTACCCCAGCACTATCAGTATTTATACTTAAAAAATAATCATGGATTGTTGTGTAATCATGTGGGTTACCACCATTACCAGCTCCTGTTTGTCCCATAGACCAACCATTCCACGGTACCCACCACACCGCAGGGTAAACAACTGCATTATTAAGGTGTCCCACTAAGTCACTCCAACCGTATGCTTGCATACTTGCTAGAGTACCAACATATAGTGGGTCACCTGGAGTTACTAATGGTCCGGAATCTATGGTAATATAGTCAACATAATGAAGACCCAACCCATTAGGTCCCTTACAAGTATTACCCCATGCTGTCATACCTTCAAATTTATATTGTGCAAACGCTGCTCCCTGCCATGCAGGTTGTGATGGTAATGAAAATATTACTTCAACTATATTATTAGGCATACTATTCCATATATTCTGTGGGAATGGTGGGTTAGTTATAAGTATTTTATCACCGCAATTTGTATCAAACGTTGTTGGTGGGATGGATATACATTGGTTTAGTTGGTAATTTAATGCGGCGTCCCATACTCCTACATACTGTACTGGCCCCGTTAGTGATGATGCTAGTGTTATACCACAATCTTCACACCCTGCTGGGTCAATAAAATCACATGGAGCAGTATTATTAGCGAGAGCTGTAGTACAGTCAGTGAATGCTACGGGACCTGTAAAAAATCCTGTTAGTGGGAACGGGTCATAACACCCTAGAACTTGGTCACAATCATATGTTTTTAGGGGAGAATTCCCACAACAATTATTTACGTCAGTTAAACAGTTTGACATATTTAAGTAACAATTAGGTCCTGGAGCTGTACATAATAGGTTAAGGTTACAATTACATATTACATTATTACCACCGGGAGGCCCAATTATCACCTTCTTCTCACAACTATAGTACTTAGTTTGAGCTGTATAACAACAAGTAAGTGGGTCATTTTCACAGTCTGGTAGTGTAGCGTATCCAGTTACCGCGAGAGGGTCCCACTGACAACCACAGTCTGGGTTACAAATGTAGAAACCTGTTGGTTGTTTAAAACAACATTTTCCCACAGGGCCTGGGTCACTTTGACAATCTATCATACTACTATATCCCACAGCCGCGGTTCCTGAATACGTACAATAACATGGGTTAGGAAATGGAACTTGCACACACACATAATACCCCATACCACTAGTGGTCGCTGAACAACAATTTTGTGGGGGAATCATTTGTCCAGCTAGTATACAGTCATTATGAGTAGGATAAGGACCTTTAGGGTCTTGTATACAGTCACAACGTTTTGTAATAGGGTCCCGCTTACAATCCCATCTAATTTCAGGGTCTGGTTCTTCACCACAACAATTTGTAGTATCTGCAGTACATAATATATCGGTAAGATATCCTATCCCTGGTAAATTACCAACTGTATCTTCAACACATAAACATGGTGGGTGACAACATTTTACGGCACCAATTCTATCACACGAATCCGGGCCACCAGGACATGGAAACTGTCCGTAATTTAACTCCTGATAAATAACGTGATTTAGACTAGATAGTCCAACTAGGTATCCATTTTCTACACCTGGACCTGGTGGAAGACCACTAACATAACTTGCGTTAACCCCAGCTGCTATAGCTCCATTTATATAGTCAATCCAACTAGTAAATGGTGTTGGTCCACCATTAACCCCATTTATGGTTAGGTTACTTATTGACTCAATTGTTTTCATCTCACGTTGTCCAGTACCATCACACCCACTACAACACCCCGGGACGTTTTGAAAAGTTTGTGGGCAACTGTTGTTTCCAACCCCATACTTATAATCAGAAAATACTGCATTAACACCATAAGTTAACACTAAAGCTTGTATAGCTGTTTCATTATTTATCCAACAAGGATACCCAAATATAGATGACCAATTATTAACATTATCAAGACCAGGCCCAGAACCTGTGTAACTGGAAGCCTGTATTGCACCATTAGCCCAAGTAAAGCTATCTGTAAACCCAATCATATTTTGTTTATTTGTTATAGAAAATTCTGTTTTTTGTGTACAAAAATTATCATACGGTAAAGTAACATCTTGAATACATTTCCATTCGTCTCTTGGGTCTATATAACAGCAGTTGTTGTTTGTTGTATCGTTTTGACAATCCCCTATATTTGCCCACCCACTAGTTGCTAATGGGTCATAGTTACAGAAACAGTTTTGACCTGCTGGTTGTTCACACACCCAAAAACCTGTAGGTGGGATATAACAACAACTGTTTACATTATTTTCACACAGACCTAGTGACGTATAACCTGCGATTGCTAGTGGGTCAAATGTGCAGAAACATGTTGGTGAATTACTGTCATCACATACCCAAAACCCACCACTTTGAATAATACAATTATCGTCACAAGGAACCCAAACTAATGTACCTGTATTTGGGATTGGCATTCCTGCTGGAGGTCCTAGGAATGTTGGTTGGTTTCCTGTTACGTTACCTAAATATATGGTATAGTAATAATAAGGGTCTATATCCCAATATACCCCAGTACCACTATAAACATTAACATAACAACAAGTTTGTAAATCGTAAGTAAACGTAACCACATCTCCTGGGCTATACCCTTGTTGATTAACCAGTGAGACACTACTAGGTACCCATGGTTCGGCACCAACACTCATTGGGTTTATATTTTGTGTGGCGAGAGCCCAACTTGTACCATTCCAAACCTGGAAACTTACACTTACATTAGTTACACACTCATAACATGTACAACAATACTCATCATCAGCAAAAAAGATTAGTGGTGGTACAGACGCTAAACAGGTACTTAAGTCTGTATAAGTGTTACATGTTAATGGTATAACCGAATTAACAAAATTACAAGCACATGTACTAAAACCACCTGGTTCACATGGACCACAAATAAAATTACATACTTCTAGACAATCATTTGAATTGAAGTATGGCCCTGAAGCGTATGTTGCTGGTGGTGATGTTTGGTTGTAACTACTACACCCGTTAACTGCATCACAATACCATACAACAACAGTAGCTGCACTACAAGGATACCAACCGTAGAATGTAGTTGTATTACTTATACAATCAAATACATTAACTGCGGTAGGTGATAAATTATTACCTGCTGTTGTAGCACTACACGAAACTTGGTTCCAAGCTAGATTGTCACAGACACAACTACCAGCTGGACAAACATCACAACACCACCTACAACTATTTTCACAAGCTACCTGGGTTGGGAATCCTACTGCACCTGATGAGAAATTTGCGGAAGGTGGTCCTCCTATTCCCCATGCCTGTGTTTGGTATATAAAAGTCTGTGAGGCCATAAATGTGTCTGTCACACAAGGTGAGTCTAAAGCCCCAGTATATAATCCAGCAGCAACCCCTGCTTCGTCACAGAACCATGTAGATGCTGTCACACCTGAACTACAAAAACAATCATTAGTGTTTTGCCAACATTGATATGCTGAATTGTATGTGTTTGGTCCGACTGGTATTAATGCATTAAATTGACATTGTTGCCATCCGTTTGGGTCACATTCCCACGTACACCATTCTTCACAATCAGCAAGACTAGTAAATGGTCCAGGGTATAATGGGTCACCTGGTGGTATAGGGAAACAACCCCCAGGGTTACTTGGGTTGGTAGAGCAATTTTGTAAACTATCACAATACCATGTCATTCCTGATGGACAACAATCCAAAGTTGGGAATAGGTTCATACAATCAGTATATGAAGCAAATGGGAATAATGGGTTAAATATTCCTGCTGGTACTGGTGGGTAGGTTGGGTATGGTGGTGCGATAGTATTTACATTGGTGTTGTTTAAAAAATCTTGTTGTACGACGCATCCTGTCTCATCTATGGTAAGGGGGTCATTATCCAAATCACCACAATAACAACTTGCCATACACTCCGACTCACAAGTACTAGACGTATAACAATTTTGTGCTGTTTGTACAGCTAAACTAGCTGGAGCAATACATGGTATACCACTTACAATAAGTGAATTCTCACACCCATCCACAGTACATTCATATGTGGACCCACTAACACTACCAAGACATGTTTGACAACCTAATGGGGGTACTCCTGGTGTTTTAAGACATTTTTCCCAACAATTTGGTGTACCGTTAGGTGCAAATGGGTCTCCTCCAGGAATACCAGTGTTTGTTGGGTCATTACAATCATAAAAACCAAAATTAAAAGTACATGTGCATATGTAACAACATAGTGGGTCTGAAGGGTCTGCCCAAGATACTATATCGTCTTGTTGGTAATTGGTAAACATACTGTCCCAACTACCCATATCATTAAAATTACTGGTAATACCAGAGCAAGCACACTCACAACCTGGTTCATCATCACATGTACCATATGGATTGCTTAACGTACAATCTACCATAGTACAGTATGGTATACCTGGATTTGGTATCATAGGATTATAGGTATAGCATGTGCCGACCATAGCCCCAAATTGGTCATACATACATGGATAATTACCCAATGGTGGTACTTGGTTTGTTGGTGTTGGTCCTGGGTTTATTCTTTGGTCGTCTTCACAATTAACCACACAACATGTAGTAGCTGTACAACATTCCTCAAGAGTATCATAGATACCTCCAGGACTTGGGAACCATCCTTGGGAATTTTGCCAGAAAGTATCAGCTGACATACACATCCCTATACTAACTAAAGTACCACTACCGTCGTCTTCCAACCAACAATCCCATCCTCCATCACAAGGACACTCCAAGTCACAGTCAGCTTCTTCTAAGTAAGTGCCTAGTGCTGGGTTCGCTCCATATATACCCAAAGGATTTGGAGCTCCAGATAATGTAGGGCAGCACTCATGAAATTTGCATGGACATCCTGGTTCGGTTTGGTCACAGTACCAACAACCATTACACTCAGTACAACCAGAAAGGCAGGCCATTATAGTAGTGTAATTACCACAACCAAAACCATTATAACACGGTTCACATGGTGTGGTTCCTGGTAATGGTGGAATTACTGTAATAGGAAGAGTATATGGTATATAAGGGTTTACACAGTTATAAGCACATACAGCAGTATATGGAGCTGTTAATGGTATTCCATAAGACCAAACACCAGTTGAAGCACTGTATTCGCACTCAGATAGAGTCAGACTTTGCCCTGGTGTTAATTGACATCCTTCGTCACATGTCCAGAAATACCCCATTGTATCACAACAAGCAAATTCACAAGGAATGGAACTATTAAAGTATGGTGATACCCATAAATCATGATTATTAGCAATCCATGTTGGTACATCTGGTAATGGTGATGGTGGTAATGAACTATATATATTGGTCATTATACTAGTATAACTCCCTGGGTCACTTTGTGATATGCCGGCAGCCCAATCATATGCACATGATATCACTGAACAACAAGGCCCTCCTGTAGGTGTAGTACATGACCACGCATCTGGGTCACACTGTACCGTACAACCTGTCTGTGAATCAAATAACACACCGTTTCCTATAGGACCTAAAGTAAAATAAAGTGGGTCTGTGTAGGTTAATTCAGTACACCCACTACAACCACTTAAACAATACCAAGCGGTATCTGCTGAACATTCACCAGTATTAAAAGAATCTATACATCCTTGGTTACTACCATAAAATGTAAAACTGTTAGGTGTCTGTCCGGAAATCATTTCACATATTAGTGGGCCAGGATTTCCTAAGTCTGTAGGACATATCCAACTTACACAACCTATATAATCCCAACTAGATGAATTTGTTAAGGCGGTAGGTGGTGGTGCTGGAGCTACCATATCTACGAGAGCTTGAAAACAGTCTCCATTTGGTCCTTCAACAAATTGTCCAATGTAATAGTTATTTCCTGGTATATAAATTCCACCATTCATATTTTGCGGTCCTGCTGAGGTCGTAAATTGTATTGGTGTTGTAGGATTGCCCGGCTGTCCGCCTAGGGACATATCATTACATGGTGTTTGAGTACCTGGTGGACACGCTACACAATCTGGTGAACACGCTTCCCAAATATGTGTAGAAGTTATAATTCCAGTGTTAGGGTCAATATCTTGATAAACTGCGGATGAAAGCATTAAAGCTGGTGGTGTTCCTGCCCATGGGTCTGGGGTTGTACTTGTTTGGTCTATGGAGTGTACCGCCATAAAACAACAACATGTGTTATATGTTTCGTCATATATAATATCACCTACGGCATAATCCACAAATTGACTCCATAGCCCTTGATTTGTATTAAAAGCTATTGGGGTTGGCATAAACGTTACCCTATCCACATATTCATCCTTTGTTTCACACCAAACACAGTCTTCGTCCGGGCATGGGGCACATTCAGCACCACCAAACATATTAGCGTTAATACCACAACTAGTAGCTACAAAAATAGTAATCCCATTAGTAAAATCGTAAAACTCTATTGGTGTGTTGTTAAGTCCTGTAGATGTAACAGTATAACCTGTATACGTAGGTGTCGCAGCAAATATTTGTCCCTGCATACCTTGTTGTATCGTACCAGTTATTGGGTCCTCAACATCACCACCTATAGGTACCCACACACCTAACACGAAACCAGCTGCTAAATCTGGGTTTGTAATAACTGAACTATATGTTTGAAAGGTTCCTAGTATACTTTCTGATACACCACTAAATTCAAAACAGGTGGTAGGTGAGTTTGCACTATACGCGTTAATATCTATACCTGAATCTAATGGCCCCCAATCTTGTAGACCAGCAGACGTTGTATACATTAAATTCCCCAGTGGGTCAAATACTTGAACTGGTGCTGGTGGGTATGCTACCATTAAAGAAGCGTAAGATAAAGATGGGGTAGTTATAACTTTAGTGGTTTTCATCTTTCCCCAAGGAGTGTCTTGTGTAAGAATAATCTTTCTCTGTATCGGTGTAGAAGGTGGGAAAGTATAGTTACCGGTTAGATTAGGGAATTGTAATGTTTCACAACCACCAGCACCAAAACATATCGGGTCCAAACAATCACACCCCATCCAACTTATTGTAAAAGGTGAGTCTTGAAATGTCTTATAGTAACCAAAATCAGTAGTGTTAGTTATTCGTATATCCAACCCAGTAGATGTCATAGAGGAAAATACAAAATTATTAAAAATGTCTTTTTGTTCTACATTACCATCCCACATAGAATAGTGACCTATATCATTAAAGTCTTGAGAAAGCATAATTGTTACTTGATTTACATTCTCATCTAAATAATTAACACAATTACATGGTGGGGCCATATTAGCTGTTAAATTAATAGCTACTTGAGTATGTAAAGGGAACCTTATATCCGAACCTGTTATTTGGTATATGTCAATTATTTCATTATAACTTCCAGTTGTCACTGTAGAGGCTGAAGTGGCTTTTAACCCCATAAACATCATATATAGGTGACCGTCTAAACTTATACATTCTGTAAACCCTACTGTTGTTGGACTTACGTAGATTGTATCCCACAAAATAATACAAGGATTTGTGATTGAGCAATCCATCAGTTCTTGTGGGAAAGTACTCATATCCCCACTTAAAGCTTGGTCCACCATACTATAGGTAGAATTATACATAGTCATCCCTGAACAGTCATAACTAGTGTTTATAGGCCAGTAATTAGTTCCTCCACTACACGGAATACTCCCGTATGTTGCTGTTAGTCCGGATGATGGCGGTCTCTTTATTCTTATTTTTTGTATTTCCATATGTTACGTTGCTATATATTCATAAAACATTATTTCGTCTCCAACCATGGTCCCTGTTTGGTTTGATACAACCCCTGACATAATATTTAAACTACTAAATGGGTGTACCGTGTATCTATATTTTGGTGGTGCGTTACCACTATCTATTTTAAGTATGACTTGGTAGAAGAACCAATCCTCATACGAATAAGGTCCTGGAACAATGGCACCTGTCCCGGGATTGATTGGGGCTTGTGTTACCATTCTAATTACTTTTCCGTCTTTTGCGTTATAAAATTTACAACTCATATAGAATGAAGTACCAGTAAATAAATCTCTATTTTTTAACCATTGTATATAATAATTTTCATTTTTTCCTTGTTCCGGGGATAAGATTGCGTCGGGTACGTATACACCGTACATAGGCATTGGTGTTGGGATTGGTGGTAGGTTAGCCATTTGTGACCAGTATTCTACTGGGTCTTCGGAGAATGATATTAGTTTTTGTTCTTTCCTACAATTATTCGCTGGCATCACACTAGTAAACATTAGTTTTTGTTCTGATTTAACTGGTGAGTCATAAAAGTCAAATTTAAAAAAACTATTTTTAAATGATTGTCTAGTTCTTGCTAATTCATAATCTTTATACCCTAAAATATTAAAGTCGTCATAATAACTACCCGCTGAAAAAAATAAGAACTTATAGTGTATTTTATAGTCGTCATATGGGTTATAGTGTGTGTACCTAGTTGTCTCATAATCTTGTATAAAATTTATATTATCTTGTAATTCTACTTCTTCCCAAGTTTCTATTAATTGTTCACGACCAATTTCATCAAAACTTTGACCTAATGGTATAGTTACTTGCTTCTCATCAAGTGAAACTTTCATATGTATTTTATTCGCAGTCATCGATAAATGTTGATATTACGTTTATGGTCTGAGCCGTGTAATTATGTAGAATTGGTTCTACTATAAATTCTAAATTATGGTGGGGGTAATGGGCATTATTTAGGTAAGGATAGCTCACACCGTTTGTATTATCATCGTAAAATTCTATTGGTAGTATAGGTCTCCATCTAAAGGTGTTATCAGCTAAAGAATAAACACTATACTGTGGTGCTGTAAATAATGCATCGTTAGTTCTTATGGACCTGGATAATTTTCTTATAGGAATCCTATTGTGTGGTCTATATTTGTATATGGATTTTACAAACTCTGGACCAGCCGGTCCACTACCGGTTCCCACTTCATACATAACATCTTTATTAAACTTTAAGGAATACCCTAATTCAGAAATTATTCGTTCTTCAAGTTCTAACCCATTATATTCTACAAAAGCTCCTCTATATGTACTACCACTATTAGGTAGTGGTGAAACCCCACTGTTATTACTTTGTATGACATTCGAAGGGTTTGTATCGTTATCAACAAATGGGTCTATCATACCAATTTTTCTAAAATTCCAGTCCCAACCATATCCTGCTGGTGAACCAGCTGCTTGATAATTCCACATTAAGTTTCTGTTGGTTGGAAAAACAGTTAGGTATAAATCTGTTAGTGGTCGGTTTAAATTATCATAATAACCGTCCACATCAATGTCTAGGGTACACACCCACGTATACGATTTATATTCCTCTAAAATAGTTGTTGTACCGGGAAAGTTTAGTGGTGTTTTTTTGGACTTAAAAACTCTTCCTTTTTTGTTGTACACACCTACTTCAAATCCTGTTCTATCTAGAGTGTAGTCGTTTGGTGTTGTTATTAACTTATGGGTGTGGGAATAATAATTTGACTTGCTTTCTATAGTATTGTTTGGGTTTATAATTCTTTTTAGTGTCCCTACTGGATTTGTAACTATAGAAGTTGCGTCTAAACCAACTGTATTAACATTTATAACGTATTCATCAGTATTTGCAAACTCATTACCTAATGAATCTACTTTAAATAAATTTTGTTGTGTTGTAAAAGTTCCTCCTGGTGTTGTATACGTTAAACTAATATCGGTCATTAGATTAGCCGTTGAAGGAGGGCCTCCTACAGTAGGTGTTGATTGTAATTCAATATATTCTCCTGGTGATACCCCGTGTGGTACTGGTGTTGTAAACCTCATTGTTTCTCTACCAGAGTTATCTATAACAACCTCAACTGTAAATGGTATCCCATCAGAAGCAATAAAATCCATATATGAAGGTGTATCATACTCCGTATAAAACCTCATTGGTTCGTCAGGGTTTGAGTCACTAATGTAGGATATATATACTACCCAGTTATCGGTATAAGCGGACAACACACTATATGTTGACGCTGCAGCACTATCCCCGTAGATTTTTGTTGGTATAAAATCAAATGCCATAGCTGTTGGCATGCCCACACATGGTGGTCCTGCTGATGGGTTTGATGGGTATGCTACTGGGTCTGGACATCCAAGGTGGGCGGGAGTAAAATACATATTACCGAGAAAATTACTATTCGAAGTTTCTCCAGATATAATATTATTATATAGTATATCTAATTTTCCGTACATTCTGTAAGTGGTACAATAATCCCTTTCAAAATCAAATTGGTCACTTAGATTTAACACCAAATTTCTATCTCCTTGGATTAGTGTTCTTTCGTCGGATGTTAATAGTGGTTTTAAAGTAATATCTTTATTAACACTTCCAGCGAATTTGGAGACACCCCTTACTATTCTTATGTTTTTTTCATTACTCATTATACTACGGTATCTGCTAACTCTTCATCTACATATAACCTTAAAAACATATTATATGCGGTTCTACCAGGTCTTAACCCAAAGTAATAAAATAACGGTTGAGAGAATACTGTGGTGCTTAGGCTATTTTGGTTAAGTACTGGGTAATTTCCTGGATGTACTAATCCA
>TARA_R110000765_G_scaffold60841_1_pt1 | contig 21676 bp, 17 predicted proteins | sample TARA_R110000765 | Tara Oceans TARA_R110000765 (sample SAMEA4398168) | marine metagenome | biome: Polar Biome; feature: [MES] marine water layer (ENVO:01000295) within the mesopelagic zone...; material: water (ENVO:00002006), including particulate matter (ENVO:01000060) such as...... | reverse complement strand
GACCATAGCTTTAACTCCTCTCGCACTGAATTAATTAGTACTACACAGAATTTTTTGAACACTAAGTGTAAGGCTAAGTAATTAAGGTGATTTATTAATATAAAAAAGCGCTAACCAAAAAATTGGATAGCGCTTTATGTTTTGAGTTCAAGCTTGTTATCAGTATCATCGTCATAAAATTACGTTATGACAACATCAGTTAATGGTAAAAACTCTCCGACTAACGGCGATAACTTTTTGATCAAAGATGTGCTTTTAAATATTAGGCATCTTTGTGAATGTGAACATCCATTTGTGGGAAAGGAATGTTTAGCCCTTCGTTTGCAAATGTTTTATAAACTTTTTCATTCATTTGGAAGTATACACCCCAATAATCAGGCGCGTTTACCCAAGCTCTAACAGCAAAATTTACTGAGCTATCAGCTAATGCTGAAACAGCAATAAATACTTCAGGGTCTTTTAAAATACGCTCATCTTCATCACATAATCGTTTAATAACTTCTCTAGCTTTATCTAGATCATCACCGTAACCAACGCCAATTGTCCAATCAACACGTCTCTTCGCTTCTGTTGAATAGTTAACCATTGATGAAGTTGATAGGCCTCCATTAGGGATAATGATGGTTTTATTATCAGGCGTTTTTAAAATGGTATTGAAAATTTGAATCTGAGAAACAGTACCCACATAACCTTGTGCATCTATAACATCACCCACTTTAAATGGTTTGAAAATCAAGATCATTACACCACCAGAAAAATTCTGAAGCGTTCCTGACATAGCCAAACCAACAGCTAAACCTGCAGCACCTAATATAGCGATGAAAGAGGTCATTTCAATGCCTAACATACCTAAGGCTGTTAGCACTAAAAGAACTTTTAAAAGTCCGTTAACAATGCCGGTTAAAAATGGCATTAAAGACGGATCAGTACCTCCTTTTTTTAGGGTGGTTTTAAATACGTTGCCAATGATGCCTATTACCCATCCACCAATGATCCATACTAGGATCGCACCAATCAATTTTGGTCCGTAAAAAACGGCCATTTGAGTCATTTGACTTACAACTTCATCTGTATTCATATTATCTTCCTGAAATTATTACAGTATTTTTAAATTGGACTAAAAAATAAGCTAAAATCGCTTAATTTTAGTTTTATTTATGCTAAGTGATAACTTTACTTGAACAATAGCCTCAAGTTGATAGTCACATTATTAATATAGAATAAAAGCTATGATTATTCTTTAAAAACTTAATGAGTTGTTGATATAAATGATATGTTTGCATAATTAAGTATTGAAAAAATAACATAATTTTTCTCAGCCTCAATTAAATGTACTAAGAATTAAGGTTTACTTTTAAAGCTATACATCGCTTTTTAGCTCAACGTTAATTTTGTATGTAGAGATTTTTTATTTAATAATTTACTTGTTAAATAAAGCGTTAGCTTTACAAGCAGCTTGCTATAATTTCGATATAAAAAAACCGCATATATGCGGTTTTTCAGTTTCTTCAATCAAATAATGCTAATGACTTTTAGCCATAGTTATTGATGAGAGCGCAACTTTAAGGACAATGTACTCGCATCATAGATAAGTACGCGTTGATACTCAGGCATAAAATAATGCTGTTTGGAGCCTTCGGCAATTATTAATTCAGTCCAAAGCTCAACCTGAGCCGCATTATATTTAGTTAATGTCATTCCTTGGGTTGGATCAAAGCGATAGAAGTAACTATTGTCATGAGTATCTATGGTTGTGTTAATGGTTTGGATATTAACATTATCGTGCAATAAGCCATTATCAGTATAGGTTGTCCCGTCAAAACCTGCCCACTCAGAAGTGCTATTAGCACTATATATTGTACTGCCTTCATGATTTATGACAAAGCTTGATAAGCCAACAAAGGCTGCATTAGTGTATGCAGGTTCATCTAATGCTGAAACCATATCACTAGCATAGGCGTTATAACTTAACGCATAACGTTGCAATGAGGTTGTTGATTGCTTGTAGGCCATGAATATATCGGCACTATTGGCTTGAGCAATGGTCGAAACAAAATAAGCATTTTCTTGATCCCAGAACTGGCGAACTAAGTTTAAGTCGGCATACTCAAGTGTTTGTGTTAAGACCAAAGGTACACCAGCAATCATTTTAATCATAATCGGACGATATTCTATGGTGATATTGTCACTGTCTATTTGATTAAATTGGTAACTGCTTAAATCAAACTGGTAATGATTAACGCGAGTTTGTTCAAGCTCATCTTCATCTACATAGGTTTCACTATTAGATGCCAAAAGCATTGAACCATCAGGGTGAACGACTAAGTTAGTCAGATCAATACCGGCTAAAGGCGAGGTGGTAGAGTTGATCAACGCTCCAGAAATTACGTGGTATGTATTAATTTTATCGCCTGAAGCGATATAAACATAAGGACGCATGGGGTCAAGTACTGTGCCTGAGCTGTTGACGCTAATATTGGCAATATCGACATCAGCACTGTCAATTGTGCCTTTATTGAACGTTATATTGATGCTTCCGGGTAGTGCCGTGCCTTCAGCTGTCGGTGTTAAAGTAATGACGGCATTATGCACACCATCAGAACTCAGGTTAGCTGGTATGCCCGTAATGGTAAGTGTGTTGTTGTTAGCGTCAGAAGATAACGATAACCAGTTAACATCGGCATTTGCTTGCCAAGCAATAGTAGTTTCACTGTTTGTTAAAATATCAACAGTATGCACAAGCGTTTGTTCAGTCGCTAAGCTATTAAAAGCCAGAGCTGGAAAGTTACTACTTAAACGTATGGCATCGATTGCCAGCTCAACAGTGATCACTTTTGTCGTGCCACTGGCAGGATCAAATATTGAAATACTCGCTGACATTAAGCCCCAGCCGGTAATTAAGCTGCGATCAATATCAATTAAAATAATATCGCCATTCTCATCAGTTTGCTGCGTTAAAATCAACCATGGGGCACTAGCGGTTGCTTGCCAATCCGCTCCAATATTTGTCAGGGTTAGTGTTTGCTGAGCAATAGCGCTATCACCAAAGTTGGTGGTAAAGGCCAAGATTTCTGAAGATGATGAAAATTGACTTAGGTTAATAACATCGATGGTGTTAGCGCTCGATGAGGGTAAAACGGCTCTTTTGCCGCCATTAGCGATCAATATACTTGATGGTTGATTTGAACCAAGCGCAATACTATTAGCAATAACTTGCTGTTCGTTATATACATCAACTTTAAAGCCAGCTTCAGGATCAAATATAACGTAATGAGGACGATCATTAGCGGTATGAGCAAGCGCTAAATTAATCACCGTGCTGTCACTATTTAACACGCCATTATCTGTAAATGTTGTGCCGTCAAAACTTATCCATTGACTGGTTGGGCTTATGGCGTAAATGTTTTGCTCATCAGAGGTAACATAGAAGTCGTTAATTTGTTCGTTTTCACCCAGTAATTCAGGTCGATAACTGTGGCTAATTGATGTTGTAATAGGGTTGCGAGAAAAATCGTTTACGCTAACGTCAATTCGCTTAATCGACATTGACTCATCACCGGCGCTAACATCTAAAGCAAACAGTGCTTGATTTTTTTCTGCGACATTAAAGGCTCTAGCAAAAAAAGCATTAGGTCCGTCAAACCCTTGTCGGACAAGATTTTCATCAGCAAACTCTAATATAGCTGTTGTTAAAAAATAACGTCCATCAATACGGATAAATTTGACGGGTTCATTGGTGATATCAATGTCAGCTAATTCAATAATACTCATGTCTGAGAGGTTGATTTGATATCTATGCGTGATGGTTTCAGTGGTGTTTTCATCGATAACCGTAGTTTCAATCGCTTTTGCTAGTAATTTACTAGCATCTGGGTGAACAATAAGCTGCTCTAACTCAGTATCAACTGGCGAAATAACTGTTGTTGATAATAATTCGTTTGTATAAAGATGGTAACTGCGTAGCTCATTATTAACAGCAACATAATACTGTGGTAATAGCGGATTTGTCGCTATACCATCAGTGTTGGCAACAAGACTTAAGGTATTATTTTCAGTATTTATTTCAGATTTATAAAAGCTGACTTGAATAGTATCTGCAATCGCGGTGGTTTCATCGTTTCCGCTAAGCGTTATCTCAGCTGTTGTTATCTCATCTGTTGTTAACAAACTACTATCAGCTGTGATAGTGAGTTGATTGCTATCATTGTTCGGTGTCAATGTTAACCAAGTAGCTTCTGTACTGGCTTGCCATCCCCAAGGTAAAACACTGTTTGAATTTATATTAAGAACAGCTTGAGTGTTGTTGATATTACCTGTTTCAGCTAAAGCAACAGTGGCTTTATCAGCAAATAAATGGATATTGTCTAAGCTCAATTCAACCGGATATTTTGTAGTACCAAGTGGACTCGTAATGTCGATTGTTGCAGGGAAAAAACCTGAACCGGTAAAGTCACTTAAATTAGGTGTTGCTGTGATCGTTGTTACGCCATCAAGAAAACTTTTTTCGACGTTTAACCAAGGTACTGAACTTGCTAATGAAAGGTTATCTTCACTAGCACTTAATTGAATTGTTTTTGCCGCAATTGATTCAACACCGTAAGTGTCATCAAAAGTCACCGCTTGCCATACCAGTAATGATACATTTATATCGGCATGGGCAAAATTGGTGGTTGTTGTATCACCACTAGTGAGTCTTAATGTTGTACCGTATAAATCGGCATTTATTCTATCAGCGTTAACCACATCAATATGCAAAGTTGCTGAGTTATCCGTTAAGTTTTCAATACGATAATTTAACCAGGCTACAGGTTGTGCCGTTGGAGCAAAACCAAGTAATAAGCCTGAACCATCGAATGTTACGTCAACCGCGATAGTATGGGTTTCTGTTTGCAAAAATTCATTAGTAAATGCTACTGATGAAACTGATGAACCAACGGTGAATGTTGGGACCTTTTCGTTTGAGCCGCCACATGCTTGTAAAAATAGTGAGCTAAATAAAATAACTAACATTAAACGCATGTTTTTCATTTGTCCCTTCATACAGGTCCCTGTTTTTATTAATCGCTATAACATAGCTTTTATTGATAACTGAATGTTGCTTTAAATTTGCTAATTCATTATTTCAATGGGTATAAGTTTATTTTGCGCGATTATTAACATAATGTAAAACTTATCATCATTTTTAGAATATTTTTACTTTCTAAGTCGTGGCATGTGTTTAATCTCATCGCATATTTTTTCTAAATAACAGTTATGTACCCAGTAAAAGCATTAAATAATTAGCGGTAATAAAGCTATAAAAAACCACATTGAATTGCGTTATGCTGTTATCGAAAACGCTCTACTGAGCCTAAGTATTAATAACGAGGCTTTTAGGCATAACGTAGTTATACATTTATATAGCGTGATATTTTTGTAATCTCATAGTTTGAGTCATATAGGTTCTATAGAGATTAAGGCATAGGTCAATATAGGCTTTAGCGGTTAATTTGCATTAAAAGTACCATTAAATTCCTAAATACATTGGTATATTAAAGCAGAGGTTGCGTATAATATGCGCTTTGGTGCGTCCCTAATAAAGATCCAAAAGCGCAAGCTAATTGAATGCGCTTTATAATAAGGTGGTTTCTCATTAGATGAAATCATGACACTATTAAACGCTTAAACAGATATAATTCTTCGAAAAGTTGGAAATTCAAATGATTGAAACTAGTGCCCAATTGCGTCAGGCATTTTTAGATTTTTATGCATCTAAGCAGCACCAAATTGTTGCGAGTAGCTCACTTATTCCGGGTAACGATGCGACATTATTATTCACTAATGCTGGTATGGTGCCTTTTAAAGATGTTTTTCTTGGCGACGATGTTCGCAGCTATACTCGCGCCACTTCTGCGCAACGCTGTGTGCGTGCTGGCGGTAAGCATAATGATTTAGAAAATGTAGGGTACACTGCTCGTCATCATACTTTTTTCGAAATGCTCGGTAACTTTAGTTTTGGTGATTACTTCAAAGAAGAAGCAATAACATATGCCTGGGAATTTTTAACTAGCGTATTAGCATTACCCAAAGAAAAGCTGCTCGTTACTGTTTATGAAAGCGATGATGAAGCTTATAACTATTGGTTAAATGAAATTGGCATACCAGCAGATAAAATAATACGCATTGGTGATAAGTCAGCCGACAAAAAGTTTGAGTCTGATAACTTTTGGTCGATGGGCGATACTGGCCCATGTGGTCCATGCTCTGAAATATTTTATGATCACGGAGAAAATATTTTCGGTGGTCCTCCAGGTTCTCCTGATGAAGATGGCGATCGCTACATCGAAATTTGGAATATTGTTTTCATGCAATATAACCGTCATGCAGACGGTACTATGGAAAACTTGCCTAAACCGTCAGTTGATACCGGTATGGGTTTAGAGCGCATTGCCGCCATAACACAAGGCGTGCATAGCAATTACGAGATTGATATTTTCCAGTGCTTAATTCGAGATACTGCTAAGTTACTTGAATGCGAAGATTTAGAGCACAAATCTTTACGTGTTATCGCTGATCATATTCGTTCATGTAGCTTCTTAATTACTGATGGTGTTATACCGTCGAATGAAGGGCGTGGTTACGTATTACGTCGTATTATTCGCCGCGCTATTCGTCATGGTCATAAACTTGAAGCACAATCATTTTTCTTTCATAAATTAGTCGCCTCACTTGCAGAGCAAATGGGTGATGCATATCCTGAATTGGTTCAGCAACAAGCGACTATTGAGAAAATTTTACGTATCGAAGAAGAACAGTTCGGTAGAACGTTAGACCGAGGTATGGCGTTATTAGAAGATATTTTAGCAGGACTTAAAGGCGATACTATCGCTGGCGATGATGTATTTAAGTTATATGACACCTTCGGCTTTCCTGCTGATTTAACCGCTGATATTGCACGTGAACGTGAGCTAAATATTGACATTGTAGGTTTTGATGCAGCAATGGCTCAACAACGTACTCGCGCACAAAAAGCAAGTCAGTTTGGCACAGACTATAACGACACCCTTAAATCAGAAAACCGTACCACTTTTAAAGGCTACACACGTGATGAAATGTCTTCTACTGTTGTAGAGCTTTTTAACAGCGAGTCGTCAGTTAATACTTTAGAAGCAGGTGAAGCAGGTATTGTGATCCTTGATCAAACACCATTTTATGCTGAATCAGGTGGGCAGGTTGGTGACACGGGTACACTACAGTTTGATAATGGTACTTTTGAAGTGACCGATACAATTAAGCTTGGACATGCGTTTGCGCATAAAGGTATTGCTCATCAAACCATAGGTTTAAACAGTCTTGTAAAAGCGCAAATTAATAGCGAGCGTCGTGCAGCAATTGTTAAAAACCATACGGCTACGCATATTTTACATGCCACTCTTCGTAAAGTGTTGGGCGATCATGTTACGCAAAAAGGTTCATTGTGCGATGCGGATAAACTCCGATTCGATTTTTCTAACTTTGAAGCGGTAACGCCTGAAGAGATAAACACAATTGAACGTATGGTTAATGAACAAATTCGCAGTAACTTAGCTCGTGAAACTAACTTGATGCAAATTGATGCCGCAAAAGAAAAAGGCGCTATGGCCTTGTTTGGCGAAAAGTACGATGATGAAGTACGCGTAGTTACCTTAGGTGATTTTTCAACAGAGCTTTGTGGTGGCGTACATGTTAACCGTACTGGTGATATTGGCCTATTCAAAATTACTTCTGAATCAGGCATAGCCGCAGGTGTTCGCCGTATTGAAGCGGTAACAGGTGAAGCCGCATTAAATTACTTTGCCACACAAGAGTATACGTTAAACTCCATTGCAGCATTAGTGAAAACTGAGCCTGCTAATGTAGCAAGTAAAATTGAACAAGTAATATTGCGTAATAAAGAGTTAGAAAAAGAGCTTGCACAATTTAAACAAAAACTTGCAAGTGCTGCCGGTGCTGACTTAGTAAGCCAAGCTAAAGACTATAATGGTGTCAAAGCGCTTATTGCTAATTTAGAAGGTGTAGAAGCGAAATCACTGCGTGGTATGGTTGATGACCTGAAAAATAAAATGGGTTCAGGCATTATTTTGTTAGCTACTACTAGCGATAATAAAGTGAGCTTAATTGCCGGCGTGACAAAAGATTTAGTTGGTCGAGTTAAATCTGGCGAGTTAGTTAATGTTGCAGCCCAAGGAGTGGGTGGTAAAGGTGGTGGTCGTCCTGATATGGCACAAGCAGGAGGAAGCCAACCAGAGAACATTGAAGCAGCGTTAAACGCAGCACAAAGCTGGTTGAGTGATAAACTGAGCTAATATATAGAGCAGCAAAAAATTAATGTAATATGTACTAAGGCTAATGCCAGTCAGTTAAGCTGACTGGCATTTTCTTTTGGTGGGGGATTTAGATGATTTGGATTTCACTCATCGAAGGTGTTTTATCTCTTCTCTTTTCTTTTCTTCAATTCTCATCAAGTAATATAGCTTAAATATGAATAGGGTCTTGAGTCGTTGCTCCTAATGGATTTAAGTATTTTCTGGACTCATTATTTATATCGATATGAAATGTTGAATCACAGCCATCAACTACTAAAGTAACTGAACTGTCCAAATACCCATTTCTTTCGTTGTCATCGTCATAGTTCGTCGTATTAAATTAAAGTTAATTAATTCGCTGCATAGTTCCTGACGAACGATGTATGGATGCTAACTTATCAAGTGCTATTAAGCATCGGCTGTTTTATTTTTCTAAAGCCAAGTTCTATCTCCCCGCGATGAAAATATAATTTATCTATTTCATTACTTAGAAAATAGAATATATATTGGTCATTGACGTTAATATGTGAAAGTTTTTCTCTTTATTGTTTTACTGATTAATCTGGCTTTAATCGTTTTAGGAACATATGGGAAATATTTTGTGCATGTTTTGTTGTTTTTTTATTTAATTTTATTGGGAATTATTTTCTGGAATCCGGGTCTTATTATAGAATACTAGCCGTTTATGTTAATAGAATGTGAAATCGGACCAGTTTGAAAAGTATTTTTAAAAAAGTTTGCTAAAAATGCAAATAATTACGCATAAAGTGTTTATTGTTTCATTAAGGTTGTTAAAATAACCAGTAATTGCTGCAATTGCATTCTACTCTAGATTTACAAGTGTTAATTAAAATACTAAAAGTTCGATATTGATAAAGGATTTTTCAATGTTTAATAAGTATTTTAGGGACTTATTGTAATCTTTAGTGCACTTTTGCAAAAATTAGACTAAATTTAATTTGTTACTAGCTTATATATATTTAGTGGATCTCGTTTTTAAACATAAAGGAAATTAAGATGTTAATATTAACTCGCCGAGTTGGTGAAACGTTGATGATCGGAGACGACGTCACAGTGACAGTGTTAGGTGTGAAAGGCAATCAAGTACGTATTGGTGTTAACGCACCAAAAGAAGTGTCAGTTCATCGTGAAGAAATATACATGAGAATTCAATCTGAAAAAGGTGAGGGTGAAGCCTCAGGGAATGAAATCTAAATATCTTCTACTTATTAAAGCCGACAATAGTCGGCTTTTTTGATCCAGCAATAAAATTTATCACGGTGATATTGAGCTCTTTTTAGCAACTTAATGTTGGAAAAGTAACCGTGTTGTTTGAATTCTCAACAAACAGTCATAAAATAGAAATAAAAGCTTAAAAAAGTTTGACTTATTTTTATAATCCCTTATTATTCGCACCCATTGGAGAGGTGGCCGAGTGGCCGAAGGCGCTCCCCTGCTAAGGGAGTATCTGGTTTATCCCGGATCGAGGGTTCGAATCCCTCCCTCTCCGCCATTCTTTTAGATTGGCACCGTAGGAACAACGGTATTGTAATAGTTCAATACGAACGTATATAATGTTCACTAGGTCGTTTTACCTAAGTTAATATTGTTAGTTCGTTATCTCTTAAACTAGAGATATAAATAACAGGTTTAAATAAGGACGCGTAGCTCAGCTGGATAGAGTACCTGGCTACGAACCAGGCGGTCGCAGGTTCGACTCCTGCCGCGTCCGCCACTTTTCTTTAAGTGGCTAAATATAAAAGAGTAGCTAGTATTAAAGCTAATTAAAAAATAAATATAAGCTTTATGTTAAATCTATTTTTGATATAAAGATATCTTGAATCAAGATATAAAATAACGATTGACCGCGGACGCGTAGCTCAGCTGGATAGAGTACCTGGCTACGAACCAGGCGGTCGCAGGTTCGACTCCTGCCGCGTCCGCCACATTAAAAAAACCAGTCTTATGACTGGTTTTTTTTCGTCTAAAATTCCTTCTTAGTTCATCTATAGTTTATTCATAAAATATCATCAAAAAAGTATTCAGTTTTGAATGATTTGCCAAAACACCTTATTTGCTAGTCTTAACATGTGCCCCTGTGTTTTTAATAAAAAATAGACATTAACCGAAGATGCTTTAAATTTAATGAATCTTATTATTAAAACAAAAAATAGCCATGATTAACGGTTAGCTGCATTTGAAAAACTAATCGCTGAATTTTAGCTATAGAATATATTAAGGATATTAATTAAAGCTATTTGAGCCTGATTTTTAATCAATATGTATTCGATATAGTAGAGCTTAAAAAATAATTGCATATTGTATATTATAGTTGCTTTTCTTTTTATGATAGCCGTTATTCATAAGGTTGATATTGTATACAATCATTCTTATATTCCATATTGTATAAAATCACATTCAAAAAAAACTAATAATAGCTTGTTTTTTAACCTATATTGGCTTGACATCACTTTATTTTATCAATTTGTAAGAATTTGTTTGCTTTTTACACATTGGAGTGATTATTCTAATTATATAAATATTACTTGAGAGTATAAAAATGGAAAATCTTCAGCAGTTATTTATTGAAGCGGGTACTTTAATGTTATCCGGAATGGTCTTTGTATTTGCCTTTTTAGGCTTATTGATTGTTTTTATCAAGGTTGTGCTTGTTAGATTGGCAAATAAATATCCTGATGCCATTGTTGAAAGCAGAAGTTCAAGTAAAAGAAATAATAAAAAACAAGACGGTAAAAATGTTTCACCGGCAGTTGTCGCAGCAATATCTTCTGCTGTTACTCAATATCGTCAACAACATTCAGCACAGAAATAGGAAAAGTCATGACTAAGCCCCTTGGAATTACTGAAGTCGTATTACGCGACGGCCACCAATCATTGCTCGCAACACGTTTGCGTTTGGAAGACATGTTACCCATTGCTGCGAAAATGGATGAAATTGGATATTGGTCAATAGAGTCTTGGGGTGGTGCAACGTTTGATTCTTGTATTCGCTATCTTGGTGAAGATCCTTGGGAACGTATTCGTGCGCTTAAAAAGGCGATGCCGAAAACGAAACAACAAATGCTGTTTCGTGGTCAAAATATCTTAGGTTACCGTCACTATGCTGATGATGTAGTAGAAAAATTTGTTGAGCGTGCACATGTAAATGGTATTGATGTTTTTAGAATATTTGATGCAATGAACGATGTACGTAACTTAGAAACCTCAATTAAAGCCGCTGTTAAAGTTGGTGCTCATGCACAAGGCACATTAAGTTATACCGAAAGCCCAGTTCATACCCTTGAGGGCTGGCTAACGATGGCTAAACAGCTTGAAGATATGGGCGCACACTCTTTGTGTATTAAAGATATGGCTGGCTTATTAAAGCCTTACGATGCTGCTGAGTTGATCGGGCGTTTGAAAGAGACAGTATCTTTGCCTATCGCTTTGCATTGTCATGCCACTACAGGACTAAGTGTCGCTACACACATGAAAGCTATCGATGCGGATATTGACGTAATTGATACTGCTATCTCTTCAATGAGTATGACTTACGGTCACTCGCCGACAGAAACAATTGTTTCTATTGTTGAAGGGACACAACGTGATACTGGCCTAGATATGGTTAAGTTAGCTGAAGTTGCAGCTTATTTTCGTGATGTTCGCGAAAAGTATGCGCAATTTGAAGGTAGTTTACGTGGTGTTGATGCGCGCATTTTGCTCGCACAAGTACCTGGTGGCATGTTAACCAACATGGAAAGCCAATTAAAAGAGCAAGGTGCAGCAGATAAACTTGATGAAGTGTTAACCGAAATTCCAAAAGTGCGTAAAGAACTTGGTTATATTCCTTTAGTAACACCTACTTCTCAAATTGTAGGCACGCAAGCGGTATTGAATGTCCTTACCGGTGAGCGCTATAAGTCAATTACTAAAGAAACTGCCGGGGTATTAAAAGGTGAATATGGTAAGACTGCAGCACCTGTTGATGCCGAGCTACAAGCACGAGTGCTTGATGGCAAAGAAGCTATTACCTGTCGTCCAGCAGACTTACTTGATCCAGAATTAGACAAGCTGTCTGTTGAGCTACAAGAGATTGCGGTTGAGAAGAATATCACCTTAGCTGAAGACACTATTGACGATGTATTAACTTATGCGTTGTTTCCGCAAATAGGGCTTAAATTTTTAGAAAATCGCAATAACCCTGATGCTTTTGAACCTGCTCCTACAAAACCTGTAGCTAAAGATGCATCTACATCCGCTCCTGTGGCTAATTCAGCAAACACAGGTCCTGAAAGTTATGCAGTCAGTGTTGACGGTAAGGTTTATGATGTCGTTGTAGCACCGGGTGGTTCGATAGAGAATATTCAACAAACCAAATCAGCTCCAGCACCAAGCGCTAGCGGTGGAGAAGCTTTAAAGGCTCCATTAGCCGGTAATATATTTAAAGTGTTGGTTAATGAAGGTGACGACGTTGAAGAAGGTGAAGTTGTTCTTATTATGGAAGCCATGAAAATGGAAACTGAAATCAGAGCTACAAAAGCCGGTGAAATATCGTCTATTCATGCCAGAGAAGGTGACTCAGTTGCTGTTGGCGATATATTGTTAAGCTTAGTCTAGGAAACTCGATGGAATCTTTAAAATTATTGTGGATGTCCACAGGCCTAGCAAACTTTGAGTTAGGCCAAGTGATCATGATGCTTGTTGGTTGTGGTTTACTTTATTTAGCTATTGCCCGTAACTTTGAGCCGCTTTTATTAGTGCCTATGGGCTTTGGTGCTATTTTAACTAATATTCCCGTAGCTGGCTTTTCTGAGGTTGGTGGTTTGCTGCATTATATTTACTATGCAGGGATCGACACAGGCATATTTCCTTTACTCATTTTTATGGGTGTTGGCGCCATGACCGACTTTGGCGCACTTATAGCTAACCCAAAAACATTGCTATTAGGTGCCGCCGCACAGTTTGGTATTTTTGCGACTTTATTTGGTGCAATAGCGTTAAATTTTGTTGGCTTAGAGTTTTCGATGAAAGATGCTTCTGCTATCGCTATTATTGGTGGAGCAGATGGTCCAACCGCAATATTTTTAGCGTCAAAACTTGCGCCTGAATTACTCGGTGCTATTGCTGTAGCCGCATATTCTTATATGGCGTTAGTCCCTATTATTCAACCGCCGATTATGCGAGCGTTAACAACTGAAAGCGAACGTAAAATAGAAATGGCGCAGTTACGACATGTCACCAAAGTTGAGAAAATTATATTTCCGCTTGGCGTGTTATTAATGACAATATTTTTCTTACCTGCGGCAACGCCTTTAGTTGGTATGTTCTGTTTAGGTAATTTAATGCGCGAATGTGGTGTGGTCGATCGTCTTAGTTCAACAGCACAGAATGAGCTTATTAATATTGTAACGATATTTTTAGGTCTTGGTGTTGGCTCAAAGTTAAGCGCAGATCAATTTTTGAATGCAAAAACCTTAGGCATTTTAGCATTGGGCGCCGTAGCATTCTCTATTGGTACAGCCGCCGGTGTGTTGATGGCAAAATTAATGAATAAGGTATCAAAAGAAAAAGTTAATCCACTTATTGGTGCCGCAGGTGTGTCAGCGGTGCCTATGGCGGCTCGTGTAGCAAATAAGGTTGGTTTAGAATCTAATCCGCATAACTTCTTGTTAATGCATGCTATGGGACCAAACGTAGCGGGTGTATTAGGCTCAGCGGTAGCGGCAGGTATTTTGTTAGCGCTAGTCGGCTAATCTAAGGTTTAAAAATCATGTACAAAAAAGGGAAGCATTGCTTCCCTTTTTTTTATCTCAACATTTAGCCCCTACGCTGGCTTTGAATCAATTATGGCTGCAACTTGAAGTTATCCCAACCCGTTGTACTTTTCTCAAAACAAACACGGTCATGTAAGCGACTGGCACGGCCTTGCCAAAATTCAATGAAATTGGGCTTTATACGCCAACCACCCCAAAATTCTGGTAATGGCACTTCCTTACCAGCAAACTTTTTCGTGTAGTAATCAACACTCTCAGCTAACGCTGTGTCACTCTGAATTTTGTTACTTTGTTTTGAGGCCCAAGCACCTATTTGGCTGCCACGATCGCGGCTATGAAAATACTTGGCAGATTGTTCTGTACTGACTTTTTCCACACAACCTTCAATACGAATTTGGCGTTGGAGTACATTCCAATGAAACAACAAAGCAATTTTGTCATTTTCATTTAGCTCTTGGCTCTTTCTACTCGCGTAATTTGTATAGAAAATAAACCCGTCTTGATCATATTCTTTAAGCAGTACCATGCGCGAGCTAGGTTGACCGTCTTTACTTACGCTACTAACTGACATTGCTTCAGGCAATAAAATGCCAGATTTATTGGCCTCGTCAAACCAGAGCTTAAATAATGAGAAGGGATCAGCATTATTATCAATAACAGGAAGCGGTAAGGCAACGCCTTGACCAAATGTTAATAAACAGCGCAATTTTTCAAATAAAGTCATTGTGAAAGTATTCTACGTAGCGAAAATATTAATTTAATAATAGCAGTTTTTGATAACGAACAGATAGTTAGCTATTAAATATATTGGATAAATTCTGCAAGATTTTTACATAAGTAATGCTTTACATAAGGATAAAATCGACGTTTTAGAAGTCCCAATCATCGGCATCGTCTAATAAATCTTTTAGGCGTTTTTTTGCTAATAATTCTTCTATACGTTTTCTTACATCGCTATTATGTTTAGCTTTTTCACTTTTGGACAAGTCTTTTTCATATTGTTCTTGTTCTTCTTCTTGATCTACCTCAGGGGTATCTTCATCATTTAAATCATCGTTCATTTTTATACCTACGGCTATTACAGTATTCGCTGCAATTACAATAAATAGGGCCTATACCCAAAGGTGATAGCCAGTGTTAATATTTCAATGGTTTTTTGCTGCTATCATGCAAAATATTTTAAATTTTCGATATCTGAAAATTGACTGATTTATATTCATAATGCCAATTTTAAAAGCCAACTTCTGAAGGTGTGACCTTTTGAGCATGTTGAGATTAAATGCAGTGGTTAATATTTTTAAAGTAGCCAACTAATGTCGGATTTTCCACTAATAATTTTTCCATTTCAATAAAAAACTAACTTAAGGTTACCCGTTGCTGATTTTTTATGCTTATTTACCAAGCCAAGTGATTTAGCTATGGTTATTGCTCTGATAGACTAGAGCCGTTGGTGGAAGCCAAGATATTTATTAAGGTTAAATTGAATGTTAAATGAAGGTTTTTATCACTGGTGCATACAGTTACAGCAACTTACTCAGGCTAAACGCTGGCGAAGCTTAATTGTTTTAGTGGGGGATGAAGTGTGGACCACTCAACAGCTAGAAACATGTCACCGTGTTTTTATATCTGATCAATCGACCAAAGTTACGCTCAATAAACCGGGGCTTTTTTATGGTGATATTGACGATATTTATTTATCTTCGCAACTCACTCATGTTAACCGAAAAAATTACAATCAATATTTAGGCTCAGAACAAAGCCTCGTTGTTTTTACTGTAGATAATAATATCCCAAGCCAACTGGCTAATATTGAAAGTGACTTTGATGTTGATGCATTTGCTGCGCTTTCAGGCACTTTGGTGGCAGGAAGCTCCTTAGTACTGATACTTTCTCCATCTCAATTCAACACTAGCTTGTCAAAAGATTATTTTCTACAGCGCTTTATACAACAATTAGGCAAAGACAATTGTTATGTAATTAATCAAGAACAAGCGCTACTTCCCAAGTTAATTGCGCTTCAAGAACCTGCAACTTCTAGAGAAACCTCTATTAACGATGGAGAATTAGCAGCGGCTAAGTGCTTGAGCACTTTACCTTATGGTTGTATGACACAAGAACAAGTTTTAGCGGTTGAGGTTATGCTAAAAGTACTATCAGGTCATCGAGATAGGCCCTTGGTATTAACGGCAGATCGCGGTCGAGGTAAATCTACCGCATTAGCACTGGCAGCATGTCAGATGTTAAAAAATGCTCAGCAACCTTTAAAAATTATGATTACTGCCGCCAGTAAACAAGCACTAACGATATTTTTTCAACAAATAGCACAACACTTACCTACGGCAAAAGTTACTGCAACTCAGGTTGAGCACCCTAATGGTTGTATTACTTTTTACCCCATTGACCGGCTCCTTAAAGAGCAACCAGAAGCGAGTATTATATTGGTTGATGAAGCCGCAGCTATCCCAGTTTATCTGCTACAACAATTATTAAGTATCTATCATCGTTTAATTTTTTCTACCACTATTCATGGTTATGAAGGTGCAGGACGAGGCTTTAGTATTAAGTTTCGTCAGATTTTACAGCGATTAATGACTCATTGGCGCAATATACATATTAACGAACCCGTTAGGTGGGCTATTGATGATCCTCTCGAGAAATTTATTTTCGATAGTTGTTTACTCAATGCACAATTGCCTACTTACAATCATGCATTAACATCAAATAAGTCAGGGGTAATGGTTGATGATAATTCAATAGACCCCAGTGCTTTTAATTTACCGTCTTCATTAAATATCGAACTGATTAGCGTCGAAACACTATTGAACAATGAAGTCTTACTACAGCAAGTTTTTTCTGTGTTAGTTACTGCTCACTATCAAACTTCACCGAGCGATTTAAGACTGCTTTTGAATAACAGTGCAATTTCATTATTTGTGTTAAAACAAGAGAGTGACATCGTCGGTGTGGCTATGTTGATGCGAGAAGGCCAAGTTGATGAAATACTTGTTGAGCAGGTACTCGCAAATAAACGCCGTTTACGGGACCAATTTTTGCCTCAGTCATTAATGATGCATTGTGGTATAAAAACAAGCTTTAATTATAGCTATCAACGCGTTATGCGTATTGCTATTCATCCTGAAATTCAAGGGCAGGGCTTGGGTCAGTATTTTTTAAAATGTATTGAACAACATAGTGTTATGCAAAACATAGACTTTATCGGAGCAAGCTTTGCTGGAAACTCTGAGTTAGTTAAGTTTTGGCAGCAAGCAGGGTTTAGCTTAGCGCGAGTTGGTTTTAGCAAAGATAAAGCGAGTGGAGAGCACTCCTGTTTGGTTACCAAAGCATTAACGCCTAATGCTAAAAATTTGCAGCATGCATTTACCGAACAGTTTTATCTGCAACTCAGTTACTGGTTAACTGACGAATTTAAGGACATGCCAGCTAAACTAGTTTGGCAGTTACTTAACGGCAATACTGAACTGAAAAGGTTAGAATTTACGCCTGAATTAGCTGAGACCCTTAATGATTTTACTAGCGGCCAAAGGCAGTTCAGTAGTTGTATTTATGCCTTACATCGTTGGTTAATAAGTCATTTAACAGAAGATTTCGATGCTGGTGTACTGCCATTAATAGCCAGGATCTTACAAAAACATAGCATAGAGCAAGTGTGTAAACAGTATAGCTTTACCGGTAAAAAATCATTAAATCAGCATCTAATTCACTATATTAGTTTGCATTAACTTTAAATAAATCTAGCGTTATCAATGTATTCATACGGTATGATAGCGCCATTGCCAATACATTTTCATTTTATGATAACGACAATGGCAATCTGCTAGTAGATCAAAGTCTTCATGTTCAATAATGGCATTGATGCCAACACATATTGTTTCGAGCGATTTTTTATTAGCTGATGCGTTATAGCGTTGGATAAACACTTGCAACAAAGACTCAAGAGAGTATATATCTGCTGCCTTAAATTTAGTTATCATCCTATAGCCCTACCTTATTAAAATTAGTACTTAAGTTAAGTAAAGATTGCCACAACGTTTTCCGAGCATTGTTATCAAGACATATACAATCATTACCCACTAATGCGCCAGAGCTGATTAACTGTGCTAATAAAGCTGAAGGTATTTCAACTCGCACTTTACCGGCACACCCTTCGGTTACTTGTCTAAATCCCATGATTGTTCCTTACTTATTTCTGACTTGATAGGCTTGGTAAAAACAATAATAGATAAAACAATTAAATGCAAATGATAATTGTTATCATTTGTGTTGTGTGTGGTTTTTCTAGTATTAATAATCGTAATGTATCGTTAGAATACAGCATAGGTATTATTGAGGTGTGCTATGCAAGAAGTCATTCGCGTTGAAAACTTAACCAAAAGTTATAAAGATGTTGTTGCGGTAGACAATATTAATTTTGCTATTCAAAAAGGCCATTGCTTTGGTTTACTCGGGCCAAATGGTGCCGGTAAAACGACAACAATAGAGATAATGGAAGGCATTATTAAAGCGACTAAAGGTCAAGTTTACTATTACGATAAGCCTATCGATGACTCAATGTCACAACAAATAGGTATTCAATTTCAGCACACCGCTTTACAAGACTTTCTTACCGTTAAAGAAACTTTAAATTTATTTACTTCTTTTTATCAACATACGGTGCCACACGAAGATCTTATTGAATTATGTGATTTAAGTGAGTTTTTAAATCGTGATAACCGCTTATTGTCTGGTGGACAGCGACAACGGCTATTATTGGCGTTGGCTTTAATTAACGATCCAGACATTGTTTTTCTCGATGAACCAACCACAGGGTTAGACCCTCAAGCACGGCGAAATTTTTGGCAATTAATAAAAAATATTAAGGCCAGAGATAAAACCGTGGTGTTAACCACACATTATATGGACGAAGCTCAACAACTATGTGACGACGTGCTTATTATGGATCATGGTCAAGTTATTGCCCGCGGCACACCAAGGCAGTTACTCAATGAACATTTTAATGAAGTGTTTATTTATTTACCTGCAGAGAAAGTACCACAAGAGCTTTGTGTGCAATTTAACTGGCAAGTTAACGAGCAACAGGTTGAAATTACCACAACTGATGTTGAAGCCACTATTGCCTTATTATTAGCAAAGAATATTTCACTTTCGGGCTTACATGTTAAGTCGCCTAATTTAGATGACTTATTTTTAAAATTAACTGGCCACTCATTAAGGGATTAATTAGATGAATTTTTCACGTTTCTTTGCCGTATTTAAAGCACGAAATATTGAATTTTTTCGTGATCGCTCTTCATTGGGGTGGAATTTAATATTTCCGGTATTAATGTTAGTAGGTTTGTCATTTATTTTCTCAGGTGACGGCCGTGCAATTTATAAAGTCGGTGTAATAGATTTAGCGCAAAGCCAATCGAGCTTTCTCGAAACCAAATATATTAGTTTTATTGATTATCAAGAGGTGACATCTGCAAAAGTTAAACTAGAGCAACATAGTATAGATTTACTGATTGATTTTAATGGACAAAAATATTGGGTAAACCAAGGATCGCCGAATAGTTATTTAGTTGAAAAAATATTGTTGAGTGATCATAAAGATTATCAACGCATAGAAACTCAAGGCAAAAAAATTCGCTACATAGATTGGGTACTACCGGGTATTTTAGGCATGAATATGATGTTTAGTTGCTTGTTTGGTGTAGGTTATGTCATTGTTCGGTATCGTAAAAATGCAGTTTTAAAACGCTTAAAAGCTACGCCATTGTCTGCGCTTGAATTTGTTTCTGCGCAACTATTTTCACGCTTATTTATTGTTATGTTTTTATCGTCAGTGGTCTATATCGGTTGTAACTTATTCTTTGATTTTTACATGCTGGGTAGCTATTTTGATTTAATTATTATCGCAATATTAGGCGCATTTAGTTTAATAACCTTAGGATTGTTGGTCGCTAGTCGAAGTAAAAGTGAGGAATTAATCGGCGGGTTATTAAATTTAAGCTCTTGGCCAATGATGTTATTGTCTGGCGTTTGGTTTAGCCTAGAAGGTGCCCCTAATGCTGTAAAAGTGTTTGCCGAATTTTTACCTTTAACCCATTTGGTCGCAGGTGCTCGTAAAATAATAACTGAAGGTGCCACATTAGCGGATATTAGTTACCACGTAACAGTTTTGATGATAATGAGTGCAGTATTTCTAAGCTTAGGGGCTTATTTATTTAGCTGGAATACTGAGAGATAGCGTTAGGTGATGTTAGGTAGTCATAAGTAATATATGGTTTTGTTAGGATTATTGAGCAAGGGTACTACGTAAGGTTATGTTTTTAAAAATAGTAGGAATACTCTTTGTTGCCTTAGCATTTATTGGTGTGTTTTTACCTTTATTACCTACGACGCCATTTTTATTGGTAGCAGCAGCATGTTTTGCAAAATCGTCTCCACGACTGCATAGCATGCTGTTATCAAATAAAATTTTTGGGCCGATGATTTATCATTGGCAAAAAGCGCGCAGTATACCGCAAAGGGCAAAGTTACTTGCTTTGCTGTCTATGGTGCTTGCGGTGTTGTGGTCTGTTTATATTTTACCTTCAATATGGTTAAAGGCTTTAGTGGTTGCTTTAGTTGCTTGGCCTTTTGTTTTTATCTGTCGTTTACCTAACGCAGAAAAACAAAAGACAGCGTTACTGTTAAGTAAAGCGCCAGACAATAGCGCCTCAAAAATAATCGTTAAAAACCGTAAAAATCTTTAAGCTAAAGCTTTGCCAACTAATGTTGCTAAATGTGGTGGTAGCGATAAAGTCAGAGCTATTTCTTGGCCTTGTGCTGACATTTTTCGCCAAGTTAATTGCACAATACGAATGATTTTTTCTTCATTATGTTTGGCAGCAAACTCATCAAAATAGAATTGCAAAAACACTAAACACGCTACGTCTTCTAATGTTTGGCTTTCACTGTTCGACTTTAAGTTTTCTTTGCGGATGATTGCTGCTGTTATATCAGAAGCTTGCTCACTGTAGCCTTGCTCTAGCATTAGTGACTTAGCTGTCGCTGCATGGAAAATACCTAATTCTTTACGCCAAGTTAAATAGCCTTTTTTACCAATGGCGAAGTCAGTTCGCTTTAAATGCCAGCGCTTTACATGTTGTGCACGAACAGCAATTTGTAATTGTTCGCTGGCATTAGGCCAGTACTTGTCCAAACAAGCTGACATATATTGACCATACAATAACTCTTTTGGGTGGCTAATACCGTCAACTAAGGTTGTGTTGGTATCTGCCGAATTTATATTGTCGATAGCGAGTAAGACATTTTCTAATTGAGTCATAGTGTGATCTGTTTTAATTAATATGAAGAGGAAAGTATTAGTTTACCCCGTTTTTCAATAGTTACAATAAAGCTTTAGGTGCAATATTGACTATTTTAGTGAAAATTTGTTCAACTAGATGCATTGATCTTATTGTCGTACTCATGCCTTTTCAGTATAATACTTTCCCGTCCTACTAAATTCATTTGTTTGCCAAAAACCAAATCAATTTAGTGCAAAATTTCTGTTTTTCCTGACTCTGGGTATCG
>TARA_R110000765_G_scaffold72124_6_pt1 | contig 21713 bp, 20 predicted proteins | sample TARA_R110000765 | Tara Oceans TARA_R110000765 (sample SAMEA4398168) | marine metagenome | biome: Polar Biome; feature: [MES] marine water layer (ENVO:01000295) within the mesopelagic zone...; material: water (ENVO:00002006), including particulate matter (ENVO:01000060) such as...... | reverse complement strand
TATACGTGGTTAATTACATGAATAAAATTGATTTTATTTCATAAATGTATGATTAAAATTCATAGGTAGCTGTGTTCGGATGTTTCGAGTATTTCTGGAAGCAATGTCTGCCCGAATTTCTGGGAGATGCGAACACAGCTTTCGTCTTAATGTGATTATGGGGTGAGGAGTTTAAATGACGTCGGGAATATAAAATGAGTGAACTAATGAATTTATCTTGCGTATACAGTATCTAGTTATATGTTCTCAGCAATATAGAAAAACAATAAAAATCTCATTCAGTTGAGCTTTTTATTGTTTAGTTCGACGCTTATTAACTAGCTATATTATCTGGCTATATTAAACAGTCAGTGTAATGCTATCGATTTTGCAGTCGATTGTAATCAAACAGTCCAGCTTTGTAAGGATGTTGTTTTTTATTGTCTGCGTGCATAGCATCACTATGTTGCCAAAAGTTAGGGTCGGTTCTGCGTATAGCATAGTTGTCCATTAATTTTTGATAGTCTGCTTTTGTAGTTAATGCCGATGCAGAGTTAACGTAGTTATTTAATTGTGACTCGCTAACATTCACGAACACATCAGGATATGCACCGACCAAGCCGCTAGTCACGGTAATAGTGTCTTGCTCAGGCAAGCGGTTTTCATCTTCACTTAACAAGCTTGTTATATTACTGTGGGCATTATTACGCAGTACGGAATAATAATGTGTTTGTTCTTTGCCTTGTATTGATAAAAAGGTGATTTGTGGCATCAAGGTAACGGCACCGCCAACTAAGTGCTGTAATTTAGCGAGCGCTTTACGATGACTTTTTGGTGTACTCTTACTGGCCAAATTATTATCAGTGACTAATACCGGGTTAACTTTTTGTTTTAATAACTGATACAACTCCTGTTTAGGCTGTTCAGTTTGGTAATGTATTCCTGAAGGTTGAGAAAACAATTTATGTGGTGCCATCAAGTATTCTTTTTGACTGTCTGACACGCCTTGATACCATTTGTTTAGTTCAGCTTTACGGGTTTCAGGTGGCAATAATGCAAGAAAGTTAAACTCACCTTCGATACGCAAAAAGTCCATATATAAGCGGGTATTTAATTGGTGACCTATATTGCCATAAACATCAAAGCCAGCAGCTAATAAGTAGTGAATACGTTCTAACAAGCCATAGTCAATTACCCAAGATGTTTGAGGAGGGCGACCGACTAATCCTTTGACCACGGTTGCAGAATCAATATGGCGAAAAATAGTTAATGCTGCATTAGTATTGTCACCATCACCTGCCCAAATTTGATCCGTCGTTAAATGTTCGCCGTTAGGAAATGCTGTATTCATTCTTGTGGCTTTATTGTGCATATACGAACGCTGAAGTTTAGAGTACTTCAACCAATTAGTAATAACATAGGCATTGCTTTCTGCTGCAGAAGGTAAGGCTAATTTATCTTGCTGCTCGTTATAAAATGCAGAGTGATCTTTAGCATTTTTCTCATTTGGATTAACGAAGAATACCCAAAAGTGATCGTTAATTACATTTAATGCGACTTGCCCTCTGCAAACCGGACTCTTAATGAAATTCATGATGGTAAATTCGGCTTCTTCTAGCAAAAACTTATAACGTGAAATAGAAGGTATTGCCTCAAAAGCTTTAAAAGGGTTTGAAGCGACTTCTGGCTGGTATGAAGGTAAAGCTTCTACTTGATAGTTATCTTGAAAAAATAACTGCGTAAATGTTATTAAGCGGTCATTATTTAATGCATACGGCATATGTGTTTTTTCTAATATGCTGCCTTGCTCGCGCCATAAGCGATAATAAACTCGCTCTACACCCGGATCATCATAAGGTCGACGGGTAGCAATAATATCGATCGGTTGGCCGGGAGGGGTTCGAGAACGTACGACTTTAAAGAATTCGCCGGCAGGTAATTCAGAGAAATAAAGGTGGGCGATAAACCAATGTTCATATAAATATCGACTGACCAGTTTTTCTTTTAATGAGTCACCGTTTAGGTAGTTTTCCCAAGTGGCTATTTGGTTAATATAATGATCAGTTAATGGCGGTAGTGGTGCCATTTTTGCACCGTTACGCAGCCAATCCTGCAAAATTTTATCTTCAGGTTTTGACAGTGCAGGTAAGCCAAACGGCATACCCCAATCTGGATAGTTTTGGACATAGTTTTCTATTTCAACGTCTGTTGGACATTGTTGTTCTCTATCTAACGAGAAGTTAAATTGCTTAGGTAGTATTTTACCCGCAGGTAACGGGTGTTGTTGTTTAAGCGAGAGTAATCTCGACATAACACTTGCTTGCTGATTAAGTGCTGGCGATTGTTGACGCTCGTTAAGCACGCCATAAAACCCGTTGTTTCGCCATGCTTGAGTGCTGTCATTATCTACAAATAAGCGCTGTGGTGTCGCGGCCAATAATCGGGTGCCGTCATACACTAACTCTTTGTTTGCACCTCGGTCTATACCTTGTGGCGATGATAGTTTTAACTGACAAGGCGCGTCGTAACAGCCGTGGCAAACAACACATCGCTGTTCAATAATTGGCTGTACTTCATCATGATAAAATTCAGCTTGAGCAGAATTATTTACGACCATACGTGCTTGAGGTTCGGCAATGCCGAACAGATCATCAAATTGGCTATTGGCGATCATGGCGCAGCCACCCAAAATAACGAGAATAAATATCAGTAAAACAGGTTTTGACTTGGGAGAAAGTTGCATATCAGCGCTAACACTTATAGGTTGATGAAATGTGACTATAAAGGCTGCATATTATAAACGAAATGACAGGCTCAAAGCTATCTCTCTGTTATTACTTGGATAGCATGTTAAATAGATACGGAGCGATCATACATTTAGATCAGTAAGCCTCGGTGTTACACAGATAAGTATTTTCTATTTTTAAGTCTAAGAGTGTAAGCCATGGCTAGCAAAGGGGCTTTTATCAAGGTAGAGTTGTTCTAGTTTTATTGATGACTTAGCCATTAAAAAGTGAACGCAAATGACCCTTGAAAAATTTACAAACGCAGCTCAACAATTCTTAGCACGTAGAGTCTCAGGTACTAAAGCTTATAGTTTAGCTGAAGCTTTAACCCCTCGTTCTATTGATGAAGCGTTATCGATCCAACAAGCCATAATTAAGCTTCGCCCTGATAATGTTGCCGGCTGGAAATGCCTATTACCTTTAGCTGAAGATAAGCTTATTATCGCGCCTATTTTTAGCGAAACGATGCAAGAGGGAGAGCAATGTTGGTTAATGCAAGACAATAGCAAAGTGCGAATTGAACCTGAAATTGCCTTTGTTTTGGCTCATGATTTACCTGCACGCGATGAAGATTATTCTGAAGCAGAAATCAACGCGGCTATTGGCAGTTGTCATATGGCATTAGAATTAATACAAAGCCGCTTTGCTGATGACTCAGACGTGACATTTCCTGAACGTTTAGCTGATTGTTTAGTTAATCAAGGTTTATTTTTAGGCCCTACAATTGATAAGTCCGTGGCATTCTCAGCAGATAAGTTTCAAATATCAATTAAACAGTATGAAGAAAGCGGTGAGGTTAACGAGCAGATATTTAATGGCGTGCATCCTAACCCGTTACCGCAACTACCCGTTTATTGGGCGATAAACTATATGACAAAACGAGGCACGGGCTTTAAAAAAGGTGAAGCCTTTACAACAGGATCATATGCAGGGGTTGTAGAGTTAGATTTTGATAAAAACACCGACATTGATTATGCCGGTGTTGGTAGCTTTAAGGTTGTATTTAAAGAACTTTTTTAACCATAGTCAGATAATAAAGCATTGAGATGAAGTTGATTTAAGCTTATTTAAATCAACTCAAAAGTCTTTAACATTGCTAAGCCAAAACTGACGGTAAATAAAGAAGCCACCGTACTCATTACAATAATATTAGCGGCTAAGGTTTCATTGCCCTTCATCGCTTTCACCATAATGTAACTTGCCGCCGCTGTTGGTGTACTTGACATCAAGAACACTATGCCTAAATCCATTTTTGAAAAACCACTGAGATATGCGATATAGGTAATGATAATCGGCGAGACGATTAATTTAGCGATAACGGCGATTGTAGCAACGGTTTTAGTATCTTTCATATCAGCAAACGACAAACTAGCACCAATACAGAGAAGCGCAACGGGTAAGGTTAACTGGCTTAAATAATCACCTGTTTGCATTATTACTGGGTGTACAGGTATGTGCAGCAAATTAATCATAATACCGAGTACAATACCGATGATTAATGGATTTTTAGTCATGCTAATGATCATCGAGAAAAGATTAAGTTTTTTGTCGGTTAATGTTGTCGTTAGGGTGTAAATAGACAGAATGTTGTACACCAATGACAGTATCGACATAACAATTGACGCTTTAGCAATACCCGCATCACCATATAAATTTACACAAAGTGCTAAACCTACAATAGCTAAATTTCCGCGAAATGCGCCTTGGACATAAACCCCTTTATCACGAGGGTTTTTCACGAAAATACTCGCGGTTAATGTTAGTAGTATAAACACCAAAAAGGTTGATAATGACGCATTTGCAATGGTGACAGGGTCAAAAACCGTTGCAATATCGGTTCTTATCATGCTCATACCAAGTAGTATCGGGAGTGATATTTTAAACACCAATATTGACGCTTGATCAACAAAGGCTTGGCCAATAATGCCATAGTATTTAAGTATACCACCGAGCACTACCATCATAAAAATAGGGCCAGTGACAGCGAACGAAAAGTTAAGCGTTGATAGAAATTCAGTTAGCACATTTAGCTCAGTTATTTAGATTAAAGCAAGGCTACACTCAAACTAACATATTTAACTAGGTTAACTTGTGTATAGCTTTGCAGTTTAGCGATTAACATGGAGGTAAATCAATAACTTTGATTACTATGCTTTATAAATTAGACTCATTTTCACGATTATTGATATGAAAAATTGCATGATACAAATACTGTAAAGCTCAAACTTAAAAGGGTTACATTGTGAAACGAGCAATATTATGATGATTCGGTATAATGAACTAAATAATAGAGGGCAAAATTATGATGAAATTTATTACATGCTTATTAAGTTTAACTGTTGTTACGTTTTCAATAACGGCGGTAGAAGCCGCGCAAGTTGAAGTTAAGTGGACAAATCCAGAAAAATACACGGATGTTGATTCAGCTGAAGGGCACAGACAAAAATTTAAAGAGCGCACGTTTAAAAACTTGGAAGCGCATTTTTCTAAATTAGCTGAAAAGTTACCCGAGCAGCAGAAATTAATTTTTGAAGTGACCAATTTAGATTTAGCTGGCGATATTAATTTCGGCATAAAGCGTGTTCGTATTATAAAAGATATATTTTCCCCTCGAATGAAGTTTAGTTACGAGTTACTAAATGCTGATAATACTGTGGTTAAACGTGATGATGTTTCGTTGCACGATATGGGTTTTTTAACGCATAGCAGTCTAAAATATCGTAATGAAAGCTTAAGTTATGAAAAAAAGATGTTTGATGATTGGTTTAAAAAAACCTTTGAAAATAACATGACGAAATAAATATATTTTAACAGCATAAAAAAAACGCAGCTTAGCTGCGTTTTTTTTATCGAGACAGAAAGTTTAACTGTGCTCTAATTTAGCTAATACGGTAAATAATTGCTCAATTTTTTTTACAATATCAATCAGTGTGTTTTGGTCTGAGGTTTTTTGCCAAAAAATTAAATCATTCGCTACTTCTTCAACATAAGGTTGAAAGGTATTCGCAGAACATTTAAAACCTGCATCTTCAGTGAATATGGCTGCAAATCCAGCCTGTTTTGCTTCTCGTAATGTCGTTAACGTGGCGTCAGCTGCGAGTGACTTTTTTAAAATTATCGAAATATTTTCGATTAGTTGCTTGTGTACGGCTTCGCTCATAATAACTTATTTTCAGTTTGTGTATTCAATGGCGCTATTATGCCAAATTGATTTAGATTTTGTTAGTCTCTAATGTAATTTTATGTTGTTAGTATTACCAGTAACGAGTGCCACCTTACTCTAATGCGCGTTGCCTCATTTTTGCTTATAATTCGCTATATTTTAAATATCAGTGTTATACCAATGTTATGCCAAATTAATCGGTGTTTTGTTGGCTTCTCCAGCAATTTCTCTAACAAGTTTTGGCATTAAATAACCCGGTAAAATTGCCATAAGTTCCAAGGTAATATTTTTTGCTTCTGCTTCTGTTAAATCAAAATGGGCCACGCCTTGCACTTTATCAAATAAATGTAAGTAATATGGCTGAATGCCAACATCAAACAAACGCTCGCTTAATTGAGCTAAGGTATTGGCGTTGTTGTTAATTCCTTTTAATAAAACACTTTGATTAAAGAGAGGAATGCGCGCTTTTATTAAAGGCTCAATAGCATCAGCTACGTTTTCGTCGATTTCATTCGCATGATTTACATGAAAAACAATCACAGGTTTAAGTCGAGTGGTTTTCAAGGTGTGTACCAATGCAGGTGTTATTCGCTGTGGTATAACTATTGGTAAACGAGTGTGGATACGTAAGCGCGAAATATGCGAAATTTTTTCTATTTCTGTAATAAGCCATTGCAGGTGATCATCGCTAGCCATTAAGGGGTCGCCACCGCTGAAAATAACTTCGTTAATCTCACTATGTTGTTGAATATAGACCAGTGCTTGTTGCCAACGTGCTTTATTTGGGCTGTTATCCGCATAAGGAAAATGGCGGCGAAAACAATAACGACAATTAACCGCACAACCCGTTTTTACCATCATTAATACCCGGTGTTTATATTTATGCAGTAATCCCGGTGCCACAGTGTCATGTTCTTCTAATGGATCTTCGTTATATCCATCAGTTATCGAAAACTCTGCATCCAAGGGCATCACTTGTTTTAAAATGGGGTCGTTAATGTCGCCTTTTTTAATGCGAGACATTAAGGGGCGCGGCACACGCACCGGAAATAGTTTACGCGCTGCAAAGTGATGTTGGTAATCTTCTGGTGAAATATCCACCAACTCTAACAAGGTTTTAGGATCGGTAATCACATTTGCTAATTCTTTTTGCCAAGAAGTGTGCAATCTATCACTGATTTGGGTTATTATTTGCGGCATTTCTATATTCAATTTTTAACCTTTACGTTTTCTACGTGAACGAGCGAGCATAATAATTATGGCTAATTTTAGCACTAACCAGTTCAAAGCTGGACTTAAATTAATGATTGATGGTGAACCTTGTAACATTATCGAGAATGAAATAGTAAAACCAGGTAAAGGGCAAGCATTCAACCGCATTAAAATTCGTAAGTTAATATCTGGCAAGGTATTAGAGAAAACTTATAAATCTGGTGAGAGTGTTGAAGGCGCTGATGTTATGGATTCAGAGCTAGGCTATTTATATGCTGATGGTGAGTTTTGGCATTTTATGAACAACGAAACCTTTGAGCAAATTGCTGCTGATGAAAAAGCGGTTGGCGATGTGGCAAAATGGTTAGCAGAAGGTGATGTATGTACCATTACTTTTTGGGATGGCAATCCTATTTCAGTCGATCCACCAAACTTTGTTGAATTAGAAATTACTGAAACTGATCCTGGCCTTAAAGGCGATACAGCAGGTACTGGCGGCAAACCAGCAACATTGGTTACAGGTGCGGTAGTGCGTGTACCATTATTTGTGCAAATAGGTGATGTGGTGAAAGTTGATACGCGTTCGGGTGATTATGTATCACGTGCAAGTAAATAACGCTTTATCATCAATCTAACGTTAATGAAGACGTTAGATAAACTAAAAAGCTCACTTTTTGTGAGCTTTTTTGTCTTTATCGATCAAGGATTATACCTGTTCTGCAGGAGGCACTTGTGAGGTGCGCCCGTCAGGCCAATCTGAGAATGGGAATGGGTAAGACTCTGAGTTAATCGTTAAAAATTGATTAATTTGGTAAGTATAACTGTTTAAGCTTTGCCCAAACCTTACTAGCTGACTGTTCGGCTTTTGGCTAAATAACAGCGTGATAAATTGTACAATAGCGATAAGGCTAATAAAAAGTCGAATAAAACCGCTAATAAAGCCAAAGCACAACATGGCTAAACCGCGTTGCCAAATACCGGGATTTTTCCATGAGCTGTTCGTGGTTTTATCTTCGCCAAATAATTCGTTTTCTAGATCTGCTCTCATAAGTAACTCCAATACTGTATTAATGCTGGTACCTACTTTATTGTGTGCAAAGTCGAAGCCAATATTTATATACTTATTTATCAATAGATTAACTCTTATCTATTTTATCTCTGTAGTTAATGTAATGACTATTTAGTGAAAATCACTAATTTTAGATAAAAAAGTAAAAAGCCTGCAATGGCAGGCTTAGTAAAGTATTCATTTTAAAATACGGGCTTAAATACCAATTAAGTTACTTTAAATGTTCATTAAAATAATTTGTCATCATGGTTTTTAAATGTAAAGTAGTGCCTTCTCCTTCACGAATACCGTGGCTGCGATTGGGGTATGACATAAAGTCAAACTGGCGGTTATGCTTTATTAATTCATTAATTAAACGTTCAGTACCTTGGTAGTGCACGTTATCGTCACCCGTACCATGAACGAGCAATAGCTTGCCTTGTAGATTCTTGGCATGCGTTATAGGAGAACCTTGCTTATACCCTTCGGCATAATCTGATAATAATCCTGAATAGCGCTCTTGATAAATACTGTCGTATAGGCGTTGATCAGCCACAGGAGCTAACGATATGCCTACTTTATATAATTGAGGATAACGAAATAACATATTTAAGGTCATTGAGCCGCCACCTGAATGGCCCCAAATACCTACACGGTCTACATCAATATAAGACCAACGCTCAGCCATGGCTTTAAGCGCGTCAGCTTGATCCCGTGAAGATAAAATACCTACAGCGCCATAAATAGACTTACGCCATTCTCGGCCTTTAGGAGCGGGTGTGCCGCGATTATCAATTGAAGCGACAATAAAGCCTTGCTCGGTCAGCATTTGATCCCAAAAGTAAGCATTACCGCGCCATTTGTCTTGTGCTGTTTGTCCTGCAGGTTCACCGTAAACATAAAAAATAATAGGGTACTTTTTACTGGCATCAAAGTCGGCAGGGCGCATGATATAACCGTCAAGCAAAACACCGTCTTGTGCCGTTACTTGAAAGAACTCATGTTGAGGTTTTGCTAATACGGCCAATTGCTCATTGAGTTTTTTATTACCCATTAACAAATGCTTACTTTGATGTGCTTCGACTTTAATTAACTGCTTTTGGCTTGGTTGAGCAAAGCTTGAGTGTGTATGAATAGCCCATTGCCCATCGGGCGACATTTGGTAACGATTTGAGCCTGAATATTGCTCAGGTGTTATACGTTGGTTTGAAAATGAACCATCAAGTTTACTGCGATATAAATACCGTTGAGCTACATTGTCAGGTGATGCTATAAAATATATCCAGCCGTTTTTCTCGTCAATCGTTTGCAGGTCTGTAATATCAAATTCACCAGGGGTTAAGTTCACCATAGTTGAACCATCACGAGATACTTTGTAGATGTGTCGCCAACCACTTCGCTCGCTTTTCCAAATAAAGTCAGTACCATTTTCTAGCCATTTAGCATCATCGTAAAAGTCTAAAAAGCTTTCTTCTTGCTCAGTAAGTATTAGATCTACTGCACCAGTATTGATATTGGTGAGATAAAGTTTATTTGTATCTTGTTTTCGGTTAACGTGCTGAATTAATACTTGCTCAGAATTACCCGACCAGTTCATGCGTGGTACGTACATTTCGCGTGAATTATTAGGCAGTTTTGCCCATGTGGTTTTAGCACTTTTTACATTAACAATACCAATTTTAGCCAAAGCATTTTCTTCGCCTACTTTTGGATACGGAAATGTCGTTAACGTAGGATAAAGCTCGTCAGTGTTGTTGATCATGATAAAGTCTTTACTGCCGCTAGTGTCTAGCTGCCAATAAGCAATACTTTTACCATCGGGGCTCCAACTAAAACCATCTCGGATTGAAAATTCTTCTTCGTAAACCCAGTCAAACAAACCATTAATAAGACCATTGCCGGCATCAAAAGTTAATTGCGTAATATTGTTGTTTTTAATTGTTTCAACATAAATATTGTTATCAACGACATAAGCAACTTTTTTACCATCGGGTGAAAATTTGGCAAACATTAAGCTGCTTTCTTTTACTGCTTTACCGCCTAATTGACTCAGCTTATTTGTTAACACGTTTAATATCCAATAATCACCACGGCTTTTTGAACGCCATACTTTTTTACTGTTGGTATAAATAAGCACTTGCGAGCGGTCGTCTGACCAAAGGTAATTATCAATTGATAAGGGCGTTTCTTTGTTACTTGGGATGAGTTGTTCTGCAAAAATAAGCACTTGACGATCTAGTGAGTTTGGATCATAAAAAACAATGTCTTCACCAACATTTGTAGTTTGCTCTGAGTCTGTTTCGCCAATTGCTGCTTTGTTAGATTTTTCAATCGCGGTATAACCACTTCCATCGGCTAACCAACGAATTTGTCCAAGCCACTGTGAGCTAAATTCACTCTCTTGATAAATACGTTCTAGGGTTAAAGGCACTGTAGTTACACTTTTAGTTGTGGCCTGCTCATTGGTACTTTGGCAAGCAATTAATGAGATTGAAATGGTCGTTAAAGCACCCCAACGCAAGAATTTATTTATAAACATGGTTTATCCTTAATGTTTTTGTCTACTTTAAGTTTTATACTTAGGCAAGGCAAACGCATTCATCCTAACATTTTGTTAGTTCGTCATTATTAGCGTGATAAGCGCTAAATTTGTTGTTGAAAATATCTAACTTGCCCCCACATTAATGACACGCAATTATTTTGAGGTTCGCTATGCTACCAGCATTAGAAATATCCGGATTAACTAAAACCTATAAAGGTGGCTTTCAGGCACTTAAAGGTATTGACCTGACAGTTAATCAAGGCGATTTTTTCGCTTTACTTGGCCCTAACGGCGCAGGTAAATCGACCACTATTGGTATTATTACTTCATTAGTGAATAAAACTGCCGGAAAAGTAGCAGTTTTTGGTCATGATATTGATCAAGAACTTGAAGCAGCTAAAAGCTTTATAGGCTTAGTTCCGCAAGAGTTTAACTTTAATCAGTTTGAATCATTAATGAAAATTTTAGTTAACCAAGCGGGTTACTACGGTGTTGAGCGCAAGTTAGCTTTACAGCGAGCTGAAAAATATTTAAAGCAGCTTAATTTATGGGAAAAGCGCAATGACGCAGCTCGTATGCTTTCAGGTGGCATGAAGCGTCGATTAATGATTGCACGCGCTTTAATGCATGAGCCTAAAATGCTGATACTTGATGAACCAACTGCCGGTGTTGATATTGAACTTAGACGCTCAATGTGGGAGTTTTTACGTGAGCTTAATAAACAAGGTATCACCATCATATTAACGACGCATTATTTAGAAGAAGCAGAAATGCTTTGTCGTAACATTGCCATTATTGACTCAGGTATTATTGTTGAAAATACCGATATGAAATCGTTACTCGCTAAATTAGATGTTGAAACATTTGTGTTTGATTTGAAGCCTAACAGTTCACCTACCGAGTTGGCTGGATTAAGTTCTAGAGTTATTGACGGACACACATTAGAAGTTGACGTGAAAAAAACTCAAACGATTAATTCAGTGTTTACAGAACTAAATAATCAAGGCATTGAAGTATTAAGTATGCGCAATAAGAGTAATCGACTAGAAGAGCTATTTGTAGGGCTAGTGGGTAGTGGTAAAGTATCGAACAAAAGCGCAGTTAAGGAATAAGTATCATGGCATCTTCTAGAAATATCATTGCGCTTAAAAGTATTATGCATAAAGAGATCCACCGCTTTATGCGTATTTGGGTGCAAACATTAGTACCACCAGCAATCACCATTAGTTTGTATTTTGTTATTTTTGGTTCATTGATTGGTTCACGTATTGGACAAATGGGTGGCTTTGATTACATGTCATTTATTGTGCCTGGTTTGATCATGATGAGTGTTATTACAAATTCATACTCTAATGTAGCCTCGTCATTTTTCAGTGCTAAATGGCAACGTAACGTAGAAGAAATGCTAGTGGCGCCTGTGCCTAATTGGGTTATTGTTGCTGGATATGTAGGTGGCGGTATGGCGCGTGGGATGTTAGTGGGGGGCATTGTGACTTTAGTTTCAATGTTTTTTGTTGATATTCAAATTCATAATATTTGGGTCATTATTGTAACGGTTGCGCTAACATCAGCCACCTTCGCTTTAGGCGGATTAATTAACGCTATTTTTGCTGGCAGTTTTGACGATATATCGATTATTCCAACGTTTATTCTTACGCCATTAACTTATTTAGGTGGCGTATTTTATTCTATCAGTTTATTACCTGAGTTTTGGCAGGGTGTTTCTCAAATTAACCCTATTGTATATATGGTTAACGCCTTTCGATATGGCTTTTTAGGCATTTCTGATGTCAGCTTAACCTTGTCTTTTACCGTACTTGGTGTGTTTATTGTCAGTTTATATACCATTGCTATGGTATTAATTACTAAAGGTATTGGCTTAAGAAGCTAATATCATTAGTCATTAACGTATTGAATTTTTATAGGTAGTATTTGATGAACAACACGGAAATAACCGGTGACTCTAAAGCCATTGTAACGAATCAACCTGGTGTACATGAAAAACTGGTTGAAATTGTTAACAAGCATATTGCGCATCCTTCTCAAAAGCCGATACAAGCACACACTCAGCAAGCTTTTGATGAGATAAATGAAATTGTGCAGGCTTTTTCAGGTGAGGTTATTCTTGATTCGTGTTGTGGTGTTGGCCAAAGTACGCGCTTAATAGCAAAGCAAAATCCTGATGCCTTAGTTATTGGTGTTGATAAATCAGCCCATAGAATTAACCGTAACGTTGATGAAGTTAAACTGGATAATGGCGAAGGCACAGTTAATAATTTTCATTTAGTACGTGCTGATTTAAATGATTTTTATCGTTTGGTAGTTGCCGCTAATTGGCCAGTTACTCAGCATTATATTTTATATCCAAATCCTTGGCCAAAAGCTAAACATGTGCAAAGACGTTGGCACGGTAGTGCGGTTTTTCCACAAATAGTCGCTATAGGGCAGGAAATTATTTTACGCAGTAATTGGCTACTTTATTTGGAAGAGTTTCAAGTGGCAGCGGGCATTTTAAATTTCCAAGGCACAATATCAACCATTAACGTTACTCAGCCTCTAACCCCATTTGAGGCTAAATTTCATGCAAGTGGCCAGCAATGTTGGCAATTGCATATTTCCAAATAATTCTAGTGTTAAATTAAAGACAATATTTTGGTTAAATTAACAATTTATTAGCTAATAATTATGAATCACCTAACTGGTTTATAAGCGTTATTTTGTTTTATACCATTTATTTCAAGTGGTTACAGTTTTGGCCTGAATGTTGATATTACTTAGTTATATCAACGTGAAATTTAGGACGAATACCATGACTAATAATATTAAAAAAACTGTATTTATGATGGCATTAAGTAGTTTAGCGATTGTTGAACTCGGCTTAGTTTATATCGCAACTTTGCTGGGCTAAGAGCAACTTTATTGCAATTAAAATTTGCTTTTAACATCAAAATTGGTGGAAATAACGAGACATTTGCTGCTATTTTTATTAAAGTGCCGATCTTATATAAACCTCAACTTGCTTCGGGCAAGTAGTTAATAGTGAATAAGTATGACGGTCAGTAAACGCGCGGCAAAAGTATCTGAAGAGTCTTTACATCGTATTTTTACCATTCCAGTTGCACCCGATTCTACATTGGGACGCATTGAGAATGACATATCTCAGAACTTAGCTGGTTTTCTGGGTGAGCACATTGCGGCCACTGAACAAGCTTTAAGCGAAATTGAAAAAGATTTTGCGGATCCTAAGATCCCTGAAGAGCCTGCTTTTGTTTCAGACCATATGCAGCACTTACTTGATAAGTTAGTGTCTCAGTCCGTTCATACTTCAAGTCCAAATTTTATCGGTCATATGACCTCTGCTTTACCGTACTTTATTTTACCGCTTTCGAAATTGATGGTCGGCTTAAATCAAAATTTGGTAAAAATAGAAACCTCTAAAGCATTTACCCCAATGGAACGACAAGTTCTGGGTATGATGCATCGTTTGGTTTACCAAGATGACGAACCCTTTTACCAACAATGGATGCACAGTGCGAATCATTCTTTGGGTGCGTTTTGTTCAGGTGGGACTGTAGCAAATTTAACGGCACTTTGGGTGGCGCGTAATAACTTGCTTAAACCTAATGGTAACTTTAAAGGTGTAGCACGAGAGGGCTTGTTTAACGCACTTAAGCACTATCAATACGATGGCTTAGCTATTTTAGTTTCCGCACGTGGTCACTATTCTCTGAAAAAATCAGCAGATATTTTAGGCATAGGCCAAGACAGTGTTATTGCTATTCCAACCGATGAAAATAATAAAATTGACTGCAAACTGCTTGAAGCTAAATGTCAGCAGTTAGCGAGCCAGAATATTCGGGTATTGAGTATAGTTGGTGTTGCTGGCACTACTGAAACTGGCAATATAGACCCGCTTGATAAAATGGCTGATATTGCTCAACGCTACCAAGCACACTTTCATGTTGATGCAGCGTGGGGTGGCGCGACTCTTCTATCTAATAAGTATCGTCCACTACTAAAAGGTATAGAGTTAGCCGACTCAGTGACTATTGATGCACATAAACAAATGTATGTGCCAATGGGAGCTGGCTTAGTGGTGTTTAAAAACCCTGCTTCTGTTGCTGCAATTGAACACCATGCTGAATATATTTTGCGCAAAGGATCAAAAGATTTAGGTAGCCATACGCTTGAAGGTTCAAGACCTGGTATGGCAATGTTGGTGTACTCTGCATTGCACGTTATTAGTCGACCTGGCTATGAGTTACTGATTAATAATAGTATTGAAAAAGCGAATTATTTTGCCGAGTTGATCACCCAACATGCCGATTTTGAATTGGTCACTAAACCAGAATTATGCTTATTAACGTATCGCTATAACCCTGCTTGTGTACAAAAAGTATTGGCTAATGCTGATGACCTAAAACAAGAAGAAATGAACCTATTGCTTGATAAGTTGACAAAATTCATTCAAAAGCGTCAACGTGAAAATGGCAAGTCTTTTGTTTCTAGAACCCGTATCGAAGTACAAAAATACCAAGGTCGTAAAACGTTAGTTTTTAGAGTGGTATTAGCCAACCCGTTAACGTCAAAAACTATTCTACAAGATGTGTTAGCAGAGCAAGTGCTATTAGCACAAGAGAGTGAAAACTTTCTCCCTCAACTTTTATCGCTGAAATAAAGTTCATGGCATAAAAAAGCGACTAACTAAGTAGTCGCTTTAATGTTCGTAAGTACGTTGCTCAACTCACCGAAATATATTTAAGCTAATTGCACTTGTAAGTTATCAATCAACCTGGCTTTACCGCAGTGCGCTGCAGCAAGTATGACTAATTCTTTATCGTCTTCACTGGCTGGTTGCAGTGTGCGGGCGTGACAAATATGAATATAATCCGTTCTCATTCCTGCATTGTTGATATAGCCAGCGGCCTTCTTTGCTAAGCCAATGAAGTCATTATTATGTTGAATTTCTTTCGCTAGCCATTGAATATTTTGGCTCAATGCCGGCGCTATTTTCTTTTCTTCAACACTGAGGTAATTATTTCGAGAGCTTAAAGCCAAGCCTGAAAGTTCTCGGACTGTTTCAACGGGAATTATTTCAATTGGCATGGATAAATCTTCAACCATGGTTTGAATAACTTGTACTTGTTGATAATCTTTTAAACCAAAGCAAGCAATATCAGGTTGTACTAAATTAAACAATTTACAAACAACCGTTGTTACACCACGAAAATGCCCTGGACGGCTTTCGCCACAATAGCTTTGTGACACATTGGGCACTTCAACGAATGATTGGTTTTCTAGCCCTTTAGGATAAATAATAGCGGGTGTTGGGGTAAATAATACATCGCAACCAGCGGCTAATAGTTTTGCTTGATCATCAGCCATTGTGCGAGGGTAATTATCAATATCTTCATTTACGCCAAATTGCATCGGGTTAACAAAAATACTCGCCACGACTTTATCGGCAACTAATTTGGCTTTTTCGACCAAGGCAATATGTCCTTGATGTAAATTACCCATAGTAGGCACAAAAGCAATTTTAAGGCCTTTTTGTCGCCAAAGATTAATTTCGCAGCGTAAACTCGAAATTTTTTCAATTGTTTGCATGGTTATTCTACTTTTTACTCGATGTTTAAAGTGCTCACTTGCTCTTAGCACCCTAGAAATTAATCTTATTGATAATACTTATTTAAAAATATGCTCGGGTCCAGGAAAGTTACCCTTACTGACTTCGTCAATATACAGCTCTACGGCTTTTTGAATATCGCCAGTATCGATTAAAAAGTTACGTGAAAATTTCGGCATGTAACTACACGAAATACCTAAGGCGTCATGCATAACTAAAATTTGACCATCGGTGTCTTTGCCTGCGCCAATACCTATGGTAGGTATCGATACGGCCTCAGTAATAGCCTTGCCTAAACTGCTTGGAATACATTCTAGCACGAGTAACTGAGCGCCAGCGGCTTCTAATGCTTTGGCATTTTCGATCATTTCTTGAGCTTTGGCACTGTCTCTGCCTTGTACTTTAAATCCACCAAAAACGTTGACCGACTGGGGTGTTAAACCTAAATGAGCACAAACAGGAATACCACGTTCAACTAGGCCTTTAATCGTTTCTTCTAACCATTCACCACCTTCAATTTTTACAATACTAGCACCCGCTTGCATTAATTTAGCAGCGTTTACATAGGCTTGTTCAGTGGTTGCGTAACTCATAAACGGCATATCAGCAATAATTAAAGTGTTTTCAACACCGCGTTTTACACATTGTGTGTGATATGCCATTTGGTCAATATCAACGGGGAGAGTATCGTCATGGCCTTGTAAAACCATGCCTAGAGAGTCCCCAATTAATATGGCGTGAATACCTGCTTGATCGAATAGTTTCGCAAAGCTGGCATCATAAGCGGTAATGGTGGTTATTTTTTCACCTTGTTGCTTCATTTTCATTAAGGTGGCAGTTGTTATTTTAGCCATATTATTTTCCGTTGTTTATGATGCCGTATTATTATAATGCTAACGTTGATATTCTAACTTAACTTACTGTGAATTTTTAGCCCATTTTTCGCTATCTTACTGGCCAATTCATTAATACTATCACCATCCGGTAAAAATAGATTGGGTGCTATTTCAGCTAACGGCAGTAATACAAACTCTCGTTGCTTTAAGCCGTAATGTGGAATGGTTAAGCGTGTAGTATTAATGACTTGTTGATCAAATAATATAATGTCTAAGTCTAATATTCGAGCGCCCCAACGATTGTCTTTTCGAATACGACCAGTCATGTTTTCAATTTCTTGCAGTTGTTCAAGTAACTCAATAGCGCTGAAGCTAGTTTCAATAGCCACTACCGCATTCATATAATCAGGTTGATCTTGCGGCCCCATGGGACGGCTGAAATATAAAGAAGATACTTGAGTTACAATACAGCATTTAAGTTGACGCAATTTCTCTAACGCGGCAGATATTTGTGCTTGAGGATCAGATAAGTTACTACCTAATCCAATATAGGCGAGTGGCATTACGCTTCGTTACTCGAATTTTGTACTCGAGGCTTTCTGCGCTTTCGAATTGCTCGGCGAGGACCACTTTTGTTTGCCACTACACTTTTAACCATCACTTGTTGTGTTTCTATATTGCAGGCTTGAAAATCTCCCCACCATTTAGCCAATTCTTGAAGTGCAGCAACTTCCTCAACATTTTTGTTAATGGCACCTTCAATTTCAGCTCGTAACAAGAGAAAGTCATAACCTGCTCTAAACTTAGGGTGCTCAAGTGCTTTATATGCACGCTTGCCATCTCGACGCGCTAATTTTTCTTGTAAAATCCAAATATCTTTCATTACCGCTTGAAAGCGTTTTGGAATAGCGATACTGCGTTGTTGCTCTGACATTATCTCGCTTAACGCACCAAAAAATGCATCTTGTGGCGTGAGTTGTGTTTCACTGTTCAAGCGCTCTATATGCTCTTGCATTGGATACCAAAGCATTGCAGCAAACAAAAATGCAGGTGTTACACGTTGATCATTATTAACTCGATAATCAGTATTCTTCATTGCAAGGGCAATAAAGTCGGCTAAATATACTTGAGATTGTTGATTAAGTTGTTGATCTACTGCGGGGAAAAAATACTGAAATAAGCTATATTCACGAAGCAATTGGAAGTTTTCTACCGCTTTACCTGACATAAACAACTTCAAAAACTCTTCAAATAAGCGAGCTGGCGGAATATTGGCCATCAGCGGAGCTAGAGATTTTATGGGTGCTTTAGTATCTGCATGAATTTCCATGCCGAGTTTTGTAGAAAAACGAATCGCCCTAAGCATTCTAACGGGATCTTCACGGTAGCGTGTTTCTGGGTCACCAATTAAGCGAATTTGTTTGGCATAAACATCTGCTACGCCATTGGCAAAATCATAAACTTTAAAGTCTTTGGCTGAATAATAAAGTGCATTGATGGTGAAGTCTCGACGTTCAGCGTCTTCTTCAATACTGCCATAAATGTTGTCGCGAAGTAGCATGCCATCTTCACTTTGCTTTGACGTTTTTTGACAATTTTTATCTTCATCACTGTCGTGATGGCCTCTAAATGTGGCAACTTCAATAATTTCACGACCAAAAACAATATGTGCAAGACGAAAGCGACGACCAATAAGACGACAGTTACGAAACAAGGCTTTAATTTGTTCAGGGGTTGCATTGGTCGCAATATCAAAATCTTTAGGCGTTAAACCTAAAATAATATCGCGGACACCACCGCCAACGAGGTAAGCGTCATAGCCACCTTTATTTAAGCGATACAATACTTTTAAAGCATTGTGACTCATGTGTTTTCTAGATACAGGGTGCTGATCACGAGAAAGTATAATTGGCTGCTCAAATGAAGGCAGAGTAGAGTTATTTTTTCGTGTTTTTCCAAGTACTTTTTTACACAAATTGATGACGCTTTTGATAATGGTGGACCCCAGTTTTATCATTAAATTTCTCGCGCAATGATATAACAGTGCAAGCAAAAAGAGAATGGAAACAGTGTGAAAAAACGGCTTATAGAACGATTTCTTGTGATTTTGGCACTTGGCTTATCGACCAATGAGTGATTGCCCAGCTTAAAAGCTCAGCAACGCTGGCTTGAAGTAACTCATTAGGCGGTTGTTGGCCGAGAAATTTTAATGCTGAAAATAGTGAAGGGATGGGATTATTTTTATCAACTTCAGGTGCATTATTCTGCTTACTTAATTTAAATCCAGGCTTAGCAACGGCTAAAGGAAAGTGGCCGTAACTTGGCGGTTTTTGTTGCAATGTTTGGTAAAAACTCAATTGTCGTGCTGTTGGTTCGAGCAGATCACAGCCGCGAATAACATGGGTAATATTTTGATAGATATCGTCAACCACCACCGCTAATTGATAAGCAAATAAGCCATCTTTTCTTAGCACGATAAAATCTTCTTGCGCAAGCTCTTGATTACAAGCGACATGGCCTTGAATAATATCGTTAAATTGTGAAATACCGAAAGTGTTAATTACACGCGTAGCACTGTCAGCTTCTGGCTGAGCTGAACCTCGACAATGGCCTTGGTAAATACCACCAAGAGCTTTAATTTGAGCTCGAGTACAGTGACAATAATAACTGAGGTTTTGTTGGGCTAAATCGGCTAATACTTCGCGATATAGCGAACTTTGTTGGCTTTGATACAGTACTTGTTCATCCCAATGCAAGCCAAAAAGTTCTAAGGTTTGCAGAATGTCTTTACTCGCACCTGCTTTTTCTCTTGGGGGATCAATATCTTCAATTCTAACAAGCCATAGGCCGTTATTATGCTTAGCGTCTAGATAACTCGCCAATGCAGCAATTAAAGAACCGAAATGTAAAAGACCAGAAGGGGATGGAGCAAAGCGACCGCGATATTGTTGAACAATATTGGGTCGCATAGCTTTCTTAAATTCCAACAAGGTCGAAGGTATTAACCTGCGAGTTGGCGTTCTTTGATTTCTTGTAATGTTTTACATTCAATACAAAGATCAGCAGTTGGACGGGCTTCTAAACGGCGAATACCGATTTCTATGCCACAAGAGTTACAAAAACCAAAGTCATCGTCTTCGATTAATTGTAAAGTCTTTTCAATTTTCTTTATTAGCTTACGTTCACGGTCACGAGTACGTAATTCAAGGCTAAACTCTTCTTCTTGAGCCGCACGGTCAACAGGATCTGGGAAGTTTGCTGCTTCGTCCTGCATATGCGTTACGGTACGATCGACTTCTTGACGAAGTTGTATACGCCACGCATCTAGAATTTTCTTGAAATGTTCTAGTTGCGCGCCATTCATGTATTCTTCTTTAGGTTTTTCGACGTAAGGGTTAACGCCCGCTAATGCTAAAATACCTAATGTTTTCTGTGTTGGCATGCTAATTCTCCTAATGCTACTAGACCTAATTCGACGGTGCATCGTTACATCATGTAACGTCATCGCTTGGTTGCAACTGCCAATTTATGTAGACCTGTAATATTCCACATATATTGTGTTAGCTAGTATAAAATTCAAGGCTTAATTGATAAATAATCATGATAAAATTGAAAGTATTTTTTAATCTTATCTGCTGTCTAAACTTTAATTAAAGTGACAATAATTTTTGAGCAAGCTCTTTTAGCAAGTTTATAGCCCCTACGTCAATCATTATTCTTGCTATTTCTTAGTTATCGCTAAAGTATTACAGGGACTTTGTTGGTTAAAGCAACGTTAAATTTAAGTTGTTCTTTTTTAAATATAACTTTGTAAGCTATGATTTCAACGCCTTGTTGGCTTGCTTCACGTAATAGCTTTGTGTATTTAAGGTCAATATGTTCAGCAGGTTTTACGTCATTGATACCTGAATGGAGCACAGCAAATAAAAGTACCGCTCTATGACCTTTTGCAGCAACGGCTATTAACTCACGTAAATGTTTTTGCCCGCGAAGTGTGACCGCATCAGGAAAATAACCTTGATTATCTTCAAGTAGCGTCACACTTTTTACTTCAATAAAAGTTTCAAAACCATTCTTATTGGTTAAGTGGAAATCTATTTTACTATTCTCTTCACCATATTTAACTTCACGATTTAATGTTTCAAATCCTTGTAGCTCTGAAATAGTGCCATTTAAAATGGCTTTTTCTGCCAGTTGATTAGCGCGAATAGTATTGACACAAATAAAGTCATTATTTTGAGTTTGTGTTAATTCCCAGCTAAAAGGATATTTGCGTTTTAAATTGTCAGAAGTACTATACCAAACAATATCATTAGGTATCGCACAGCCACTCATTGCTCCTGTGTTTGCTACATGAATGGTACAGTCACTATCATCTTCTAATGTTATATCGGCGAGAAAACGTTTGTAACGTTTAATCAACGTCGCCTTTTTAAGGTTAATTTCCATTTTATTGAATGGTTTATTTTGAATGGTAAAGAGTATTTCGTTTATTTTACGTTATTCAGTCTTGAACTGCTA
>TARA_R110000765_G_scaffold177905_2_pt1 | contig 21729 bp, 39 predicted proteins | sample TARA_R110000765 | Tara Oceans TARA_R110000765 (sample SAMEA4398168) | marine metagenome | biome: Polar Biome; feature: [MES] marine water layer (ENVO:01000295) within the mesopelagic zone...; material: water (ENVO:00002006), including particulate matter (ENVO:01000060) such... | reverse complement strand
TTATTGCTCAAATCATCCATATATTCATCTAAAGCATCCTTAACACCTTCTAAATTTAGATATGCTAAACCTTTTAATTCCTTAGCAAAATAAAGTAATCCAAGTGCATCCATTGGGATTTTACTATCAATTCTATCTTTAAACTTTTCCACTTGGGGTGGCAAAGAATCGGCCACAACTTCTTCTTCTGTATCGGAACCCTGTTCTATTTCTCCTTCTTCATTGCGAAATGACTGGAAATTAACTTGGCGTATATCTTCCACTTTTTGTGCTTCCATAAGTGCGCCTATATTATTCAAGAAAGCCTCAAATGCTTCATATGCTGAAACTTGAACATCTTGTATTGAAACTTCAACATCGCCAAATTCTTCAATGTAGTTTAATTTACTTATATTCTTATCTAAGAAAGATACTAATTCTTTAATGTTTTTAGAATCATCTTTAGTTTCTTTCAATTTAACATTTAATTCCACCAATTTGTCCTCCAATTCGGTGAATTTTTTGTCTATTTCACCCCAATATTCGTAGGTTTTTACCCGTTCTGAGAACTTATTTACTGTTTTTGCATTAAAAACAGTACTAATTTCGAACGGAATTTCAACAACTTTTGATATTTCGCTCCTAATTCCCTTCTTAGAGTAGTTTTCATAGTACTTTTTGAAGAAATCAACTATATCATCTAGGTTGCTTAGGGTAGTTTTATCAGCCATAAGTGCTGGTTTTACCCTTAATTTAGCAACTTTCTCTCTTAAGCCACTAACATCATTGGTTTTATTACCCTTCTTAGTGTAACCTCTTACTACTTTTATGTCATTTGTATCAAAATTACCACTTAATAGGTCACTTGCTTGTATTTTTCGTTCATTTTTATAGGTAATATTGGTAATTCCAGCAGCAAATGTCTTTAAAAACTCTTCTTTTACTCCAACTACTGAACCTTGGCTTAAAACATAGTCCTTCAATTGCCTCAATGTTGCCCTAATATCGTCTTTTTTGCCAGAATCTGTGGCTTTTATCCATTCTTTATTAGCAATACTGCTAATATACTCCTTTTTATCTTTACCTGTGCCAGTTTTAATAACTTGGGTGGCTTTCTCTATGTTTATTTTAGCAGCGTAGTCACTACCTATCATCTTAACTAGCCAACTATAACTATCTTCCTTAATAATCACAATTATTCACCTTCAATCAGTATTCCAGCCTTAATTAAGTCACTAAATGTCCTTCCAGAAAACATTGCGATATTCTTTTCTTTGTTTCTAAGCCTATCGCCTATATGTTTTATCAATTCAACTCTAAATTGTCTATTAAAGTCAATTAATTCTTTTTGCATAAGTCTGACAAGAGCCTCGACCGCTTGTTCCAAGGTTTTGTTGTCAACTGATAAGCCTTCTCCTTGCTTTTGCAGAAGCGTGTCAATTTTTGCTACCTGTGAACGGGTTCCTGTCCTATTAATTCTATAAAGCAGGAACTCGGTAATGATAAATGCATCCTCTAAGCCTATTCTATTACCTGTAAGATACTTATTTGGCATCGTATTGTCTAATAACTTAGATGAAATAGAAGTTCTTCCAGAAATAATGTTATTTATTGCTGCTTTTAGTGTTTTTTCAGTGGAAACACCTTCTTGTGCTATTCCTATATTCACTAAATACTTATCTCTTTCGTCTCTATCTATATCAGCGTCTTTAAATTGAGTGCTAAGTTCATCTTGTATTTCTTCTATAATAAAAGAAACTAATTCCATTTCTTTGGTAGTAAGAGCATGATAAGCACCATCAATAAGAGTTAAATTTCGTATTTCTTCTTTCCGTTCTTTTGCGAACGCTACTCCTAACTCTTCGGCTACTGCTAAAATGTCTTCGGGTAGTCTAAAAACGGTTAAGTATTTTCTAAAATCTTGTTCATATAATTCAGAATCAACATTTTCTTCAGGGTTTTTTGTTTTCCATTGAACCTTAAACGAATCTTCCGACAAAGCAGGAGTAATTTGTATAGACTGGGCAGAATTTTCAAAAATTCTATCGGTAGCAGGTTCGGAAAGAAGTCTTTTAACGAAGGGTATAGTTTGTACTTGGAATGATTGTTTCTTATATATTACATTTCGTAGTTTCTGACCCTTAAATCTTGGCATTACAAGAATGTGAGGGCCTTTTACTTTCTGTTGTCCAGCAGTTGCTAATATTCTAAAGTATCTTTCCATCATTTCATCAGTTAATGTACCAACTACTGTTATATCCCTTGAAGATGCTGAAAGTATTTCTTCTAACTTATCTTCACCGATAGCCTTTCCTAGTAATAATCTTGTTAATAAAGAAGGTTCCTTGACAATACCAGTGTTTTCATCGTACTCGACTTCAAGTTTCAGTTTTTTTATTTTATTTATTACTTCTCTGAATTCATTATCCGGTGCAGCGAATTTATACTTTTTACTTTCTTTGTTTGAAAATATCTTTTTAAACACATAAATACCTTGTTGATGTTGTGGATTATCCGAAACGCTTCCAGCCCATCCACTAACTTTAGGCACTCCCTTAGCATCAGGTATTGCTAAATATATTTTTGCTAAACTATATGAGTAGATAGGCTTCTTATTATTTTCAAATTGCGCAACGGTTGGTTCTCCCACTTCTGGAAGATAGCGAACTAATTTACCATAAAAGCCTTCTTGGTTTTTTGGAAGATTTTTTCTCATATCTCTAATCTTTCGCTCGGCTTTGGGCAAGCGATTTAATTCTGTAGTGATAGTCGAAAACCACTTCTTAGCGGCTTCCGCCCCTTCACTTTGAGAAACATCACCCATAATAAATTCTGCTAAGGCGGGTGCTCCTGACCTCTCAGTTTTAGAAAGAAGTACTGTTTTCATTTTAATAAAGTTGTTGAAGACCCTATTCTTTATCTCCTTTCTTTGAGATGGATTTTCACTTCTTTCTTTTAACCATTCTTGATACAAGTCATTGTCATCTATCTTTAACCTATCGTTTAAAGAACTAGCATTTCTAATATCTTTATATTTCCTAAAAAAATCTATGTATTCTCTAGTATTTGGAGTGCCGCCCTTTGCTGGATTTTTTATCAACTTAATAATAGTGTCCATGGTTGCATCATCATTAAGCATTTTAAACATAAGATTAGCAGAATAAGGGGGAAGCACCATTGTAATCTCTCCTTAATACTTGCCTTTGACATTAAACATTTGGTCGTGACTTTCCATATCAAATTCTTTTTGGTCGTCACCTGTCCATTCTTTGATTTTATCATTATCGCTAAGATATAATTTAATTACATTTCCTTTCAAATCTTTGTATAAATATAATACTCCATTTGGTGTAGCCATTGTTATTTCTTCGCCATGATAAGAATATTCTTTCCCATTCCATGTTAAGTTTTCTGTAAAAGGATAATCAACTTTTAATATTACTTCCCAACTCATTGTAATCTCTCCTTATGGGTTTTTTCTATTAGAAGGGTCAAATAATGCTTTTGATAATTTATCAAAAGCCTCAGCCACTTCCATTCCGACAAACTCTTCTTTTAAAATTCCGTTTAAATCTCCTAGAATCTTATTCAATACTTTATCTAATCTTACGGCTTCGGGATTTGGTCGCCCAAACTTTTGTCCTCTAAAATAACCTTTATCTCTAGCGACTCTTTCTTCTAAAAGGCGAGTTTTCTCATCATCGTCTTCGTAAGGGGGGTCGTTTTTAATTTCCTTTTTAATTTCTTTTTTCCAACTCATTGTAATCTCTCCTATCACTGTATGTTTGTTGTTAAGGCACTATCTCTAATAAATTCTTCTACCGTCTCAATATCTGCATTTTCATCAATGATAAAAAGATACATATTTTGCCTCTCTTGGATATTACCACCATTAGAAACTTCATCAAACTCCTTTTTAAAACTATTACTAATATTAGATATTTTACCTGACATTAAATCTCCGCCGTTTTCCAAACGGAGAATAAACTTTTTTTCTTCTTTCAATATTTCTTTCCAATTCATTATAATCTCTCCTATATCACAAATCTACTTTGGCTTATTTAGAACTCTTAAGGATTGCTTCTATTTTTTTAAGTAATTTATCTAAATTAGTGTTTTGAATATCAGCCTCTTCTAAATCTTTAGAATAACTGATAACTATTTCATATTCATTTCCTTTGAAACTTTTATCAAATCTCTCATAGGCATTTTTATTTTCTTTTAGCAGTTTTAGAATTTTACCTATCACTGATTGTTCTATACCGAATCTTAATTCATCTTTACTGATAGTCGCTCTCACCATTGGTCCTTCTTTAGTCGTTTGACCGTATGGTATTTCTAACATCTCAAATCTAATTTTATCTTCTTTCAATATTTCTTTCCAACTCATTGTAATCTCTCCTGCATCTTTTTCTTAATATCGAGACAAATTTCCGGATTGTTCTGTGCTAACACTTCTTGAACAACCTGCATTTGTGCGACAATAATTGTATCTTGTCGCTTGTGAATAAGTTTGCCTTTGAACTCAAGAAGATACTTTAGCGACTCCCGTACTTCTTTTGCGAGTTTAGTAAGACTATCAATCTCTCTTGGTTCTAATTCTGTATTAAGGAATAGTTCATTGAGTTTCGTATCTAATCTCTTTACATTCGCACTCAGCAAATCAATCTCATTTACTTCCTTTTTCGCTATCATGGTGGCCGCAGATTGCTGTACCAATGGGGCCAAGTGGTGCTTCATGTGGCGTTGCACCTGTGTTTTTGAGAGGTCTAAGGCGGAAGAAATAGCGTCACTTGTGATAGAACCGTTAGAAAGGGCTTCCTCGTAATGTTTTCGCATTGGGTCGGTACATAACTTGCATTTTGGATTACTGCTGTTTGTGTATTCTCCCATGTGATTTCTTTGATGTTGTGCAGTAGTGCCACTTCTCCAATCGTTTCTTGTGTCTAAATCGTCACAACTTGCAGTACCTTGTTCAATAGCGGCTTCAAGTTCTTCTCTTTGGTCATGCTGACAAAAAGCACATCTCTTACGGGTTATACTCATATCATCATCTCCAAAGTTGTTCCATCCAAGACTTCTTAACTTCTTGTTTAGGAACTACGGTCCTTCCTTTAATATCTAGGTAATTCCCATTCTTAAGTTTGTATGTTTTTTTACCAACAACTTCCATAATTAGTGAAGCCATGCCACTTTCACCAAATGGCTTTAAACTAAACCTTTCAACTTGGTTTGGGAAATCTGGTAGATTAGCAACATATTGTATAATTGCCTGTGGCTTTGCTGCTCTTGCACCAAAAGACTTAGTACCAACAACAAAGTCCATGCCTTGTAATATAGTAGCCATTTGCTTTAACTTAGGCTTACCCCCAGTAAATAAATCTGTCCTTTTGAGTAAAGCAAAGACTTGTTTCCTCACAGAAGGTATTCTTGCTAAAGAACCTGCTTTTCTTTGAACCTTTAGTTCAATCTTACTGATAGGAGTTTTAGTGATTTCTTCAACAGCCAATTCAATAATAGGTTTTAGCCCTCGTTGAATCAATTCTCCGTTGCCATAAATTGCTTGAGCCAAAGGTGGGTTAGCAGTGTCTTGTTCTGTACTCCACCAATTTTTCTTTTCTTCAAGACCATACTTATCTTTGAAGTAATTATCACGGTAATGTCCATAAATTTTCTGTGGAGCATCATCAGTAATTATGATTTCATTTACTGCTCTTGTTTTATTATCCTTTGGAAGCCGCTTACCTTTCCTCCAACCAGCAGGTCTGGTAAATAGAGTATTTCTTGGGTTTAATTTAGGGTCGTCTTCAATGTCATCTAATACATCTAAAAACTCATTGAAGTCTTCCAGATTATCTTTTGTGAAAAGTTTTGTTGTAGTAACTAAATCATTAATTTTCTCAAGAAGTAGATAAACACCATCATTTCCTGTATTGCTTGAATTAGGTCTTAAGTATTTATTTACATGATTTTTGAGTTGTAAGTAAAGGCTTCTAGGATATGTTTGCCTATTCTTATCTGCATATTTACTTCCAGTACTAGCCATAGTTTCCGATGTAATTTTATTACATTGTGATTTCCATCTAAGGTACTCCTGTTTAAATTTATAATTAGGCACATCTATAGTGCTTCCATTAACATCAATCCTCGATTTCTTCGTCATCTTTTTCACCTCCGTATGTTAGGTTGTAAAGGGCTTTGTTCTTCTTAGGTTGTGGGTCGCCGTCGTGCGAGCCGCCTATACCAGCAACTACGCCAGCCACCTTATTCAAGTTGCCGCAAGCATCGCAACATGAGCCTTTGATTATATTCCACCAATTCATATTGATTTCACCCACTTATCATATTCTTCGCTTGTTCTAAAGCCAATATAAGCAAACATCTTCCAATCATCAGGCATAGTAGGGTCAGGACCCATCAATTTAACATAGGTTGTTTCGTCACTCGTTACTTTTAAAATAACTGAGTGATTTTTTACAAAATTAGATGGGTATGAACCAACATCAAATTTTAAACTTTCCGGATAGTCATTTTTTCTTGCGCCGTCCCTCATCCGTTGAAGCAACGGAGATTCTTGAGAAACTTTTGGTAATCTATACTTAAGCACTTTAACAAACGCACAAGCCCTTTCTTCAGAAAGTTCATTGTCAATGTATTCTTCTTCTACATAATTTCTATATTGATTTTGTAATAGCGGGCTTATTGCAAGAGCATTAGATAATATTTTCTTTAATTCTCTTTTACAATCATTTTTATCTATGTTAATCTTAATTTTAGAAGCATCTAATGTGCTTCCTTTACCCTTAGTCTTACCGCTAATTTTAGCGTTCTTAAGAATCTTCCACCACAAGGAAATCACCGCTTGACAGAATTAAACCAAGATTTCATTGTACTTTCTTGCTCATAGAAAGATGGTGGAAAGCCTTCATCAGGATTAACTTCAACTTCATTATCCGATTCCTTTGCCTTTTCTCTTGACTCGTTAGCAACTTTAATAATTAAAGCATTTAATACCACTGCGACATATCCTATAAATTCTTGACTTGAAACAACTTCCTCAATACCTTCCCTCACTTCTTGTTTCTCTTGACCGGATAACACCTCACCTAGTTTCTTTTCGAGTGTTTTATCTATGGATTTTTTCATTTCAGCAATAACACCATTTACTGCTTTATTAGCAATTTGTTGAATAGTGTCAATTTGTTCTGGAGATAAATCTTCACCCTCTTCTTTGCTATCTTCATCTTCAGTTAATTGTGTCACTCTCATTCCCATTAAATTATCAAGTTCTTTTTCCATAGAAGGGTCATTCATCATATCAAGACCTATGAGAATAGGTTCCATCAAAACAACTTCAGCCGCTTTTCTTTTATCAGCGACAGTCATGCCTTCAATGCCTTCAACTGCTTTAACCGCATCTCCTAAAACTGCACCGCCTAATTTACTAAGGTCGGGTGTAATTTGAATACGGTCAAAAATTCCAGCATATACGCCTCTTGAATTTTTAATTACATCTCTAAAAGAGAAATCTGCTTTTAGTATATTTTCCCATGTCATATCAAACACTTCTTAAGTATCTTTCAATTTCGTTTAATGCTGTTTGAATATACTTAGGAGCATTCTTCAATTGTTCTTTCAAATCGGACAAACTTGCTGCATCAGCAGCCTCGTTCTTGTCCTTCTCGAATGTCTTAATTTCTTTTTTAAGGCCGTCTTCTCTAAGCATGGCAAAATCTTCAGCATCAATTTCACCGTTATTATTACGGTCTAATTCCTCCTGCCTAGGAGTAAGTTCTTTTAATATCTTTCGCCAACTCATTCTTTCACTTCCCTATTAAAAATAAATTCAAACTCTTTTTCTCTAGTGAACGGTCTTTCTCTTTCCATGACTCTTACAATGTAATTGTATTCATTAGGATAGTTGTAAATCTCACTACCTCTTACGGGAAATTTGTTTTTACTAGACAAACTTACTGCGATAAGAAGTTTAACTTGATTCGGTCTTTTACCTGTTATTAAGAACCATTCTGCTAAAGTCTTTCCTTTTGAGGCATCCTCATTAAAAACATCATCATTATCATAATACATAGTTGAGAGTTTGCCCCTACCTTTCACTATCTCCATGACTCTATTCTCTACTTCTTTCTTATCTAAGTCGTCGTAGTTTATTGTATCACTTTTCAATATGTTTTCCCAAGTCATTCTTTCACTTCCTTAACTTTATTTCCAGTGACAAACTCTTTCTTTGTTTTTTTCTCGACTTTATCAACCTTTTTTGATTGGTCGTCAAACCATGAATTTAAATCACTACATCGGGTCATATCAATCAACTCGTAAATGCACTTCGACGCTTAGGTAATTCTTCTTTATGATAAAGCATAACACTTTCATCGGTGTGTGTTTCACCCGTCATAAGTTTACCCTTAGTTTTATGTGTTGGTCCTTTCCATTCTTCACCATTTTTCTTATAGTGTTTTCTTTCTGGTGATTTCTTTACATCTTTTAGTATATTTTTCCATGTCATAATAATCACCTTAAACTCTTTATTTTCTCAATAGCCTCTTTATATTCAGCAATCTGCTTTTGATAATCTTCTATTAGGATTTTATAGGGAACTATAGTTTCCATAGTTCGTTTTACATCTTCTATTCTATCTTCTAGTACTTTAATAGTCTCTTGTTTCGGATTAGGCTTTGCTAAAAGTTCTTGAATATACTCTTTTACAAATATCTTACTTAGAATCTTCGCTATGTCTGTATTGCTATCTTTTAATATGTCTTTCCAAGTCATAATAATCCTTTTCCTGTGTATAATTAAATCTAAGGTTCTAACATAATCAGAGAATCTAACTCTCTAATGATTTTGTTTAAAGTAATTTTAGGAGTGTCTTTATCAACATTGAGTTTAATCTCTTCTAACTTCTCATGTATTTCATCAACCATCCATTCCACACTGTCTTGTATGTCGGCATTGAAATCAAATTCTTTACTTTCTTTCTTAATTGTGTTTTTCCAAGTCATAATAATCCTTTTCCTGTTTATTGCTTATAATCGAATTTGTTTTTGAAAAAATGTGGCGGAATTTGTTTGGCACTAGCGCGCGTTTTTAATTGTTTTATTATGTATTCCCAGTTTAAAAATAGTTATTATTAATATATTTAATTAAATAGTTTTGTTTGCTTAGTTTTAATAGGGTGCATTAAGGTTATAACATCTTCTTTTAATAACCTTAGTTTATATGCTATTTCCCTCAATATCTTCTTATTAGCATTTGTAGTCTGTATATTGGCCTTTGTAGAGTTAGCCCGTATATCTTCGAGTATAGGGTTAATAGATTCAATGATGGCGGATAACTCTACTAATACGCTATCTTCACCGTTCATAGAACTCCCCTGCTATTCGCTACGAGTATGAGGTAATAAGCGTATCGTTTGTAGGGGCAATATGTTGTTCTATGGGCGGCCTATTACTATCAAATTGACCTATTGGATAGTTATTAACATTAAATAAGCATTAAATGATTAAAACAATTAAAATAATTATAAATAAAAAATTTGAAACAAAGCCATATGGTTGTAGATTGATATATGTTAATAGAGTCAATATCATAGATATATATAGATACTATAGATTATCTATATATAAACCACCATAGACTCAATATGAGTCAAAACTATCTAAACGAAGAGACTAAACCTCAATAGAATCAATGAATTATAATTAAACCAAATGCTAATATACTCTAATACATAGAACTATATAGATAATCTATTCCACAACCATATGGTATGCTTTGCTTCACCCAACTATATACCTTCTAAAACCCATATAGTATGGTGCGAAAGATAACAACAGATGCAATACGAGCCTTCAGAAATAACCAAAACTTCAAGCGAGATAACACATGGGTTCAAATTGTTCATGGTCGCCGGTTTTTACATCTTCACGGGAATGTAATCGCTGAGATGACACAACATGGGGAATTATACATCACTTCGGCAGGATGGCAAACAACGACAACAAAGGAACGCTTGAACGGTTTCCCTACCATTAACATTCATCAAAAAGATTTCCAGTGGTTTTTGAACGGTGAAGCATGGAATGGCGAACTAATTAAGGTCGACTGGTGAATAAAACGCTCGAAATCGTGGATAAAGGGGGAAATCGGCTTTCGGGCCGGTTTCTCTCTTATTTTTTTGGGTTGTATAGTAATGATAACAAAGAAGCCTATACAACCATATGGTATGCTTTGTTATGCCCAACTATATACCTATGTTACTCTCATAGATACAGGAGTGAAACAAATGGAAATATATAAGATAATTGACCAAGAAGACGAAAACGCATACTGCTCAACAACACCCTACAAGAATCGTAGTGGTGCTGAAAAGGCACTCAATCGAATCATGAAGCGACATGTTCGGTCAATCATGATGAAAGTCGTGAAAATGACCGGCACCGTTCGTGGCAAAAATGTTCAAGAATTCAACAATGCCGTTGAATCCGTCGCAACCCCTCGATTTGTCATCAAGACAATCAAAATCAATTCCGATTGGTGAATCAATTCGATGAATTGACGCAAAAACGACCCTACGCGGTCGAGAGCCGACCTCATCCTCGCTTCGGCGGGGGTGGGGTCTTTTTTTTTATTTTTTGAGTTTTAAATAGAATGATAACAAAGCAACCTATTACAACCATATGGTATGCTTTGTTACCCAAGATATATACCACTGTCATGTTCATAGATACAGGAGTGAAACAAATGATACAAGCATTACAACGATACCTAACCGAAGCATTGAGCCACCTTCATATTATGAAGGCGGTTGAATTTGAATACGACGAATACAACCCCGAAGTCCCAGTCTGGGTCGATAGGGAGTATTCACTCGATTATTTCAAAATGGCGATGGGACGAGTGACCGATGAAGAACTGCGCCAAATGGATGAAGCACTTTATGGAGTTGAATGAGATGAGAACAAGATACCAAATCAACCACTACCATACGCCGCTCGACATATTCAATGACTTGCATCTTTTCCATGAAAGGGGACAATATCAGGAGAGTTCAACCAGCGATTTAGTTTGGTTTTGTGTGATTAGTGAAGGTAGCAATCGTCTTGAAGAAACTTGGTTTTTACAGGCAAGTCAAAGAGTAAATTGGATTAGCCCAAAAGGTGAAGAAGAATGAAAGAATGGATGACATGTGAAAGCGGAGAATGTACAACTTGGTTCAATGGCACTTCAGTGGCTTGGGTGGATTCATGGCGGAAACTTCAAACATTCTGCAAATGTGGGGTGAGTGAGTGATAGATGAAGAAAAGTGTGCCATCTGTGAATTGGACGACTACCACGATTCGGACCAATATGTATGCGATGGGTGTTTGAGTGAGTTGGAATCTTTGGCGGCTGAGCAATCAGCCTCAAAGTGGGATTGAGTAGGTTTGAGTGCGTTTTATTCGATTGTTTGGGGTGGGGCTTCGGCCCTGCCCTTTTTTTTTTGTGTGTTTTGAGGTTCACTAAAGCAACAAAGCAGAACCATATGGTAGTACTTTGTTATATCCTAATATATACCCCACTCACTACCATATATACAGCAGTGACCAATTGCGCTCCTGCTGTTATTTGGGTGTTTCCCCCCCTACGGATTTGTTGTAAATCCCATTGATTCATACTGCGAGGCTCCGGAGGCAATCGTAGTAGCCGTCATTGGGTAGTAATTCTCTATGGTGAGGCCAGTTCGGGGGGAATCATCCACTGAATTAAATTTATTTTTTTTTCTGCGAAGCAATACAAAGTACAACCATATGGTGTGCTTTGGCGGCCTGAATATATACCCCTACTACTGTCATTAGTGCTTCGTGAGGCGGAGTAAATCAATTGTTCGGCAACTCCGAATAGGACTGGTGAAAATTATGGAAAATATGAAATTTAAAGAAAAGGCAAATGAAATCTTAACTTGGTTGAAATCGAATGATGCTGGTGCTCTTGGCCCAGTTATCGAAGCGACGCTTCAAGCAGGTTTGACAGCGACGACAGATGAAGACCGTGATAAGTTTTGGGCAAGTGTGCGCTCTTTGTGCGGTACTCTCCCAAAATCCCCTATCCGCCGAGGCATTCAATCCAGCCTCAGTGCGGAGCAATCAGCGAATGTGGATTCTGTCACGACTCGTATCGAAAATGCGTTTGCTTCAATTGGTGAAGCGGCCCTCATTCTCGATGTAATGCACCCACGACAGCGTGGTGACTCAATTGGTCCATACGCTTCAATTGAAGCATGGGCCATGGATATGGCATCTTCAATCAATCGAAAGTTGAAGATGGCAATCAAGGAAAACCGTTGGGACGGTTCGCTTAACGGCGATAATCTCACAGGAATGGCCCTTCCTGAATCAAAGGCCGACAAATCGGAGGATTCTTCCGAAGAGTGAATGAATGATTGATTCGCTTCGCCTCATGTTGCACCCCCTCCGGCTTTCGGGTCGGGGGGGCATTTTTTTTGTTTTCAAGTCGAGGTGTACCTACGGCAACAAAGCAACACCATATGGTTGGTTAATTTTAATTGGTTATAATTAAAATCTTATATATTTTTCAGATTATTAACGCATTCAACAAAGAGTGCCACCAAGAACCATTGTCATTCGTATGTCTCATTTGGGTACAATATATTTAACCCACTAATCGTATTGGTTTCATTGGGTTGTTTCCTATTGCCTTTATACTGTATATCATATACCTATACTATACTATAATGGTGAAAAAGTCCATCCTACGATTCATCCTATTCGGTAGGATACTTAACCCTCAAGAAATGAAGGGGTTGTGTTCATAAGTATGATATTTTAATATATTTATTATTATATATCCTATTATCCTATTATCCTATACCCCCCTTACTCTCACATAGAGAAAACCATAACCTATGTTTATTATTGCACTTATGAGAACCCCCTCTTATTGGAAAAACACACACCCCCCCATAGGATAGTAGGATGGATAGGACATAAGGGCGCAGTAGTGCGTTTTTCAATCCTAAATGGATAGGATTGGCAATAGGATGAATCAGTCATTTTGCAGAAGTTGAAATTAGATGAAATCAAATAATTGAACCATAATGAACTATGGGAAATCTTGATTGGAAAAAACGGCTCGTTTTTCCTACTGTGTCTTTTTAAGCGGGTGAGAATACCGTTTATTGAATCTCTAGCATTAGTAACCATACCAATGCTTCAAAATCACATCGCCTTATATAGGGTTAGACGGTAGCAATATTGCCTTCGGGCAAGGATTGATAAAAAATGGATACAGTAAAGTGGGACTCTCTAGTTATAGAGATTAACGACTACCTTGAAGCAGATGAAAACTTAGATGGCGCACTTAAACAAGTTGTTGAATTGCACCTCCAAGTTGGACAAGAAAACCCTAACGAGCGAGAAGCCGCGCAAAACGCACTAAAGGCTCTCCTTAAGGGTCGTGACGGAACACCTTTCCGCCGTGGACAGAAAAGCAGTGTGCCAGCAAGCGTTCGTGTCGCAATTGACCGAATTTGCGGCGTTGTGAATGAAGCAAACTTGGCTTACTACAACCATGACGGTATTATGTCGTCATTGTCGTTTAAGCACACCAAGTCCGGTGGCGGCCTTTACGAAGACGCTGACGAATTTGCATCAGCACAAACCAAGAAGATGCGAAACAAACTTTCGGGTATGTTCCGTGACGGTTCTTGGGACGGTAGCGTTAATTCGCTCCTTACTGCTGAATCAACCGAAGAGTGATTTTAACTCATTCTTTCGTTATCACTTAATCTGAGGATTAAGATAGCCGAAACATTGGGGGGTTCGCCCCCCTTTGTTTCTTTTTTCACCACATGGGGAGTTTGCTCTCGATAAAAAAACCAACCATCCTACTCCGATAAGGTTTTCTTCCCTCCTGTGGTTTTGCTTAATTAGAAGCATTCTTTTTTAATGTTCAAACTACGCTTCGAGGGTCGCAGGTGCGCGCTCTATATATACCCCCCTCCCTATCATAGGTGTAGAAAATGATGAAAATCAACTATGACCTATTAATGGTAATAGATTCATTATTGAAACAAAACGCTGGATTGGCTGAGTTGGTCAAAGGCGCAGGGCTTAAATTCCTGTCACGATTGTGTTCGCAGGTTCAAATCCTGCATCCAGCACTACGGAACTTTAGCATAGTTTGGTTAATGCGCTCGGCTCATAACCAAGTGACCATCGGTTCAAATCCGATAAGTTCCACCATTCATGGGCGAAGTTGAGAGTAATATCGAAACGGGTGCAACAAGAAGTAGTTGCCTTAATTGGCTTAATTCGTATCTCCTTCGCCCTCCTATTCACTAATATAAATGAGGAATCAAAATGAACCAAAATGTAATAAAAATTGAACAAGAAATACTGATGAACTATATGATGCGATTCAAAACTGCAACAAAGAATGAGTTAATTGACGCCCTAACTGTTATGGGTGCTGATTCACTAACTAAACTACCATTGAAGAATGCAGTTAGAGCGCACATGAATAGCCTTAAATCAAGATTCAAGGGTCACGGAATAACCTTCGTTACGGTTGAAATTAACAAAGGAACGACTTACACACTGACTGATGAAGCAGATGAATTTATCTCTTCTAATCTAGAACAGTCCAGTTTTGGTGTATATGCACTGCCAATAAAGGCAAAGAAGGAGGAATAAATATGAACATAAAAGGAACCGAACAACAAGAAGCGATATGGAAAGCCATTGAAAACACAAACGATGATATTGTAGTTAATGCTGGTGCTGGCACTGGTAAAACATTTACTATTGTTGAAGCATCAGGAAGACTACCAACTTATCTAAAGCGAGGCTTTCTTTGCTTTAATAAATCAATTCAAAAGGAACTACAACACCGACTACCCGAAGGAGTGGAAGCAAAGACATTTCACGCACTTGGTTTTGGTGCATTCTTTAAACAAGGACTTCGCCCTAAAGTTAGTGGTTATAAAGTAAAGAACATTATTGATTCAATTCCCGCTTTGGGTCGTGACTATGAAGGTGCATTTCAATTAAGTAAGTTGATTAGTTTGATAAAGGGTTCAATGATTGACCATACTGACGAAGATAAGGTTCGTAATCTAATTGATTATTATAACATTCAATTCAAGACCGCTTCAGATGAAGATATTGGAATTGATAATATCGGAATTATCCTTGAAGACTGTTTGGCTAACACTAGTCAAATTGACTATGATGATATGATTTGGATGCCATTAGTTAAAGAATGGTCACTTCCCCAGTTCGATGTTCTATTTGTCGATGAAGCACAAGACTTCAACGAAATGCAAAGAGAGTTGATTGTTCGATGCACTACAAATGGCCGATGTATTATTGTGGGTGATAAAAACCAAGCAATTTACGGCTTCCGTGGAGCAGACTCGAATTCAATGTCTATTTTTTCCAAGCGTTTGGAAAAGATGGGTAAAAAGGTAGAGCATTTTCCAATGACTCTCACATGGCGATGCCCAAAGAATATCGTTTATGAAGCAAATCGGTATGTCAAGGACTTTAATTGCCTCGATACTGCTGAGCAAGGTGCGGTTCATGTTGATTCGCACTTTAATCCAGTTAAGGATGATATGGTTCTTTGCCGATACAACGCTCCTTTGGTCAGTGCTTTCTATGAGATGTTATCTCAAGGCAAATCGGCATATATCAATGGTCGAGAAATGACAAAAGGACTTGTTAATGCTGTCAATAAGATTACTAAGCACAGCAATATGAGCAGTAAAGAGTTTATTGAACTCTATGACATTGATTTTAATACTCAATATATGCGTCTTGTCAATGCCAAGAAACAAAATCAAGCAAATCTTCTTGAAGATAAGAGGAAATGTGTGAGTATTTTCGCTGGTCGTGCCGATACTGTCGGTGCAATACTTGCAGAAATCGAAAGAGTTTTTAACGGTAATCAAAAGGGAGATATTATGCTCTCAACCGTTCACAAAGCAAAAGGATTAGAAGCAGACAATGTTTATATCCTAACACCTGAACGGATGCCACACCCGAAGGCAACTAACCCACAAGAAGAACGCAACATTTGTTATGTTGCTATTACAAGGGCTAAAAAGAATTTATATTATGTTGGCCCAAGGCCAAAGAATTAAGGAGAAATAAAAATGGGTAATGTAACTGACACTGAAGTATTTTTTTCTGAGGTATTTGGCATTCCTCGTAAGGATTTACTGCGATTGAAGTGTATTCCTGCTAAACAACCAGTAACCGTTTTCGGTTTTTGGGACAGAATTACTGAAGAAGAGTTCAATGTTCTTTTTAACATAATCAAAGATGAATTTGAGTTAGGTGATATTAAGTACGAAATATTTTTCAAAGTACTTGATAAGTACCGTATTAAGGATAGAATAACCCATAAGATGAAATTGAAAGAAATTTCAGACAAAAAATGGCAACAATCCGAAAAAGGAAAAGCCTCAAGAAAAGCCTCAGTAAAGAAATACCAGTCATCGGAGAAAGGTAAAGCCACCAACCGCCGACTAAGGAAAAAATACTATCAGAATAATAAAGATAAAATAGTAGCAAAGAAAAAAATATACTATGAAACAAACAAAGTCAAATTAGCAGAAAAAAGGAGGAATAAAAATGGAAGAAATAATTGAAGCCAAGCGTGACTTAGGCGAAGGAAGATGGGATAAAATCCTAAAACGAAAGATGGTCGAATTGTCTTTTGCTGACACTTATGAAGAAGCAAAAGATGAATGGGAAACTACTGGTAAAGTGTATAAACACACTCATTATGGTCAAGAACCCGATTGGGTGACTGATACAGGACATTTGGGATATTGTCTATGTGGTCGTAATATCGCATACCATTTCCAAGTTGAGAACACTGTAACAGGTGTTAAAGATGTAGTTGGTTCCGACCACATTGGTTCTTATCTTATTATTCGTCAAATTATGAAAGATGCTAATTTAAGACAAGAAGATATTACTGATGCTATGGTTGAGGATTGGCTCAAGGTTCGCATTCAAACAATGAAAAGTGATGCATGGTGGGAAGAAAACGGTGAGCACTTTAATGAGATGTTCACAGCAATTCAAGACCTTGACGCACGAATCAATGTCAAGGATAAAAGTTTGGCAAGGAGCCATGCCGGTGGACATTATATGCATTCAAAATTAATGACAAGAGCAAAGGGCAAGTTTGGTGACTATGGATATAAAATGGCATCTATTGTTTGGCGATGGAATCATGTCGATAATCCAAAGAATCAAGTGACAAAGTATGGTTATCCTAATGACAGACTTTGGGCTGATTTAAATTTATTCTATGCTCTTCGTGAAGTTCATCAAGCAACTGTTGATAACGAAGATAAAGACATACAAATACAACAACGCATTTATAATGAGTCGAGGAAAAGAGAAGCCGAGCGAGCGGAAAGATTTCGTGAAAAGCGTCGTTTGGAGAACCTTGCTTGGGAAGCAGGTCGTGAAGAAAGAGAAAGACTTCAGGCTATTCAAGAAGAAGAGGCAAAGAAAAGAAAAGTCGCCAGACTTAAACATAGGCGGGAGGTAGCAATGAAACTTTTCGAGAAGAAAAGTGAACAATTTTTGATGATGTGTGATTATTATAATATGCCATCCGAGATAGATACGAATGATTTATCAAATCATGAACTTTACAGTATTACTGTAATAAAGGCAATGATAGAAGAAGGGCGGATTTTACAATCAAGCCATTTGATGACGCTAAAAAGAATACTAGGAGGAAATATAAATGAATAGATGTGATGAATGTAAAAAGAATACTGCTGTGACTGATTGTGATAAGTGTGGTAAAAGGACTTGTCGTAGTTGTTGTCAGTTAATTGTAATTAAAGACAAACTTAATATAATGCACTTAAAGTGTGTCCCTACAAGATACGCAAAGATTCCTGTTGATTAAGTTCAACTTGTATTCGGGTTTTATAGAGTAATGAAAGGTTAAGGTTTCACCTCCCATCTATGGGTTCTTGACGGGGGGTTGGTTCCCCTCCCTCTTTCCCCCGAAATACTGGAGAGATTTAAAATGATAAATTGGATAAAGAAATTCTTCGTAATAGAAGATAAAGCAAAAAAACGCCCTAAATGTTCATCTTGTGGACTTGGGGCAACCAAATATATGTTGATAGAGTTCCAGACTCTTGAACTAATTGAAATAAAAGAAAAAATACTGATAAAAATATGTGATGGTTGTTATGAAGAAATATATGAAAGATATAATCCCAATTGGCTCCCACAGCCTGTTCAAGCCAAAGTTCTTGAATAGGCTAATAGCCCTCGAAGAACAGCGAGTAATACTGTTCAAACAATATGTGGCTAATGGTGTGCGCCACTACGAAGCATACCAAGAATCAATAAGGAGATTAAAATTATGAAAGAATTATTACAAATAAAAGATGCTGAATTTGCTTTACTTTGCTACATTAAAGAAGTAGCGAGAGAACGAGCAAATGGTATGGATTATGAAATGAACGATGCGATTGTAGATGTAATTAACATTCTACTAGATGCTCACTGTGAGGAATCCGAATGAATATATATGCACTATCAGAAAGCCCAAATCAATCACCAATAGAAATGCTTGACAAGCATATTGTCAAGATGCCTACTGAAACCTGTCAAATGCTTCATACTAATATTCTTTACATGGAATACATTGAAAAACATGGTAAAGAACCGACTCTCAACGAACTTAAGGTATTTCATTGGCATAATGACTCACCATTGATGAAGCCAGCCATGTTAAACCACCCCTCAACCATTTGGGCTAGGCAATCTTTTGATAACCTTGAATGGTTATTTGAACATGGATTGAGTCTTTGTGAAGAATATACTCACCGCTACGGTAAAAAACATGGCTCTCATCAAAGGATTATGGATTGTTATGCTTTTGATGATATAGTATTACAACACAATTATCCACACGCCGGACTAACTCCGGTGACTATTGCTATGTTTGATAAATACCGATTGAATGAAAAAGAATACTATAATCGTAATCCTAATGCAACGGGTTGGGATTTTGTAATTGCTTCTTACAAGCATTACTACCTTGAAGGTAAATGGGAGTTTGCCACTTGGAAAACACAGCCGCCTAATTGGTGGCCTAAGAACCATTATGATAACATGATGGAAAAGAAAGTTGAAGCGTTCAACCAAACATATAACGCTGAATTAAAGGAGGAATAAAAATGGAATTTACACAAGATATATTAATTATGATACTAGAAGAATTACGCAAATTGAACAAACACCTTAAAGTGGGTGAAGAAGAATGACTAAGGAATTTAGTAGAGTAGATTTTTTGTATATGCAATTAACAATATGGTTAAAAGAACACTTTAAAGGTGTTTATGATGATTATCAATTGAATGCTTTTGTAGAACATAATCAAAAATGGATAGACTATGAAGAGGTGAAGAAAAATGAGCAATGATAATGATGATGGGATTTCGCCCATCTCACAAGGAACGCTAAACAGATGGGCTAAACAACTCGCAAGACTTGTTAAGAAAGGAAGTGAAGAAAAATGAATTGTAGCAAATGTAATAATAAAGGACACACGCTAGAAGCCGACTACCAACATGAAGTAATGATGCGAGTTCAATGTTTAGATTGTCTTGCTCATGAAAATATGAAGCAAGAGTTAAGTCTTAGGTTGACTAAGGTGCTAATTGATACAAGTCAGACTCGTATGGCAAAGTTGTTATCTGATACCCTGATTGGTCTTATTGACCAAGATGATAATCCCGATTATGAGCGAGTATTTGCACTTGTAGCCGCAAAGAATAAAGAGTCTCTCATTTCACTGTTGCAGGTGATGGCATGACCATCAGCATTACTACCGAGGAATATGATATGATGGGTATAATTGATAGAAAGGTACTAAACCTGTTGTTTAAGCAGAATTTTATTACTCTTGGAGAAGTAATTGGAATTGTTGAAGAAAGTGAACTTGGTTTGAATAAAGAACAAACAGTAGTGTATTCTGAAGTTTTGGTAGTTGAACTACAAAGGCGATTTTTTGAGAATGTGGAGTGTCCTTTATTTTCGAATAACTCGGACAATACCCGATTGGTTATCCATGAAGAGGCTAAGTGGGTATTTGAACAAATCATGCTTAATCAATATGACGAAAATGGAGAGGTAGTTGCCAAAGTGCTACCCAATTTTGATATGGAGGAATATGTATGAATATTATGGAAAAAGAAAAGAAAGTTGAATTTAGGATTGTTGATGACAGCGAGTTACCACCAATTGTAATTACTATGAATGAAAATGATGAACCTAAGGTTATTGTTAATACCTACCATCGTATATGGATAGGCTACAATCGAAAGATTATCGCAGGTATCATCGAAAACTTACAAGTGAAAATGGATTCGCTACTAGACGCGTATCTATTGGAGCAAAGGAGTTTTGAGAAAGAAGACAGGGCTTATGAAGCCGAATACTGAGAAAGGAAGTGAAAAAATGAATAATAAAGAAATGAAGCAAAATGAAAAAACAGCCAAAAACACATCGCCTTATAAGGGTGTAGCCGCTAGCAAGAATACTACGGAGGAATACCAATGATTAAACTACGAATCTTAAACGAAACAGGCCACACCGACCTTGTACTTGAGAGTACAGGGATTTTGGAACAAATTGACACACACCCGACCCATTGGGTTTTTATTGATAGTGTAATGGTTTCAAGAGAAAATATCACCCAAATTAATTGGGATGAAGTCACTTCTGTTGATTTGACCCCTGCTATTATTGGCGGATGAATAGGTTCATAAGCCTACCACCAGTTGCGAAGTTGGGGCGCGATATTGCTGTAACGGCGGTATCTCGCCCCTTTTTTGAGTGTGACTATAATGGACTTACGCAACTTTGTATCAGCAGATGCATTAAACCTCTTTCTTGAAACGAAAGGGTGGAAGATGATTAAACCAATCATCTTTGAAGAAAGAGCAGTTTTTAAACCGGACTTCTATGAAGATGACTACATTATAGCACAGGGTAAATATGGAAAAATTTGCGCTAAAGGACACTCAAAAATAAATTATCAGGGTAGTTCCTTCGATAGTGTTGAAATGCTTATTTCTAAGCATGGAGAAATTGCAATCGGGGATTTTGATAATTGGGAGTTTTTAGAAGAAAAAGAGTGGGTTATCTATAAAAATGGTGACTGGCTACATTCTTTTACAACTCTTTTAGAATTACCAAAGGCAAGTAAATTTAGGTGTTAAACATGAAACAAAACAAAGCAATCCAGATACTCTCCGACATTACAGTGCATATGAAATATGCTAGATTTTTGCCGGAGTTAGAGAGAAGAGAAACATGGGATGAGATAGTCACCCGAAACCAAGATATGCACATTAAAACATATCCAGAATTAAGAGATGAGATAAATGAGATTTACACAAATTATGTTAGAACCCGAAAGGTCTTACCTTCTATGCGCTCTATGCAATTTGGGGGTAAGCCTGTTGAGATTAGCCCGAACAGGGTCTATAATTGCGCTTATATGCCTATTGACTCCTATATTGCTTTTAGTGAATCTATGTTTTTACTTCTCGGTGGAACGGGGGTTGGGTATTCTGTCCAACGCCACCATATTGAACAATTACCAGAAATAAGCCAACCAAATGATTCAAGACAACGCCGATACTTAATCAATGATTCAATTGAAGGGTGGGCTGAT
>TARA_R110000765_G_scaffold9685_3_pt1 | contig 21732 bp, 26 predicted proteins | sample TARA_R110000765 | Tara Oceans TARA_R110000765 (sample SAMEA4398168) | marine metagenome | biome: Polar Biome; feature: [MES] marine water layer (ENVO:01000295) within the mesopelagic zone...; material: water (ENVO:00002006), including particulate matter (ENVO:01000060) such as...... | reverse complement strand
TGTGTTGATGGGAATAATGATATACTATCAATAAAGTCGTTATTTAGTTCAGTTAACGTCTTTATATTGTAGTCTGGGTTTGCCTTTATTGTTAATGTATTAAATGGGACACTAGCATTTTGATTAAACTCAAAATCTAAAATATCATTCCATGATTGTGCGGGTGACCCCTCATTTTGTATTGTGTAATATAAGAAAGTATTAAAATCAGTAGAACCTAAACCAGCTGGAACATCTTCATACATAAGACCACCAGCTTGTGTGGTTGGGTCTACTTTGAATACGTTAAAAAAGTCAATTTTACTTACCTTTATCTCTATACCATCACCTGTACTTTGTAACCACAGTGGTAATGTTGGGTCAACACCACAAGAGGTTAAACTCTTTAGTTGCACCTTAAGAGCGTCTTTAATGACAACTTCGATTGTTTCAGAGGCGTAGGTTAAAATATCAATTAACGTGTCTCTAAGCTCCTCAAAACCAGTTAATGATAATACTAGGTCAATAAGGAATTGTTGTGGGTTTGCTGAGCTATTAACCGATGGGAATGAGTTATTTATATTTAACTGAGGAAAGTCATCAGTTAAAGTTCGTAACGCTGAAATGTTACCAAATACCTTTTCTTTGTCGCTTAATATTGACATTACTCTTCATCTTGGGGTTTAGACTTACTTTTCTCATCAATCATTTTTCTAACCATACTAAAGTCGTCTAAATTGACTTCACCGCCAGATGTGTTTGAGAGTGTAGCTGCAATATCACCAGCATGTTTTATTGAATCATTCTGTAATTTAGCTATCTCAAGTTTAACCTTTATGTTTGCCGTCTTTTCTTTGATGGCGTCAGTTTTAGCTTTTGATATCTTTGTAAAGTCATCAACATCAACAGGTTCTGCTGATGTTGATAGTTCGTTTATAGTTGATTGCGCATCCTTTATGTTTACGCAAGCCTCATTATAGACTTCTTGTAACACACCTTCTAAACTGGTTGTGTTATTAACTTTAACGTGTTGTTTCTTTTTCCTAGGCATTGATATAATGAATTAATCGTTGTTATACCTATAAATATCCTATAATCACTAATTTAATTAATAATCACCATTATCTATACCGTCAAGTTTTATTAACTTATATAAAACCTTATATCTTTTCATTGAGTGTCTGATGTCTTTTGTTGATAGACCAGAAATATTTCGCATTATTTCTAAAATAGCAATTTTATTATATTTATTACCCTCACTTAACGCTTTTAATATCGTTTCACGTTCAGTTAACATCGTTATCAATGTTTCACCTAGTCTTTCCTCTATCTCAGTAAGCTTCTTTTTATTACCAGATTTAGATAAATTTATCTCTTCATTTATACCATCAATCAAACCCACCATGAACTTATCCAAATTAATACCCATTGGGTCCATTTCGTATTGGTATTCCTCCCTTTTTTCTAAGGTACTACTAACGTTGTCCCATGAATCAAATTTTAATTTATGTTTATCATCATCGATAAGTCTACCGATAAGATATCGTTTGATTATTGTCCCATAATAAGAATAAGCCTTTGTGTTCTTTGTCACATTGAATTTATCCGCTTTCAATATTAAATTACCTAACGCGTCAGCGTGTAGTTCCTCAAATGATATGCCTTCTCTATAGAGCTTGTACCTTTTTATGATGTATTCCACCATCTTATTCAGAGGCTCCCGTAAGTGTTTGTTGTATATTATGTTTCTTTCAATTTGATTATCTGAAGTAACATAAGCTATAACGGCTTTTTCTTGTTCTGGTCCGAAATAATTATCTACTGTTTTTTTTCGTCCCTTTGCCATGTTATTTAATTAGTCATTATATGTTATTTCTCTGTCCTCTGGCCAGTAATACTCTTTCTTTGCTTGGGCTAACCACCACTTTGACTCTACTGGGTCAAGCTCATTTGTATATGAATGGAATAGTGAACCCTCTCGCATATTTGTATGCTTATACCCGAATTTAGGTATTGTCATCACCTTAGCGTCATTGTATGTCATTCGTAGTAAGAATTCATAAATAAACGTTAGTTTGATTGATGGTTTAAATCCACCAAAGTCGTCAAACAAAGACTTTTTAATCACCATACCATCAATATTAAAGTTCTGGTAACTTAACAATGCGTTAGTGTCTAATATACCCATTTCATCAGAGAATCGATACGCCCATACAGCTTCATTGGTAGTACCAACGAAGTGTCCCTTTCCGTCAACGTCAGCGATTATTGGTAAGAATATATCCATTTCTGGGTAAGCATCTTTATACTCAACAACGTTTTTAAACCAAATCTTAGCGTACTCGTCATCATATTCCAAGATTGATAGGAAAGTTGTCTTAACCTTACTAACACCAAAGTTAATTTGGTTGCAGAAGTCAGTTTCACCATCATTCTCCAAAACCTCAAAGATTTTCTTATTCTTACCAAAATCATAGGTAGATATATACTTATATGTCTCACTACCCTTTGGTGTCACAATCAACACTTTGTCTGGTGCTACCGTCTGTTCGTTAATGCTTTGGATAGCAATATCAAACAGTGGTTTTGTACTATCAGTCAATTCATGAACTGGTAGTATTACTGTTACGTCAGTTTTATTACTCATTTGTTTCAGTTTTAATTTCTTGTAATTCATTAGTTTTATCCATCAACGCTTCAATCTCAGCAATTCTATTAGACATTAGATTAGAATACACAACCTCTAATTTATCTCGTTGAGCATCAGATGTATACACACCAGTTGTCTTCTCCATATTCTCAAGAATTTCAGATGGTTCAGAGTCTTCTAGATATAGTTTCAAATATCTACCGATTAGTTCTGGAATATTATTTGTAGTATTTGTCCAAATACCGTTATCTTTTACCATTGGGTTTCCGTCTTCGTCCTTAACCTCCATCCATTCTGGTAGAATATTAGGCATCTTCCCAATTACAGGTGTCTTGCACTCCATAGCTTCTATTGGGAACGTTCCGAACCCAGACAAATCATCAACCCATATCGCCAAACACGATTCGCTTAGTTCTTGAGCGAATTGCTTTCTTGAGATACCTCTTAATTCTTTAAAGGTAATCCACTTATACAGTGGGTATTGTAGGTAAAATGATTTAGTTATTTTAATAACATCACTTTGGTTTCTCGCCACAAGAGTTACAATAGGCTTTTTAGGCTTATCACTGTTCTTAAAGTATTCTGGAATACTAACGGGTACAATATGTGTGTTAGCGTCTGGGAAATGACTCTTAACGTGCTCAGAAACTCTTTCGCTAGTTGTGATAACGTCATTAAAACCATAATCAATTGTCCATCTCTTGCCGATTGGTAAAACCTCAAACATATATTCTGGGCTTTGGACAAAAACAATCTTCTTACATGGCATGTCCTTTACTTGGTCCATTATACTTGCAAAAATTTCAGGAATAATCATAAAATCGCTCGGCTTTACCTGTAGCTCTTGTGATTCGATTGATACATGACTTAATTCAGCGTATTCTTCACCAAGCCACTCCTTAATACCCATACCGTCTTCATCACCACTCAATCGGTAATCATCCTTCTCGTGTAGGATGTGCGCGTTGTAACCCAACTCTGTTAATACCTTCACATGTTCATATATGTTGGCAACGCCAGCGGTTGGATTACCTTTGGTGTCCAATGTGAAAAAGTAAAAATTGGCTTCTTTGTTTTTTAGTTCCTTTAGAACTGTTTCTAGTTTACTAGTGTTTTCCATTTTTTTTATTCGTAAATTTTTATTATATTATAATATTCCAATGTATTAAATGCTACGTTAAAGTCAAGTGATGCGTCTTTTAATATCTTGGTAATACCAAGACTGTTATCACCACCTTCTGGTGCATGTCGCATAAGTGACTCAAATAACATTGAGATTAATTCATATTTTACCGCATTTACCTCTAACGGTGACGGTACTGTACTTACAGTTTCTTTAGTTATTGTTTCACCATCATCATTTGTGGTTTTTTCTACTAACTTTTCTGCCACAACACCACCTTTTTGTTCGGTAACAAAATCACAGTAAGCTTCAATATCAATATAGTAATCCATATCGCTCATTTAGTTTTTGTTTATAATCTCTTGTCTAAGGTCTTCATCAGATATAAAATTTTCTAAGGAATCAATAGTAAAATCGGCTTTAGTCTCTTTGTTGTATGAACAAGTAACCTTTGCTGATGTTTTACCCTTTGGTTTTGAATCAAGGGCTATTGGGTTAGCTGTTATTAGAATGTCAGCGTGGTCCCACATCTCCTCATACGTTTTAAAGAATTTAATATTTGGTATTTCAGACTCTAGTTTTGATAGGAAGAATAGTGTTGCTGGGATTGCCCTACCAACAGCTCTAGTCATTATGATAAACTCAACGTCTTCTTCTTCGTCAATCATATCCATGTACAGTGTATTGAGTTTACCAACAATGTTATCATGTAATTGGTCAGGGTGACCGAAGATTTCTAAAGAAGCTTCCTTATAGAAGAGGGTATACATTTCCTCCTTTGATTCAAATTTATAATGTTTTACCAAGTCGAAATCCGTAACATCATCTTCAGTTACGACATATTCTTCGTCTTCACGAATTTTTGACATAGTATAGCTTAAGTGACCTAGGAAGTCGCGTAAAACTTCATCAATAGTAATACCTATAACTTTCATTTTAATTAGTTTAGGTATTTAATATAGTATTTGTGACTATTAAGTCAAGTTACCATTCAAACTTTTCATTAAAAAACTTTTTAATTCTACCTATAGTTGTTATTTTTTTAGGTACTTTTTTTTTAATATCATTAATAACATTTTTATTTTCAGTTAGTAACTGTTTTGTTTGTGTTACTTTTTTAGTTTTACCCGATTCAATTTCCTTTGACAGCGCCATAACATCCTGAGTGGGGTAATTTTTTAGTATTTTACTTATTAGTGGATTCCTAACGACATCATCATTTTTAAACCCAAAAAACCCTATTTCTGGTATATTCTTATGTCTAAGAACCAAATCAAATAAACCACTAAACCTAACGTCTTTATACCTATCTGATTGGTCTAAGTCGCCAGATATAACTAATTTACTATTTTCACCAATTCTAGTTAGGATTGATTTACATTGGTCTGGTGATAGGTTTTGAGCCTCCTCAATTATGATTATTGAATTGTCTATACTTTTACCTCTGATGAAACCTAACGGTTGTATTATTAACGTGTCAAGTTCCTCTAAACGCATTCGGTTATACTTACCAATAATCTTATCAAATATATCCAAACTTGAGGCGATATGTGGTTCCATTTTTTCCCTCTCAGTACCTGGCATAAAACCAAGCTTTTCATCAGCTTCAACAGCTGGTTTAGCGATTATGATTTTACCGTAACTGTTTGAAACGTTCTGGAGTAGTTCAATAGCCCTAGCGATTGCTATAAAACTCTTTCCAGTACCAGCTGGTCCGTAAGCCACCGTAATTTCATGGTTTGTTATTATTCGAGCGTATTCTTTTTGTGCTTCGTTCTTGCACTTTAACCTGTACCGATTTGATAATACTTTATTAACCATCGGCCCGAAATCCACATCATCAATTCTATTGTTGGGGGACTTACTGCTTTTTTTTGCCATATATTGTAAACATTTATAAGTAAATATGCTCTTAGATACTTAAGTTTAAATAAAGTCAACGTAATTTACAGAATCTGGCGCACATTCCTTTCGCTCAACAGTATCGTATTTCGCGTCCAGTTCTGTTTGCCTGAATTGTTCAATCACACTTTCACCCCATGTGATAGTTTTTGCTTTAAATTTAATTACATAACTACCGTCAAACTCAATTATCTTATCGTATGAGTCAATGCTAAACTCAAAGTATCGACTATCCGCAATGCCAGTATCTTTATATGTTGTAAACGATACCGAATCTATATCTATTATTGTTGACGTTCTGGGGTTTTCTATCGTTTTTTTAATATCCATTATAAACATTTTGTTTATTCTGTCATACTCATCTGGATATTTATTCACGTAAAATTCTAATAGTTTTGTATCGCTATCTACCCCCCTTACGTTAAGTTTTTTAAGATATCGCTCAATTCTGAATTTTGGCGCTATACTTCTATTTATCTTAATTTTACTTTCCTTTTTAATGTGTGAGGTGTATTCATTTAGTGTAACACTACCTATAGGGTTTGATTCTATTACACCCAAAGATTCTTTTATATTATCAACATCACTTAGTATGTTATCGTCTAACATATTAGTGTAACCCATTGTTTCGGCTGATGTATTATCTATAACTAATTCTAACTCGTATGAATCATTATCATCGATACGTATCTTTTTAAGTTTTTGCTTATAGACCTTATCTTTAGCTTCGTATTTGGCGTTACCGTCCTTATCTTTTTTTACCGTAAAGTCTTTACCTTGTAGATAGTCCAGTATTTTATACATTCGCCATCTTAGATTTTTAACCTCTTGGGTTACCCGACCTTGCATAAGGTCAAGGATGAACTGGTTCTGATTGATTTGTTGTTCTTGATTAGCGTCATCAGACAATGAACCACCTAACTGTTTAAGGGTGTTCCTTTCAACATTCGACAGCGCAATCATTATCGCTAGTATCTGACTATATAACCAATTCACGCATTAAGTATACTGCCGTCTTGGTCAATAATAAAGTGTCTAACTGATTGTTTTTTAACAAATGACATTGCCTCACCAAGAGTGTCAAAAGTCTTTATTAGCGTGAAAGGGACATATGGTTCCATGTGGCCATACGAAACGGAATCGAATATTCTATACATAATTTATTTTCTTACTTTATTATAATTATTAACAAACCATTCAATAGTTTCTTTTAAACCATCTTCAATCGGTGTAAATTTAAAATCTGGTAGATACGATAATAGTTTTGAGTTGTCAGTTGGTTTTCTAAACTGACCATCAGGTTTACTGTCGTTCCAAACAACTTCACCGTCAAACCCCATTATATCAACAATCAAATCAACAATATATTGTATTGATACCTCTTCGGAGGTTGATAGGATTATTGGTTCCTCTTCTTCGTAATTATCTAAAACCCATTCTGTCAGTTTAGCGACATCTTTATTATAAATGAATTCTCTTAGTGGTTTGCCAGAACCCCAAACTTCAAATGGTTTGTTATCTCGTTTGGCTATGTAGCACTTATGTATTAGTGATGGTATTACATGACCACGCTCTAAATTAAAATTATCGTTAATGCCATATACATTGGTTGGTATAACGCATTTGTAATTCAGACCATATTGCTCTCTATAAGCTCTAACCTGAACTTCTGCCATTCTCTTTGCATATGCATAACCGTCATTAGATTCGTGTGGTGGACCTAAATGTATCTTACTCTCAGTAAGAGGGTATTCAACATCATCTGGGAATATGCACGTAGATAGAAAGACTACCATATTCTTAATACCAAATTTTCTAGCAGCTTCTATGATGTTAGTATTCATCATAATGTTGTCGTAGAAGAACTCACCTTTATGTGTCATGTTGTAACCCACACCACCTACCTTGGCGGCACAATGGATTATTCGGTCTACTGGTTCTGGTGCGCTTGGCGCTTTTGGTCCATTAAAGGTATAATACCTTATCATCTTCTGCACGTCTGTTTGGTTTCTTAGGTCACATAACCCAGACGTTAACTTTAGTGAGTCACTACCAAATTGCGAACCTATTAACCCGTTTGAACCTGTTACTAATAATCTACCCATCTGACCTATCTTTATAATACTCTAACCAATAATCAATCATTTCACTAATCATCATTTCAAATGTATATTTAGGTTCCCAGTTTAGTTCTTTTCTTAGTTTAGATGAGTCACCTTTAAGGTCCCGTAATTCTTCTGGTCTAAAATGTTTATCATCAATCTCAACAAAATCTTTATAATCTAAACCAAGATAACTAAACGTATACTCACAAAGGTCTTTAACTGAATGTGATATACCAGTGGCACATACATAATCATCTGGTGTGTCAGATTGTAACATTAACCACATAGCCTCAACGTAGTCTTTAGCGTGTCCCCAATCTCTTGTAGCGTCTAAATTACCTAAATGTAATTTATCTTGTAGGTTTAACATAATCCTTACAGCAGCTTTAACAACTTTATTAGTAACAAAATTAGTACCTCTTCGTGGTGATTCATGGTTAAATAGAATACCATTCCATATTTTCATATTATACGAATTCCTATAATTCCTTGTGATATTATAAGAAAATACCTTAGCGCAACCATATGGTGAAACTGGATTCAGGGGTGTTGTTTCCCTCTGATAACCATCTTCGTCAATATTATTACCAAACATTTCAGATGATGAGGCTTGATATACCTTTGAGTGTGGTGATACCATCCTGATGGCTTCTAATAGGTTAAGTGTGCCTAGTCCAGTTGCGTTAGCGGTATATATTGGTTGGTCAAAGCTAACCCTAACATGTGATTGAGCCGCTAAATTATATATCTCGTCTGGTTGTATTTTTTGTAATACTCTAACTAAAGACGCCATATCTGTTAGGTCGGCATACTCAAGGTTTATTTTATTTGTTGAACGTAGATGTTCAATCCTATTTGATTGGGTTTCGGATACTGAGTTTCGTTTAACGGTACCCCAAACTTCATACCCTTTATCTACCAATAGTTCGGCTAGGTATGACCCGTCTTGACCATTAATACCAGTTATTAACGCTACTTTATTCATATTTCTTAATTATATTTCCAATTATTTTTATTTCTTTAGATGTGATATCTTGATGATTTGGAACATAGAATCCGTTAGTGTGGATAAGGTCAGCGTTTGGTAACGCTGTCACACCGTATCTATCAACCCAAAAAGGTTTTCTACCCATGTTTCCAGCAATTAGCGGTCTAACTTCAACACCGATATTGGCCAATTCCTTTACAATTTCATTCCTACGGTCATGTATCATGGGATATGCGAAGTTTGATATAAAATCCGATTCCCTAATTTCCAGATTAAAGCCATTATTTGGTATTTCCTCCAGATATGTTTCAAGGTTACGTAACCTGATATTAGAGACCCTATCTAATTTCTTAATCGCACCTAAACCAATGAACGCTTGTAAATCTGTTGAGCGTAGGTTCATTCCAGCCACATAGAATGTATAAAATGATTCAAATTCGCTGACATTATACTTCGTCCTCAACTCGGTTTGTTTCCACTCTGGTAAGTCTCTATCCCAACCATGACTTCTCATCATCAGTAATTCGTGGTAGAAATCTTCATCATTAGTATTTATGAATCCACCCTCAATTGTCGAGACGTGGTGCCCGAAATACATTGAGAATACCGATGCGAAGCCAAATGACCCTAGATAATTACCCTTATGTTTAGACCCCATAGATTCACAGACGTCTTCTAATAGTAGCACATCATATTTATCACACAACGCCACTAAATCAGTCATGTTAGGGACAAAACCTAATGGTGCTACTGAAATAAACGCTGATGGTTCTTCTGATATGAATATTTCTTCTAGGTGCTCTAGGTCTGCTGATAAATCAGTTAGGTTACAATCGACTAATATAGGTTCCAATTCTAACAACATGGGTGTTGAGATGTCAGTTGCCCAGCTTAGTGATGACACCACAACCTTTTTATTTTTTAACCTATTAAATTCCTTTAAGGCTGCCACCATCAATAATATTGCTGACGAACCAGAATTAACAAATACCGAATATTTAGTACCCATTTTTTCTGCCCACTCTTTCTCTAACTCTACAGTAAGTTCACCCTTAGTTAATTTAGGGTTTGTTTCTAACCAACCTATTAAGTCCTTGATGTCATCCTGACTTATAGTATCGCTTACTAATTTTATTGTACCCATGTTTGTAATATAGTTAAATTAATATACATTGTAAATGGTGTAGTCCATAATGTAGTCACTACAAATTCCGTAAACAAAGTCTGGAATCTCTTGATTGGATAATTCTGGCATAACACAAATAGAATTTTTAGACAATACCTTATCTGGGTAAGTCCATAAAATGTTACGTGACGTTAATGTAATATCGTCCTCTTGGTGCCAGAAGTAGTGACAATCTTTTAACCTGTCGTTATGTTGGAAGAGTGTTATGGCATCTATATTTTTACAATGAACCCACAATTTATCTATCCTTTTTTTAAAGAATGTGTCAGCGACACCATATTGTGGTTTATCGTGACCTAAGAAAATAATATTCTCGTGTTCTGGTGTAACCCAAACATCAACTTCAACATCAAACCCACTATCGATTGCTGCGTCAATATAGTTTGGTTCGTTTTCATAAGATTCAAACTTACCATTTATATTACCCCTGTGCGCGATTAACCTCATATTAATAATTGCTTTTCAAACGCTTTAATAATCAATGGAAATGAGGTTTGACTCAAATGCATGTGTGAGCCCTCCCAGTTATCTAGATATTCTGGTATAGTAACATTATTATCGTCTATCATATCTTCAAAAATACTAACAAACCCAATATCGTTTTGTAGGCACAGCTCTTGTAGATAGTTGTTGAATTCCTTGGTCAGTTCATTACGCTCTAGATTAGTTCCAAAGGATGGCCCCCCAGTATAAACTTTAGATTCGTGCCATGAAGCAATTACCCCCCAAGCCAAAACATCGATACCTCGTTTTTTATACATTAATAGTACGCTAAAGTATCTATCTACGCATATTTTTACAATTTCTTTAACGCTAACCGACTGCTCGTCCATTTGTTTTTTTAGATGGGCCCTTATATCCACTTCACCAAAACAGAATAAAACCTTATCACCATTATTAACATTAATATTAATTATCTGGTTGATAATATCCTTTTTATTGGCTAACTGATATGCTGTTGCCGCGCCTATGCGATAACAGTTAAAATACGGTGTTGTGTTATTTGATTTTTGTGGCCATATTGGTTGCATTTTTTCTTCACCAGAAAAAACAGCAGAGTGACTGTCACCTATACAGTGTATCATAGTATTATTTTTTTTAATTCTTTTATAAAATTATTTTCTTTTTCTTGTGAATCCATACCCCCGATTCCCCATTTATTTTTATCACCATAAATTGTATTATACATAGTGTGAATTCCGTATCCGTTTTTTACGAATAAGAAATTTTTATTAGAGTCTTTTCGGTATTTAGATATCGCTATTTCATCATACGCGCCACCATACGTGTTATATATATCTCGCCAAACACTGGTCTTTACCATAAATAAATTAATAGTGAAGTATGGTGCGTTTATTATTTGCATATTATAGTTAGACTCACCAATTAACTTATCAACATTATCAACAATCATATCATTAAGTTGGGTTTGCGCCTTATATGACACCCTTATTGGGTGCATACCTTTAGTGTCGGTAGGTATTTTATCTAAAGCTCGGTAATACTTATCGGGGTTCCAACTATCAGCATTAATTGTAAATTCATTTAATGATTCATAATTAACACCAAATAAACCATTAGGCATTTTTTGCGCCAATAAATGTGCTTTGATAATCGACTTTTCATCTTCAGATAGGAACCCATTAATAAATTCATCGCAAGATGGTTGTGATGTTGATAGCATCGGGCTAACCAATAGGTTATTTAAATCATCTAATACATTACAATTCTCAATTAAGTAATCCCATATATGATTATTAATAAAGCAATCTTCATCTATTTTAATCGAATAATCACCACTTAAGTTAATTACGTGTCGCAACTTGTCGGTATAGTTAAAGCCGTCCTTGAAAACAACCACATTATATTCAAACCCTAACCGCCCATTGTTAAAACCCGTAAAGAAGTTAACATGTTGTTGTGTCGTTAGAATGTTCAGTCTAATCTTTTTTTTATTCTCTGGTTTAACCAGCTTTATAAAATGAAACATTAACTCAAAAAACTCTACCCTGCTGTTTGAAAAGTAGTCTATGTCTATCATATTTTATTCAACTTATCTATATTCATTGACTGATTTTTAGGTACATATTCTGGTGTGAATGACTTAGAGACTTCACGATTAGTAGTTGTGGCTAACTCATACATCGTTTTAACCTCGGTACCTACATTATATACACCATTAGCGCCTGATTTTATCAACTTAATAATAAGACCACTTATAATATCCACATAGTCAAAATTACCCACTTGGTCAATCCACGCACTTTCATATGGAAACGGTTTAGGTTTATGTGTACATCTACATATTAAATAATTTTTAGACCTTAGTTGTACTAACCCGTCACTTAATAATTTAGTATAACCATACCAGTTATTACAATGTACTGGAATATCTAATTCAGACGCATTTGTTTTTGAATCAGTGTAAAGATAGTCAGTTGATATGTGAACTAATTTTATACATTTACTATTACAATAATCTGTCAATCTATCCACAAAAGAATAATTAATATCCCAATGGGACTGTTTATCGGTTGAGTATGTGTCAGTATTGGCTATGCAGTTAACGATTACATCTGGTTTATACATTACCAAGTCCGAAGCGATACTATTGGTGTCGAAGGTATTATTACTTCTACACACATAACTCCAACCAGTCTGTCTAACCAACTCCGAACCCAGCATACCATCACCTAATACTAATACGTTTAGTTTACCCATTTATCTTTAAATGTTTCTTCCACGAAATCGAATATAACCTCGTCATAATGTGGTGCAGCACCTAAAAAGAATACTTTATCTAGTACTTTATTAGCGTTTGGGTATTTGGACATGTCGTCCAAATGTTTATAAGCTGGATGCATTAATATGTTACCAGCAAAGTAGTTTCTGGTTTGAATTTTATTATCTTCTAGGAATTTTATTAACTTACCCTTTATCAACTTATTATCACAGATAAAAGGTGTACCAAACCAACAGGTGTCGGCTTTATCTAACATAGATACACCACGTATACCGTCTACGTATTTAGTTATAATACTTTCTATTCGAGCTTTACTTGCCTTTCTTTTGGTATCAATTTCATTAAATTTTTCTAGCTGAACGAGTCCAATTGCACCTTGTAGGTCCATTGGCTTAAGATTGTACCCCATGTTCGTAAACACGTACTTATGGTCAATAATACCATCGTAATCGTCCAGCCAGTTATCAAACCTATTACCACATGTCCCACAGGCCAATAGATTTGCGGAGCCAACGCAATAACAATCGCGACCCCACCAAGCAAAGCTAGTAAATAGTTTTTTTAATTCTGGAATATCGGTACAAACCATTCCACCTTCGCCAGTTGATATGTGGTGTGCTGGGTAGAACGATGTGGACCACGCCACATAATAACTACCCAAATCCCTACCATTCCATTTAGACCCTATACTATCGCAACTATCACCAATTAATTTAATATCATACTTTTCACATATAGTAGTTAATCGGTCCATGTCTGGTGGGTTACCTAAAACTGGTGATACGAATATCCCTTTGGTCTTGGAGGTAATTGCATTTTCAATTTTATCAATGTTAAAGTTTAGTGTGTTATATTCAATGTCTACGAACACTGGTTTTAAATTATTTTGTACGATTGTTGATATTGTGGTAGGGAACCCAACTGGCGATACAATTATTTCATCACCATCGCACCACCCAAAATGTTTTTTTAGTGCAGCAATTAAAACCAAGTTTGCTGAAGAGCCAGAGTTAACCATTTGGGCGTACTTTGTGTTAAAGTATTTTGCAAACCTGTTTTCAAATTTATGAACATTCTCACCAGCAACAACCCACTTACCAGTAATGAAAGTTTTCATTGCGGCCATTATCTCGTTATCATCCCAATAAGGGCCTGAGTATAGTACGGTACTTTTATTAGGTATAAAATTCTGATTATATAAATACTTAGGTTTATTCTCCTTTATGTAGTCATTAAGCCCTGATAATATCTCGTCTAATTTAACCATATTAATTATTTTATTACAAATCTACAAAAATTAATTAAAATAGTCAACATTAAACCTATATCATCTCGATTTTACTATATTTTCAGTTAATATATTATCCAAGTACATTGTAGAGTCATAAGTTTTTAAATGTCTTTCGTATTGCGATACATTACTTTGGTGTAGTATTCTAGGTTTAACGTTTTGGCTCATCCCTATATACATCTCAGCGTTATGTCTAAGTGTTAGAACTCTGGGGGAATCTGGTTTATTAAGTGTCTGAACTTTAGGTAAGGTCTTCAAATAGTTTGAATTTGACCACCAAAAATTACCAGAATAGTGAGGTATAGGGTCGGTTCGCCAATCGACACCACAAACATCATAACCATCATCTAAAGCTTTTAAACATTCTTCAAACTGTGTAACAACAAAGTATGTTAGATAAGCCCTCCAAGATTTCTTGAATTCGCTATTACCCGTTACCCCTAAACCACTAAAATATAGTATCTTAATGTTTTCCTCAGTTTTATGGATTTCGTCTTCTATTAGTTGGTGGGTAGCAAATTCAAATTCGTTGATTCCACCTACCTTATGAACCTTAACATTATTTATTTCTTTAACGTTAAGTATTTCGTCCCCGACAATACAAATATTAAGTTCAACTTTATCTAGCATGTTAGATTTTATGATGGTCCCCATCATTTCATCAAATATCTCTTGGTATACACCCATAGTGGCGATATGTAAATATGCTTTTATCATTTCATTAAATTTTCTCTAATATAATACTTAACTGGGCAAGTTCTGGGATAGTCTACCCTTTTAACAGAGAAATATCCAGCTTCTCTTAGCTCGTCAACTTGGTCTATCGCTAACATTTTATTCTTCCTAGTGTTAGCTGGGTCGTAGGTTCCAAGATGCGGTGGGAACTCCCACTCTTGTCCAGACATAATGGCCATATATGGTAGGAATAGGTTTATCATGTCATTTACTGGGTAGTATTCTAAACACTTATCGATGTGTTCCTTCGCCAATAACATGGTCTCAGTTGTTAACGTCATACATTCCCAATTCCCAGCCATTGGTATCTTAATTCCGTATTCCTTATATAAATCTTTTTCATCCCACTTTCCGTAAGGTTGTTGAAGTGGAAACCCTACTATCGTTTTATCCGTATCTTTACCTTGATAAGTGTTATCCCAATTATCCGTATTATAGTATTGAACGTAATTAACCTTATTCTTGAATGTAATATTATCAATAAAGTACTGATTGGCAGATACCAAACAAAAGTGGTCATACCCCTTAACTTCCTCATCGGTCAACTCTTTTATTAGTTGACTTAACGGTCCGAATATAAAACTAGAACGATTTAGAGTTCCAACTGGTGCATTAACCCTAACTTTAGGGTGTTGCATATTAGGGTGTAACACCATAAAATCACAATCCTTGTGAAAGTATGAAATATTTGCTATCATATCATCAACATCGGCTGGTGTCTGAATAGTTGAGTGGGCAAATATTATGAATGCTGTTTTACTCACGTTGAATGGGTTAACATTTGGGAAATTCTTAGAGCAATGGTTAACTTAATCTTACTATCGACATAAAGTGGTAATTCTTCCTTTAATTTTAGGAATTCGGGGTTTGAAAACACATAGTGTCCACAAATATTGATAATTTTTTCTTTATTATCTTCTGGAACAAAATCATCCGACACCCATTTAACCCATCTCTTAGAGTCGTAACAAATATTATAAAAACGTTCCTTAGTTGTATCATCCATTAGTTGGTATAGTACTTTGGTTTCTATCTGTCCAAATTCTGGTGCAACATTAATAGATTTTAAACCATTATCGAATTTAATTCTTAATAACGTACCATCTAAATAATCACCATTATGTTCTTTAGATATTAGACCATGTTTTTTGACTACCGCACACATATCGATTAATCTATCTTGATTAAAGGAACCAATATTGGTGTTACCCTCTAATGCGGTTCCAGATTGGATTACTGCGTACTTAATCTTCGAGAAAGCTTCCTCAGATAATTCCCGCTTCAAATCAGTTAATAAGTTGTCTAATTCCTCAGTTGTAAAAGGTCTTATCGACTCTTCGGTCCCAACCTCATATAATACATTTGGATTCTCTTTAATACCTAGATTAATTAAATTTATAGTAGCCTGTAACCCATCTTTATAGTCAGGAAACGCTTTCCATACGTCTACGTGTATAATATCAAAATGTTTACAATCTTCTACAAAGGAGTCTAACCCATCATCCTCAGAGTACCCCTGCATAGCCCCACCATGGTCTCTGACCAGTAGAACTTTGTTAGTTTTGCTTTTTACGTAGTTACAAAATTCTTCTGTCGTCCAATTATTGACATATCCACCAGTGTTTTCAACTTGCCGTCTAGATGGTATCATACCAATAGATAAATCTTCGGCACTATTATCGCAATAATTTATAATAGCGTCCACTATGTTTTTACTCATAGGACCTATAAATAGTGTTGGTTCTTTCATAAAGTTTTTAGTATTTTATCTAAATTTAATTTTCCTAGGTAAAATAAAAATCTACCAAGTTTAGGTTCGTGTAGGGGTGCCATGTTAAGCCATATTATTGCCGTAAGCAATTTAACCTTACTGAGGTCTAATTCTTGGTCAACAATGAACTTATGGAACTCTTCTCTACACTCAGTTAAAATATCACTTCTATAAATATCACACCTAATATCCCCATCTACTTCAGTTATCGTATAATGACCTTCATTCACTATGTGATGATTAAATAACAAATTGTGATTCAACTTAGCTAAGTCATAATAAATGTCACCATTTTCTAATTCACCACCAAAATCTTGTCTCCAATCCAATAACTTGAAATTACCATCGCTTTCGTGGATTATATTATCTAAAATAAAATCACCGTGGAATTGGGACGGTACATTAGTACAAAGCCAGTCTTCATCGATTGACCCCATTAAAGTTTTTACTGATGGTTGGGTAAAGCCGTTAATCTTAGTTTCACCATCCTCAATGTTATGGTCTTTAAAGAATTTATCAAGTCTATTGTTGGTCTTATCAAAATAGAATCTTTTACAAACATCCGTAAAGCTTGGCGATTGTTTACCAATCGTAGTCCATAAATTAGTATTCGACCAACTTAGGAACTTTTTGAATAATGGAACATCTACACAATCCGCTAATAATCCACCAACAGAATATTCGTATTTATAAAAATTATTAGTACTACCAAGTATTGTCGGTGTTAGGTTACCTAGGTTATTACCACGGTCAACCCTATTTTTACACACCGTTTCATTGTGGAAGAATTTAATAACAAAATCATCAAATAGGAATATAGATTCGTCTACCTTGTCTAAAATATCAAATTTATCCACTATCTTTTCTCTAGCGATACTCAATTCAGAGGCGTTACCGATATCTAACCAATCATCATACTTATGAGTGACCCATTCTGAGTTAGGAAGCATCCGATTAATTGCATGACAATCGCTAAGGGTCGTATCAAGCTTGTCAGCCTCATACTCGCTCTCTAAGGCACCCCAAAACATTTTATAGTCTCTGATACCAGCTAAACCAATATATGCGTATGTAGAACCTATATAACCCTTTTCATATATTTTAAGTTTACCTTCTACTCTAACAGTCCTATATTGTGAATGATTCAACTTGTGACATACACCCAACCAATTTTCGATTGGGTCATTAATTTTTGAACTAACAATGGTGTCAGCTGCATGGAAAATAAATGGACATTGTAATTCACTCTTTGCTTGAAGTAATGAGTACCCTAAACTCGAATCATACCCATCATATTTGTCGACCACAACAAATGTAAATTTTCTTTTTGGGTAGGCTAAGGTTAGGAAGTCCCTGACCTGCCCACCCCAATACCCTAACGTAACGACAATTTCGATATCGTCTGGGTAATTTTCTATAGCATAAGATATTGCAGGTTTCTTACCGACTCTTACAAGTGATTTATTGGTAAATGTTGTTAGCTCACCTAAACGGCTACCCACACCACTAGTAGTTATTAAAACTTTATACTCTCCCATACTTATCCTCTAATCTTATAACATCATCTAAGAAGTTAGTGGAGGATTCTAAATACAGACTATCAACGATAGCTTCCATTCTATGAACAACCAATGGTTCAATGGTATAGTGTTCACCCACGTTTAATTCCATCTCCACTAAATTATCTTTATCGACACCAACATAGAATTTAAGTTTACCATTTAGAACGTAAAACGTCTCATGTTTCTTTTCATGATATTGTAAAGAACAACTATTACCTTCCTTCATAAACAATTCCTTAACAACATAATCGTCATTAATCTCTAAATGTCTCTCGTAACCCCACGGCTTATCTATATGTATCACTTCCATTATAATTCATTTATCTTACCAATACCATCGTTCCTTTTTAGATTTATCGCAATGGCCGTATTATTTTCATTATCTGGTTTTTTATCGTTAATTAAAACTCTTACACCACCACCTATACCCATCACTAATTGGTCATATGGGATTGCCGTTTCACTTAACATTTTAGTTGTTTTCTCCCTGTAACTTTCCTTTCTACCAGTAGTTAGTATAATATTGTAACCCTTGCGTTCCCATTCTAATAATTTATCAATCGTACCGTCTAGTAGTGTTGGTGGAGATTTTACTTGTTTAATTAGGTTTCCATGATGTTTTATCAATGTACCATCAATATCTAAAAAAATCGTCTTAGGTCTATTCATATTTATCACCTTTTACGCACGGAACTTTCACAACTGTTGTCACAACATCGGTTAAACAACTAAAATCAGTATATTCGTTCGGTTCTATTATTATTATATCATCTTTTACATATCTCACACCATTCATCTCAACTTCACCTTCAATGATTATTGTAAACTCGGTTGCAATCTTATGAACATGTTTGGTTTCAAAATCACCCTCTTTATACCTTTTGATGGCGATTTCAAAATCATCGGTACTAAATAATGTAGGTTCAAAATTACCTATGAACCAACCCTTATACATATCTTTTAAATTAGCATGTCCCATATTTTAGGTATTTTAGTTTCCGTCTATAAATTGTTTAAGGTCTTCTGGTGTTCCAAGCCCCCACATTTTATCAATGTTATAGGTTTTAATCTTTTTATTATCTAAAACAGCTTCATTATAAACTGGGGCAACATAAAATTCACCATTAATCCTAATATCTTTATCAATCATTTGCTCAGCGTATTTTACATAATCAGAACCCTTACTCCAATGATAAATTCCAACTGTGGCTATATTACTTATCGGTTTTTTCTCAGCCAATTCTGTTAGATAGCCATTTTCATCTAACTTGACAAAGCTCCATTTTGGATGTGTAGCCTCAAACGTTAATATAGACCCGTCTATCTTATCATCAGTTGCAGAATAATAGAAATTAGAACTGTCCCATTCAATAAATTGGTCTGAGTTAGCAATTAATAGGTGTTTATCATCGTTGAAATATTCTTTAGCTAGTAGTGTAGTACATGCGGCACCCTCAGTAATACCATCGACCTGTATAATTTTACAGTCTGGCGTAATTAGATTAAGTAGGTACTTTAGATTATATTTCTCATAATGTTCTTTCTGAACAAGGTAAATGAAATTAGCTTCAATGTTTAAATTTTCAACAACAACCTGAATCATGGGTTTATGATTGACTTCAATTAACGGTTTTGGAAATGTGTAGCCAGCACTAGCAAATCTTGAACCAGCACCCGCCATTGGTATAAGAATATTAAATTCATCGCTTGACCATTTGGTATTTCCATCGGTGTTTGCTAATTCTTCTATTTGTTTATTAATCTTATTATATGTAACATCTATAGGTGAATCCACACCACATAAATAACCACCAGAACTTATTGCGGCCTGCCTACCATGGTAGCTATCTTCGACTATTAACGTTTCACTAGGTTTAACGCCAGCGTGAATCATAGCTCTTAGATACATTTCTGGGTTTGGTTTTGGTTTGTTAACATCATCGTTGGCTATGAAATAATCCACGAATTCAATTAACCCAGTTTTATATAACATTAATTTAAGACTTTCTCTAATTGAATTAGAGCAAACGTATATTAAATGTCCATCATTTTTAAGTTGTTGTAATACAGACCTTAACCTTTCGTCAAAAGGTAACGCTTCCTTAATAACCGAAGTTGTCAGTTCTTGTTTTCTTTTCCAAATAGTCTCATGTAGGTTTCTTGGGAGTTCTTTGCGGTTGGTTAGTATTTCCAACTTTTTCATAGTCGGGAGACCATCGTATATATTCATATGGTCTTCCCTACTAATCGCAAAATTAATGTCTATTTCACCTAAAGCCCTGTTTAGTGATTCATAATGAATTTCCTTAGCATCTACTAATACACCATCTAAATCAAATACTACTAATTTTACCATATCAATCGTTAATTATCCCTTCAAATATACCAATTAAATAATCAATAGTAAAGACTGAATCACATTTATCGTTAACATAGGCTTGATTTATATAATCCATATACAGATTATCATCGTTATCTATTTCCTTTATTCTCGCAATACAAGCCTCATTACTTCCGTAATCGTACCAGTTAATGAAACTCTTATTATTGAAGTCCTCATTAATCCTAATATTACCCCAATAGATTGGGATACTATAAGCCATCATTGGTTCGTATATCTTCTCAGTTATCCAACCATAATCACCATTAAACCCACTACCACCTTCAAATGCCATTGTAAATTTAAAACTCTTTAAGAATTCATGTTTACTTATCGACCCCTCAATAGTACCAGCTTCACCACCAACTTTAGGGTGGTTATTAAGGTGACTACCAGCGCCAGTAACAGGTTTGTATTCGGATAACTCATGAAAGAAATTAGTTCTAATACAATCACCACGTCCACTACCTCTAGAAATGTACGCACAGAAGTTTGATTTGCTATCTAATAAGTCTTTTGATGGTGCTTTATTAAACACAGATTCATAAGATTCGGTAATTCCAAATTTATAATAATCATACGCATATAACAACATAAGTGGAACTCTAAAATAATTAGGTTTGTCTAAGTGGAATGATGATAACATATAGTCGGCATGTCCTTCTGGGAACATGAACAATTCACTACTAAAATAAATCATTTTAGCGTTTTGGTATTGTGTGCAGTCCCCACCAGAAATAACCAAATCTGGGTTATCTCCAGTTACTAGTACATCGTAATTATGTGATAATATCCATGTAAATAGATTATCATTATGGTCGAACTTTCCCCAGAAATCCTTAAATAATACCTTTATACTTTTCTTAGAAGCCATACTCTTTGTCGATATTTACAGTTATCGATTCCAGCCCATCTGGGTGGGTAATCTTAGGTATTGCGGCATACGTTTTAAGGTCGTATTGTTTAACTGCCTCAGTTAATAAGCCATCGGCAGTGTAGTGGGCCGACTTGTTTAAGTCTAAAAGTCTTTTTGCGAACCATGGTCTAATAGCAATACTATGAGTACAATGTAACGATTTCAAAAATCCTATGGATATCTCACACAGATTAGTCGAGTAGTTAGCTGGCAATCCGACCCCATCCCAACCTAAATAAAGCAAGCCCCAATCTTCAGGTAGTTGCCCCATATAATCACTAATATTAACCACGGAGTCGGTAATCATACAATCATCTTCTAATATCAAAACCCTTTCATGGTCCTCATTGACTATCTTTTCATATAATTTATAATGACTAAGCGTACACCCAAGTTGTCCT
>TARA_R110000765_G_scaffold124178_4_pt1 | contig 21758 bp, 19 predicted proteins | sample TARA_R110000765 | Tara Oceans TARA_R110000765 (sample SAMEA4398168) | marine metagenome | biome: Polar Biome; feature: [MES] marine water layer (ENVO:01000295) within the mesopelagic zone...; material: water (ENVO:00002006), including particulate matter (ENVO:01000060) such... | reverse complement strand
TACGCATGTAGAAAGCATTTTAATTACTTGTTTGGACGAGGGTTCGACTCCCTCCGGCTCCACTATAAAAACCACCTTTTGGGTGGTTTTTTTCGTTATACTTGCGGGAGTCTCACGCCAACGCGCCATCTCGCCCCTTCGCTAAAAAAGTCTGCTAGACCTTTTCTAAACGCTTCGGTCGTCTCCGGCTCCACTACTAAAACCACCTTTTGGGTGGTTTTTTTTCGTAATATCTGCGAGAGTCAAAAGATTGCGCACATTAGTTGAACTTCAGTACTCATACTACTTTTTGGTCATCTACAATTTAATTAGCAACAGCATACTTTTTTTCCATTTGAAGTAAACCAGCAAGATCAGCCTCTAACAAGGGTTTTGAAATATAATCACTAACAATACCATAGCTATTTCCCTTATTAATTTGACTTAAATCGAAGTGAGAACTCACTATAAAAACTTGCGGTTTATTAGCTAATGGCAACTTCACAAATTCATCTAAGAATTCCCAACCATTCATTACAGGCATGTTTAAATCTAATAATATAATATCTGGCAAACTTTTTCCAGAAACGACCATGGCGGTAAGGTTTACCAATGCCTCATAGCCATCTTCATAAACCAAAATATTGGAACCAAAAAAATTGTTGTGGTTCAAGAGAACCTTAGTGCCATAGACACATATAGGATCATCATCAATAATACAAATAGTTTTGCTTTTCATAGTGGGGGATTATTTATTGATACTCTATTTAAAATTTTCTTTAAAGAATAAGATTCATAAAACATAAATGTAGTATGTTTCCTACGCTTGGGAAATGTAAAATATTTCAATGAATAAAAAAAATAAAAACCTAGAAATTTGCATCCAACAAAGTTTGTGAGCTAAGCTATAGCAGCAAAAATGAACGCTGGTCCTGTTTAATAGGCGCATGTGCATCAAAAATTATTTTTCCAATAGTTGAAAAATAATTTTTGATGGGTTAGGTAAAGCATATTAAAATGACATTATTGCTAATTATACCTATAGCGCCTATTTACGTATCGTTAAGCACAAATGACTTCAAGTGCAATTAAAATAACATTAGGACTAGTGCCTTCTTACGCCTTCATTGACAGTGAAGCGAATGACACTGTTATAAGCATCCTATTTAAACGTGTTAAAAATCGATAGAAAAATAATTTGCAGAACTGATAACTATCATTTAAGTATTCAGTCTTTAAGCTTAACTTTTTATTCAATTTAATACCTTAAAAATATGTTGGGCGAACAAAACACACAGGAAGAACTATTGACTGCTTTCCATCATGATGCACAATGGTGGAGAACGGCGGTAGGATATTTTGAAATAGACACACATTTCATAAAATGGTTGCTGTCTACTAAAATATATAAAGAAAACACGCCCAATCTTTTTGAGCGGTTACAGCAGTTCAAGCATGAATTAAGCATTAGAAATAGGACAATCAAAAATTTTAAGAAAGAACTGGAAGTATATGAAACCAAGTTGATGGGAATTTTGGAATGCCAAGACATTTCTTGCGACACCTATTACCTAGAGAACCACAATGACTTAAAAAATCGTTTCGAGGAATTCTATACCAGCTTTAACACCTATAAGACTAACGTATTCAATTATATCGCAGGGGTTCTTTTAGTTTGATTTCAGACACAAAAATTTTTGGTCTAAATGACTTTGCTCATTTTGGAACATGGTCAATAGCACGTTATTTGTGTCAAATTTCAAGATGTTTAAACGTTTTTTCTTTGTCAATCCTGTTATAAAAAATAAAACATGAAAACAAGATTAATGTTAGTAGTACTCTTTGGTTCTAGTACATTCATTTTTTCACAAAAGAAACCCAAAATCAAAGGGAATAAAATGCTCATTGAGGTCCATAAAACTATAGATGAGAAATTCGATACTATAGAAATAGATGACGGCTTAGAGGTAAACCTATACCAAGGCAATCAAAATAGTTACATATTAAAAACCGATTACAATTTAGTCGATGTTATAAAATTCGTAGTTTATGAGAACACCCTGAAAATCTACACAAGTAGTAAAATTGTCAGTAAGAAAAAACTCCAATTAAATCTTACTGTTAATAAACTGGAGCATATCATATTGAAAAATGGGGTGAAATTGAAAGGAAAGGAACGCCTAACTTCCGATAAACTCTATGTTAGCGGATATAGTTCGTGCCGTTTTGATTTGAATGTCAAGGCAGACGACGTGACCGTTACATTACACCGTAATTCAGGAGGGAAGATCAACATAAAATCTGACAATACTACCATAGTTATGAATGACAGAACCGATTTAAAGGGAGATATCTCAACAGGAAAGCTAAGGGTAACCATGAACAAATCGGCACAACTAAATTTAGATGGCGAATCAGATTTGGCCATTTACAATCTTAAAGATGCTGCTGAACTGTATGCCAAAAATATGAAAGCCACTACGGCAGATTTATACACTACAAATTCTTCGGATGTACATCTTCATGTTAAGAAAAATATAGAGTTATATGCCGAGGGTAGAAGTAAAATTTATATTTATGGAGATCCAAAAATTGAAATTAAAGGCTTGACGGATAAATCGAGGATTATCAAAAAATAACCTCGCCTACTGAAAATGTTTTGAACTCTATAGCTATGAAGAAAAATTTGGGGCGGCTTCTCCAGTTATTTACAGTTCATCATTCTCAAAGGATAGCAAGACTATCAATTCTTAATGCGAAACAAGAAGATGTAAAGACAATCTAAATAAGCAATAATCAAGAGCAACTAGTCTATGTATTTTGCAATAAATCAATGCTATAAGGGCACCTATGATGTGCCATACTACTTATTCGAAGTTTAAAAAATATCAAGGTAATTTTATATCGATGGGTTTTGCAGGCATCTTAGCGCTGTCTATTTTAATATTCAACATCTTTAAAACTGTTGGTGCAATTTGATTGGTGTATAGTTGGTTATTACTTGCTTCTCCTGTAGCGGCAACATCAGGGCCCAAAATAGCCATCCATGTCTGTTCTGCCCCTACTACATCGCTACCATGACTTGTCCATTTAGAACCTTCTTCCGTTCCTTCTCCTCTTCCATGGTCCGTAGTAATGATAACATAGGTATTGTCTTTATAAAAGGAGTCCGTTTGCACGTAATTCCACAAATCGGCAATTAACCCATCTGTATTGTGTAATGATTTCATGTAAAAATCAAAATGGCCGTCATGAGCGAAATCATCGGTTTCTCCATAAGAAATGTAGACTAGCTTCGGATGCTTCTTTTTTAGGTACTCTTTGGTATACTGATGTGTAAAAACATCTAAACGAACGCTCTCCCATATTACCGGAGCTTGGCGTTGAATTTCATTCAACAGTTTTTCTTTATCAGTTAAGTTTCCAACAGCATCCATATAACCAGCATTTACAGGTACACCACTTCTCTTATCATTGATAATAAATGGAAAAACGTCCCAACTACCAAACCCAGCAACTTTACCTTTATAGGCTTCAGTGGTATTCGCAAGTTCTAAAAGGGTTATATTTTTGTTATATACTTTATCATTGCTATCAATGATTTCATCATCTGCCCTACCCGTTAGAATCTCGTTATAGCCTGGGTATGAAAACATCATTTTATTGGTGAGGTTTATAGTGCTTTTTTTAGTTCTATTACCATGCAACTGCCCTTGTTTAGCAATCGTTTTCCAAAAGAAAGGCATTAACAAGGTTCTATTTTCTTCTATAGAGGTGCCAACGAACTTTTCAGACAATAGCTGTTTATTATGCGTGTACGAACTGTTTAATAGAATGGTGTCGATTCCTGTAAAAACATCTTGCCAACGAACTCCATCTAATGTAATTAAAATCACATTCGGGTTGGTGTCTTGTTGCGCCTTCATGGTAAGCGATGCAAACAACATCGCAGCTAAAGAAATTTTCAAAAGTGTTTTCATAGGTTCTCTAGTTATTTTTCAGTTCAATTACTCCAGTTCAACTATAGAGCACTAAAGCTTACCCTATAAAAATAGGAAGTATTTGCTGATACCCTTTCTAATGTTAACAATAATAAGCGGATAGCTATTTTAAGTTACGAAACGAGAATTCAGCTGATGAAATTTGAAAACAACAAAATGAAAAGACACCAAATTTAAGGGTACTAAAAATGCTTTTGAATTTAGGTATTAAAACCAAAATAAAATTCTAAAAAGCCATTCTAACTGTATTTCAAAGATACTGTTAAATAAATCTCGACAAAAGCCCGCTTCATGTTACTTTAATAAAGTCGATTGGCTAAAAATAAGTAATCTAAAAAACTCTTTAAAGTTTCCATAAGGCCATATAAAAAATAATATTTCATTGCAAAATCAAATATCGATGCTACATCTTTTTGCTTTTAGATAATGACCAACTATTAAATTGTTTAAAATTTAATGATATCTATGAATAACTTATAGTTTACAGAAACTCTTTTTTATTTACATTTGATAACCACCAAAACCAACAATGACCGAAAATATAAAACAAATGTTCAGTAAAATGAACGATGAAACTCGCCAAGAAGCGTTGCAATGCTTGCTGATGGAGTTTAATGCGAAAAGCACCAAGCATATTCAAAAAAATTGGATTATTGGCGGTCGTATTCCTGAAGACTACCAAGAAAAGATTGTTCACATTTTTCAAAACCTCTTGCGAATTCAAATTTATAGAACCAACGAAATAAAGGTAAATCTTTAGTAGTACCGATTTCTATTTTTAATCTCAACGTTCGTTGCTAGTACCTGTGATTAAAGCTATACTTGAGAACTAAGTAAAAAAGGATGTACAGAAATTTACTCCAGATCTGAAACTACTACCTTTTTCCACTATTTAACCCACATACAACATAAGCCAATACGCTTAAAGATCTACCGATAAATGTTATTAACAATTGGGTCTAATAACTTTTATAGTGCATTTCATCGAATAAAATGAACTTTTCATCGTAAATGGATAAAGTTTAAATATTTTCGAAACGCGTTAAAATTTTACCGCTTTAATTCTATTATCTTTTACATGACATTTAAATTATCCAGAACCTTTTTCGTCCCCCTAGCATCAATTATTTTTCTTTTAAGTTTATCTTCTTGTGGTAAAGACTATGATCTAGTATCAGAGTATGTCATACGTGACACCAATCAACAAGTACAATTAAGTACTGTTCAAGACGACAATAATTTAAAAATTGCCGCAGTACATACTAGTACTACAAACGAAATAAAAAAAAAGTAGGAAAGACTATTGTTACTACTAATGTAACAGAAAACTTACCTCTCTCCTATTTCGACTCAACATCACAAACCAAAACCGCTGAATTACTTTTTAGCTCTGGTTTTGAAGGTGTACATCTTTCTAAAAACAAATACGATTACCAATACATTACCGGCACCGATACCGCAACAGGGTGTTCTTGGCCTCCTACCCTATTAGGATCTTCTATTAACGATAAAGAGCCAAGTGGCATACATACCGTTGATGATGATGGCGGATCAGCAATAGACAACTATTTAGAAAAAATTATTGGTCCAAATGGTAAAGAGACCACTACCTTATTTCAACGTGTTAACTATGACGTTCAGGTAACACAGACCCCTTATCAAATAAATAACATTAAAGAAAATCCTGATGAGTTATATATGACTTATTGGATGAAAACTGATGATGTTTCATTAAAAGGCAAAGATATTTGGCGTGCTATTTGGGAGTATAAAACAGAAAATTATGCCTCTTACAAAGATGGTTTTAGAATGATTGCCTTTATGGCCACAGATATTAGAGGCACTCCTTATTGGCAGTTTCAAGGCGATATTGGCCCAAGTCAACCTATTTGGCGTATAGAAAATTATGACATTCCATTAATTACCAACGAGTGGTTCAAAGTAGAGTATTATTTAAAATGGAGCGATACTAATGACGGATACGCGTCTATGAAAGTAAATGGAAAGCTCATTGGTGAACACCATGGCCCCACAACCTCAAAATCTGACAAACTTGATTTCATTATGATTACACAAGTTTATGGCAATAATTACCCCATGTACCAATGGGTCGATGATATTGAAATATGGGATGGTATCCCTAATTAAATCAGCGTTCTTAAAACTAATCAATCTCTATATCGATACGCTGCATCGAAAACAAACGTGCCATTACATTGTTGTAAATGGTGAAGACCCATTAAATTTTTATCGAAATCGGGCTCAATAATCTGAACCGTGGTTTCAATGTATTCATCTATAGTTAGTTTATCAATCCTATTAATATTCAAAGCTCTGCCATACACCCCGTCAACATTTCGTTGCGATGGTCGGTACCACTGATTATTGTGTTTAAAAATAGAGCCCCCATTACGAGCCACACGAGCATCTATCAACACCGGATTCTGATGATGTGGAATTAAGGAATTGAACTTGCAAGAATCTACCTTATAAATAAACAACTCACTATTCATAGGTGCTGTTTTAGCCGCCTGTTTATTAAGGAATAGCCATTTTTGCTGTTCCTCGTCGGTATGAAAAAATGCATCTCCTACAGCTTCGCCTTCAAACGCAGTAGCATACAATTCCCATTTAAAAGGAAACGCTACAGCTTTAAAAACTTGGAGTTTTTTATTCTCACTGCTTTCTGGCATCAAATAAATTTTGCCATTTTCTTCAAAAATAAATGGGAACGATAAATGAAAATTAAAATCGAGAACATCACCAATTTCCGATAATTGACCATCTTCTAAAATGCCACAACTAATTTTACCTCTTTTGGTTTTATACGAGTAGTTCTCAAAAAACAGATAATCCTTATCGTCATGATGGAAAAGAAATGGATCGGCCCAAAATTCATCTTTAGGCATAATTAATTGTACCGGTGAAGAAGTTATTCGGTCAAAAAACCCTTTCGACCCTGTAAAAATTGTCCAGCACTCGTAGCGTCGTTGAAACACTTTGGCCATTACTTTTTCGAATAGCTTAGTAAGAAATTCGGAATAAAACAAGAATAGATAGCCCAAGACATTTTGAAAAGATAAATTTTCATTCGCAATCTTCTCATGACTAAAATTAGAGTGCACTTCTAATGCACCTTTCTTTAATTTTTCTAAATTTTTAAAAAACAATGAAACACTACCCTCAGCAACAATGGTAGCAGTTTCTGTCATTGACCAATGTCGATTGAAATATGCAGTATTAAGCACTTCGTTTTCTTCAGAATTCGGAGCTATTCTACATAAGGAGGCAGCTATTACGGGCTTTTTCTTTAGGACTTCGAAGAAACCAACAGGTGCGGTTTTTTTTAAACCGAAATCTTGAAATAACATTTCCCACACACCATGTTTAGAAACGGTAAAAAGTAGACTATCGATGGTTTGAACATCCAAATTTATGATGAGATCTAAACGTAAGTTTTTAAGATCATTTGAAACCTTCTTTCCATAAACAGATGTACCATTCTCATTCGCACATTTTAATTCATAGGAATCTAAGGTATGTGCATATGATCCTAAAATATTATTTACAGAAACACTTTTGGGTTTGAAAAAGTAGCTGGTTTCTAAAAAATATTGTCCTTTTAAAAGTAAGCCAGTAGCCCCAGTTAATTTGGTGGTATCGGCAACGAAATTTCTTGATGTGCTTAATCGCCAATCAACAGATTTATTATTAGCCAGCAGAAGAACCAAATCTAATTGTTCATCGCTATATATTCCGTCAAGTACTCTTAACTGCCAATTATCAAGCTGTTCTATAGAATTGATAAGAAGGCCTATTTTCATTAAATTGGTATAAAAATTACAAGTTCTAAGTTACTAAAGAGAATCGACTAGTTCTTTTTAAACCACTTTTTTGATTTACTAGGCTGCTCCATTTCATAACCATAACCATAACCATAATTAAGTTTACTATTATGAATTTGACCTACAGCATTCATTACATAAACCATGTTATTCAGCTTCTTGGTTTTATTTAATTCTTTAGAGAATTTCATCACATTTTTATCAGTAACCCCAGCTCGTACGGCAAACAATGTAATATCAGCATGTTTACTTATCAATAAGGTATCTGTCACCAACATGGTGGGTGCGGTATCCATTATAATCAAATCATAATCTTTCTTCGCTTGTTTAATAAAGTAATCAAAATATTTTCCGGACAATAATATAGGAACATTTGAAGGCACTGCACCACTCAACAAAATCTTATGATTTGGATTCGAATCAAACCCTTCAAAAAGATGATCTTTAAAATCAACCACTTTACCTAAAAGATAATCGGCCAAGCCAGTGCTATTCTTTTCTAAATTCATATATGAATGTAAGGTTGGGTTTCTTAAATCGCCCCCGACAAGTAAAACTCTTTTACCAATACTAGCATAGGCTAGTGAAAGATTAAGGGCAATCAACGACTTCCCTTCCCCTTTAATTGCAGAAGTAACGAAAATCACCTTACCAACTTCATCATCTTCTTCAAGGGCTAATAAATGTGTAACATTCGCACCTAATATTCTGAACGATTCTGCCAATACAGATCTATCGTTTTCGTCTATAAATTTTTTATCTTTTTCAAAGAACGGAATTTCAGCGACTACCGGTATTTCAGGATTTAAATTCTCTATTTCTGAACGATCATGAATATTATTATCTGTAGTAAATCTAATATATAAGATTAAAAATGGCAATACAAGACCAAGTAAAAAACCTACAGGATACACTATAGTAATTTTTGGCCAAAGTGGATCAATTTTAGTAAGACCGTATTCAATAACTTTAATGGTCGGTGCGGTAGATGCATAATCTATCGTTGCCTCTTCACGCTTCTGCAGTAACAATAAGTACAAATTTTCTTTAATACTTTGTTGTCTCTCTATTGACCGTAGCATTCTTTCGGTTTCAGGTAATCTTGAAAACTTGTAACCCTCGGAATTTTTTTCTTGATTCGTACGCTTAAGAGATAATGCTAGTTGCGATTCGTATACGTTTACTGTACTTAGAATATTAAGTTTGCTCAGTTCTAATTGTTTAGATAATTTTAATAAAGTAGGATGATTGGATCCTACGGAGGTGATGATTCTCTGACGCTCCCGAGCCATTTCATTGTACGTCGATACCATTTCATTTAAGCCACTATTAGCCAGTCCGATATCCGATGGCAACAAACTGTATTCCGCTTCATTGGTTACGGTCTTTTTTAAAAGTTGTGATAATGATACTTGAGTTTCTAATCGTACCGCTTCACTTTCTGCTTGAGACTTCTTTTGAAGATTAACTCCAGCATCTGACTGTATATAAGAAATGTTCTGATTCTGTTTAAAAAATTGTTTTCCTGCCTCTATAGAATCTAATTCTTGTGCTAGAAAAACGAAACGTTTTTCTATTACTTCTAAAGTTCTTCTTGATACCAATTGCCTATCTAGAATACCATCTTTGTTGAAATCATCAATTATTGCATTTAATATTTCTTCAGAACGTTGCTTGCTTTCGCCATTCAATGATAATTTTAAAATTTCACTATTCGTTTCGGTTTTGACACTCAATTTCTCTGCCAACTTTAAAGAAGTACTTTTCTTAGAATCAAGAATGACTTTAAATTTATCATCACCATAAGTACTAATATGGTTTATGGTATCTGTTAATAGAATACTGAATGGCAAACCTTCTTTAGATGATTTTGTTTTACTATAGGGAATTACAAATTGAGATCCCATATCATCACTAATATTAAAAGCTGTATTGCTTAAACTAATAACATACTTTAAAGGTTTTTTTATCAACTCATCTGAAATAGATTTTTCTACTACAAAAGGTACCTGCAAATCTTCTGAGTAGGCTATACCGTTGGATTTATGATACGTTATGTCTAATTTGAGTTCACTAACTACATTATACAATAAGCGAAACGATTTTATAATCCCAATTTGATTTTGAATTTCTAACAACCTATTATTAGGGTTTGCATTTGCAATAGAAATTACATCTTTAACAACGCTAGGCTTCATTGCATCTTCTAATATCTTAATCTTCGCTTCGGTTTTATAAATCACCGGCGAATATTTTACATATGCGAAAGCAATGGCACAACATAAAATGACCATACCCAAAAACATAGGCCAGTACCGTATATATTTAGATACCGATTCCCTTAGGTCGTAAGATTCCTTATCTTCTTCAAAATCTAATACGTATGTTTTTTCGTTCATGAGAAATTTCAATATTATTCTACCACTTACTATATCGCTTGTAGCTAACCTTTTTTTATTGGTTTTTAGTATCTACAGATATAGATTTATAACTAATGTCATGTGCAATATTATATATAACAAGCTACGCTTCTATTATAATTCTTTGAAATCCAGTATTTTATCGACAATGCGAACTGCTGTGTTGCCATCCCATAAATATGGAATGCTTCCGGTTTTCCATTCACCGTTAAAAAGCCTCTTCATAGCGGGCTCAATTGCCTTGGGATCGGTTCCTAAAAGCTCGTTAGTGCCTTCTGTAATTGTTTCAGGCCTTTCTGTATTATCACGAAGGGTCATACACGGAATTCCCATTACGGTAGTTTCCTCTGTAATACCGCCAGAATCTGTAATTACAGCCTTACTTTTTTCAACTAAATAATTGAACTCTAAATATCCTAAAGGTTCAACCATATGTAATCTTGGATGATTGATATTAAGATTATTTAAAATTTTGGCCGTACGCGGGTGAACTGGAAATATTAAAGGCACATCTTTTGAGTGTACAATTATTTCATTCATCAACGATTTTATCTGTTCTTCTTGGTCAACATTTGCAGGTCTGTGCAAGGTCATAACCATATATTCTTTTTCTTTCAACTTCAACTCATCCCATATCGCTGGTTTATTAAAACGAGGGCGTTGCTTCATTAAAGTATCTATCATGGTGTTACCCACATAAAAGATTTGTTCTTTTTTTACACCGCTACGAAGTAAATTCTCATTCGCAATTTCTGAAGTGGTAAAAAAATAATTGGTTATCGCATCTGTCACCAATCTATTGATCTCTTCTGGCATTGTCCAATCATAAGAACGAATACCACCTTCTACATGAGCAACTTTAGTGTGCAGTTTTTGTGCCACTATAGCGCATGCCATGGTAGAGGTTACATCACCCACAACAATCACTAAATCAGCTGGGTTTGCCAATAACTCCTTTTCAAAACCTATCATGATACTGGCAGTTTGTTCTGATTGGGAACCACCACCTGCACCTAAATTTGTATCAGGGGTAGGTATATCTAATTGTTCAAAAAAGTCTCCAGACATTTTCTTATCATAATGCTGACCCGTATGCACCAATCGATATTGTATTTTTTCACCCTGTGATTGGGCTGCCTTAATCGCATGAATAATAGGAGCTATCTTCATGAAATTGGGTCTTGCGCCAGCAATAAGTGTGATTTTCTTCATACTATGAATCTAATAGAGATACTTTTTCGTGGTCCCAATTTATTTGTTCACTAGCGGTGGCTATATCTATAAAATCGAAATCGCCAAGCCACTTCTCAAGTTTTGGTCTACATGATTTTAATCCTACATAAGATTTAAATCGTCTTACAGTAGATAAATCTTCAATAATTGGTTGGTCAAAATCAAAATCTCTCGGATGAAAATAACTCATGATGTAATCAGATTTTGAAGTAGCCTTCTTGATAAACTGATAGGGTAGCAGTCGAAAATATCCCCCTCCTGAAAAGACCATCTTATTACCAATTATGGAATGTGAGTTAATTGGAAACTCTTTTAAGGTGATACCATTATAATTTAAAACAAATGGTTTGGAAGAAGAATAGCCTTTCAACCCCCCATGTGAGTGATTACACGGAAACACGGAGGAGTCAGTTGTTATACCCAATTCATGGAGTACTTCAAACGCCCATAAATTCTTTTCACAAATCGAAAAACCGGGAGCCCTAAACAGCTCTACCTTCTTACCAATTAAATCTTCGATGGTCTTAATTGACTTTTCTACATCATTATAAAATGTTTTTCTATCTTGATGGTAAGCTAATTGATGTGTATGCGTGTGGCTACCTATTTGATACCCTCTATCATCAATCATTTTTACGATTTCAGGATATTTTTCAGCAATCCATCCTACCACGAAAAATGACGCTGAAACCCTATACTTATCCATAATATTGAATATGGTTTCCATATTATCGTGAATACGTGTTTCATAGTTCACCCACTGCTTCTCAGTTTTGGTAGCAGGGTGGTCTAGTAGGTGAAACCATTCTTCTATGTCGAACGTTAGAATCTTCATTTTTTAAAACGATTTTATTAATACACATATTTAGACACGTAATGGCCTAAAATCTGTGATGTTTTTAATGGTTGATACTTCCAAATTTTGGTTAGAAATTCAAAATCTTTAATTGAACCCGTAGATTTTTCTGAAAAATTAAAATAGAGCGGAATTTCAATAGGGTTCCACTGTAATTTATAATTGTGATTATTACTATTTCGTGTAGATCTACCCATAGAAAAATAGTCAAACCCTTCTGAAATTGATTCTTTAATCAAATCCCAAAAAAGAAAAGAGTTTACGTTATATCTATCGTATTCATGATCTGTACTTGCCCAACAGATTTCTTTAAAATTGAGATAAGACAAACAGAAGCCTGTTGCAACTGGTCTTTTACCATCATATACCACGGTTATATCTACTTCACCATTTGTATAATGTTCTACCAAATTTTTAAAAAAAGATTTCCCCAATGGAGGTGAGCCTTTCTGCAACATTCTTTTCGAAAACAAAGTATAAAAATGGTCAAGAGCATTAGGTCCGTTTTTCGTAATTGTAAACCCTAATTTCTCAGATTTTCTTATTTTATTCCTCATTTTAGAGGTGTAAGACATAAAAATCTCCTCTGCCTGTTTATGTAAGGGAACAACAAAACTTAATTTTTTCTCATTTCTAAAATCCGAAAGCTTTGAAAAACTTCTAATCTCATATTTAGCGTCTTTAAACACAGATGATATATTAAAATTATCAATTGTACCTTCTTTTAAAATCGGACCTCCATAAGAGAAATGTGGCATAGAAACAATTTTACCCCCTATGGTCACTGTCGGTAAAACCCCTACTATGTCTTCTCCTTCCAATACGCAATAATTTTTATGGGTATACCCAAAAGTCTTATACAAAATGGGTCCTAAGCACGGATTATGTGCTATGGTCACCATTTGATTTGTCTTTTCCTTTTCAAGAAAATCATTCCAAATTTTTACATTATTACATTCTATAATTGATAACATCCTCTTGTATAAATTAAATTGTAATTACCTCTTTATGAAAAGAATTGGTTAAAAATTTAAATTTGGTTTCTATAACTAAAGTTTGTTGAACACAAGGTTATAGAAGTAAGGCAGTAGCTTAATATCGCGCATAATTCGTTTTCTGGGCTCCTTTATTGTTCTATATAAGCCTTCCATGTTATTTCTTAACCACCATTTAGGTGCTCTTTGTGTGTTACCGATATACAAATCGAAACTACCTCCTAAACCTTGGTAAACTGCAGGATGTTCGTCATACATTTGCTCCATTAGCAATTCTTGTTTGGGTGACCCCATGGCAACAAAGACTACATCTGGTTTTTTATTTTTAATATCAAGAATCAAATTTTCCTCACCATTAGCTTCCGTTAAATAGCCATTTCGAAAACCGACTATTTGAATAGTTGGAAATTCAACTTTTAAATAGCCAACTGTTTGTTGAATTACTTCTTCTTTACCGCCAACTAAATAAAATGTTTTACTGTTTTGATATTCCTTAATAATATTTAGCCAAAGCTCACAACCAGGTATTTTAATCGCCTCATCATGCCCTTTTTTATGCAAGGCCCATACAGCTCCTATACCATCAGAATACCCAACATTTCTATTGATAATGGCTCTAGTTTGGTCATTGGCATGGTGTATTTTTTCGCTATTTACTGCAACAAGTATTTTTTTATTCGCAAAGGCAAATTCCATCAAAGCTTTTCTAGACTCTGGGATGTATACTTGAACACCACTAATTTTCTCAGATTTCATTTATTGTACCTCTTTTAAATAGTTGGACATAGCATTGAACATAAAAGCATTGCTCCAACGCATATAGGAAATTTTTGAACTCACTCCTTTTTTTAATTGATAATAGAAATACCCTTTAGCATCTTGCATATTCTCTATGGACCATTTCACAACTTTATCAGCCAAGTCTTTATTCTCAGCAAATGATTTTGTTTTTGACAGGGTAACAAATAATTGCCCAGGGCAATGAATGTCAATAGGATAGGTCTTATCATGATAATACTTAGGGGTACCATCTTCTAAAAAGAATGTTCGCAAATAATAGCTTAGCCCTAATTTTATATAACTACTAAAGCTCAAATCGCCCGTTATATCTTGGTATGTCTGTATAGCATCTAAATTATAGCCTGTATGAAAACTATCGATCCAACTTTGTACATTCAATAAACCATATACCCATGAACCTTCATCAGATTGAATATCGCAGCAGGTTTTAATCGTTTTATAGGCTAATTCTTTAAGCTCCTCATCTTTTGTATATTGGTAAACCTGGCTCAATATTTTAGCACCCAACAAACTTGCATTTATAACCGTATTATTTCCATTTAATGTAGAATATGAAAAAAGAAATCCATCTTTTAATTCACTACGATTTAAATCATTTATCACAAATTTTGAAGATGAAATTGCTGTATTTAAATACCTTTCATTTTTAGTGATTTCATATGCTTTGAAAAGGGCATCTACACAAAACGATGTCGCAACAATAGTTGGCGTTTCTTTTGGAAACAAAAAAAGTAACCTAGCTTGCCAATCAAAATTGTAACCCCAGCAGGCCCCACTATGACGTGTATCTCTCCGCTCTAATAATAAGTCTGCTAACCCTATGATAGATTTTTCAATTTCTTCAACAGTACCAAAAGTATTATTACCCTCTTTTGCAATAGTATACAGGTTACAATACCCTGACAGAAAAAGAGCTAATCCCTTAGAATTATGCTGTTTTGGCACCATCAGTAATTTTCTAAAATTCACCGGTGATCTTTTAAAACCTTGTATCCACGCTAATCGCGCAACATTCCATTTTCTAAAAGGCAAAGCGTTAAAAACCTTAGAATTTAAACCGTCATAAGGATCCCAACCTTTATACTGCTCATCTTCACAGTATTTTTTAAGTTTTAAAAATGAATTATCAATTATTGACATATATTAATTTAGCTGTAAATACAATTAGTAAATAGCATTTGCTATAATTGTAATCTATCTACATGCCACTAAATTATAGCTAGATTTCGTCGCATCTAAAGAAAGCCGATTAACTACATTAAGATTCGGAGACCTGCTTAAAAAAGACGCAAAGCATCAATTAAATAGGGAGTTTTGGCCGTATTTTAATTTTTAAAATGAAAGTAGTTGCTGTACTTAGTTTAGAATTGTAATGCGCAAAATTGAAGGGAAATACTACTAGAAGAGTAATTAGCTGAAGTAAACCCACGTGGGTAACTCATAGTTAGCAAAAATGATAATCGCAACTGCGTTAGCTATAAAAACATGTTGATTTCATCGAACATCTTTTTAGCAACTTTATCGCTCATTATATGTTGATGAGCATAGTCGAAATTAAATGTGCCCATTTTTAGTCTTAAGCTTTGGTCTTTAAGTAAGGTTCTCAGTTTCATCTCTAAATCATCAGCGTCTTTTGGCTGTACAAAGTAACCCATTACGCCATCTTGAAAAAAGCTTTTTAAACCCCCAACTGGTGTCGTAATAATTGGTTTGCCAAATGACATTGCTTCTAATACAGATGTAGGTAGACCTTCACTATAACTTGGCAAACAATACAGTGTACAATTCTTATATAATTCAATTTTCTCTTGCCCCTCTACATGCCCTGTTAAGGTAATATTTTCGTTCTGCTCGACCAATAATTTTATAGCTTCTGATTCTTCACCACTACCAGCAATAATCAACTGAATATTGAAATTATCAATTCTAAGATTTTCAAAAGCTTTAATGGTCTCGTAAACACCTTTACCCTTAATCAACCTTGAAAGAAAAAGAATTTTTTGGCAATCTAGACTAGAATTACTTTCATTAATAACCACCTGTTTCTGAAATAATTTGGCATCTACAGTAGTTGTAGCAACAACGATTTCGCCCTGATAACCCCAAGCCAACAATTTCTCTTTAAAATCGCTTGAAAGAACAAATATTTTCTTCGCCCTACCTAAACTGTTTTGAAAAAAGGATATGTACTTTTTATCTATTCTTTCTTCGAACTGAAGATTCCATCCATGAAAAAATACTACAAACGGAATATTGTTTCGAATTAAATATTTTGCAAAAAATGCATCTCTAAAAAAACTACGACTACCCAAAGACGGATTCAATAGTATCAAATCTGTAGATAACTTAGTAGCTTTTCTTAAATTCCATAGATCTATTAATGGCCCAAAAACATTTTTACCATGACCACCAATTTCAAGGGTTCTAAAATGTACTTCATCCATCTTATGAAATTCTGGTAAAAGAGCATTCCAAAATGCACTTACACCACCAGGTAATGATAGTTTTGGAACCGTAACCAATATCTGCCTAATCATAGCGCAACATTCTTTTTCTTAGAACCTTTTCAAATTCTAATTTTACAAATACTAAAACCATGAAAATATCTAATTCAAACCACATTCCACCTTGAGTCATCATTAAAGATCCGTAAAGAAAAAATATTGCCATTGCCAATCTATAAGATGGCAAAATCTTTCTTCTCCAAATAAATTTAAATAGTGATATTAAATACCCAATAAAAAAAACAACACCCAATAATCCATTCTGACCCAATTGGGTGAAAAATTCGTTATGTGCGAATACTGGAAGTCCCGTCTTTTGATACATATACATGATTAGATCATGAAAACCATGACCAAAAATCATCTCAAAAACTGATCCATTATACCAAAGTTCGAAAGAGGCCATCCAAAACAAAAAACGTCCTGAACCTGCAGCTGTTTGTTTTCCATTTCTTATATCAAAAATTCGATTATAAAAAGTTTCGTTGGTTTCCAATAATACATAGAAGCCGACACCTAAAATCAAAAACACCGCAAGACCAGACATAACTTGCTTAAAATTTAGTTTTTTAGGTAGAAATAAAAACACCACACCAACAATAAACATTAAGTAACCAGTTCTTACAAAAGTTAGATAGATCAAAGAAATACCATAAATTAGTAATGCATAGTTCAATTTTTTATACGTGATAATCGTAGAATTTACTTTAAGGAAAGCCATAAGTATTAGAACGGCAGTAGTTGTAGTAATGGAAGCCCCATGAGTATTTTGGAACATGCCAATATAGCTATCAAAATCAATGAAACTTTGTGCATCTTCAGCCTTGCTTTCTAAAATACCCAAGCTAAATGGTATACCAGATAATATGATAAATTGTGCAAAACCCAATAACATTTTATCAAGTTTTCGAATACTTTTTATGTTTCTATAGGCATATTCAAACATCAAAGGAAACATCATATAGCGTATAAAATCGACAATGCCGTAAAAGTAGCTTACCGAGAAATTTGCGGTTACCAAATTTTTGGTTGCTCTGGCGTAAGACCATTTAATCATCCCTAATTTCTTATCATTTGTTTTAATAAGAACTTGCCAGATAAGAAATAGAAACAAAGGAATTTTCCAGATTTGAGAAAATGTAATTGGTCCTATTTTTACGGCGCCAAAATAAATTAAAACAAATAGAATAATATATGGATATAGTATCTTGATTTTCTTCATCAATCCTTCTATTTACCTCCGATTTTCAGTTTAAGACCCTCAATTAAATTGATTACCATTCTCATTTTTTAAGATATTTTGCGATTAAATCTTTAAGATGTAATCTTTTATCTAATTCCATAAACGAATAATACATGGATATAAGTATAAAAATAGCTCCAATACCATAACTCCATGGTGAAGAAATTTGTTTGGCAACCAGTAAACAGATAATTGCTAAAGAAAATTGAAGGAGAAAAATCTTAATTATTGCACTACTAAAACTGAAATTATATATTTTATTAGTTATTGTATAAATCTGTATGAGATAGATGAAATAAGAAATAAGATAGGAGAATCCTAATCCGGTTAAACCCCAGTAATAATAGCCCACCAAGTTTAAAACTAGAGTATACATATTAGTTACCAACTCGTTCCAAAAAAATAGTTTACTAGCGCCTTTTGCAATAAAGAAAAATGCAACTACCCATGCGGCTACTTTAAAAAACATGCCTAATGCCGCCCAATAAATCATTTGTTTTATTGGTATAAACTCAGAAGAATATAATATTGTAATAATCCAATCTACAAATACTAGAAAAACAATGAGTACAGGTGCTAAAATTAAAATAGCAATTTCTGCTTGTTGGTTAATAAGTTCAATAGCTTTTTTTTCATCATGAATTACAGCTGACAACCTAGGAAAATAATCAGTTTCCATAGCCGTAAACAAGAGGCCTACATAGGTTGAAATAATAGCAATACCAGCATTGTATAAACCTACATCTTCAACACCTCCGCTATTATTTATGAATATCCGAATAACATAAGAAACACCTAAAACCATGATGCCACTAATACTGAGCATAAAACCCATCATAAGCATTCCTTTACCCTTCTCTTTCGTTTCCTTAATGGTTACCGGAACCTTAATACGCTTCACCTTTCTTGTAAAATAGTAGGCGACAATAAAGCCAAGTATTGAAGTAAATATCATGGCTGGTACTATACCTTCAACTCCCAAATAATAATATATAGGAACAGAAACGATAAGACCTAAAGCTGCACCAATAACATTGGCCTTAGCTAAATATTTAAGCTTTCGAAGACCTTGAAGAAAAACAAAACTTCCGCTAGTTAGTTGGTTCAATAAGAGGGTTATTGAAAGCCATACAAAAGCGATTGTATAATCTTTGTTTCCGAAAGTTAATTCACTTAAAAATGGAGAAAGAAGTATGGTTAATAGTGCTCCAAAAAGCCCTGTATACCAAATCCATCGTTTAACAATAACAATAGTTTTAGCCAGCTGGTTTTCATCACCTAACTCAAATGCGATTGCAATTTCTTTAACAGCACTAATACCAAGGCCGAAGTTCGTTAAGGAACTAATCAATTTGGTGGTAGACATAATTAGGCCTAAAACACCAATACCGGCCGGACCTAATAAAACAGCTAAAATTTTAGAGCGACCTATAGATATGAGAATATTGAATACTTGCACTCCACCAAATATGGATGTTGCTTTCATTATCTGTCTATAACTATTTTTACTGCTATTTTGAGCCACTTAAAATATATTGAACGAGTTTATAGTTCTAAATCTAATATCTAGAATTATTTGATATATACTATGAAAGCCTACTACGGATTTTGTTGATGAAATTTTGAATTAAGGAGTTTAAATTAAGTCAATCTTATATAAAAAACGCCCATTAAGTATTCAACTTATAAGATTCAAATTATATCTTACTTATATCACCACTGATGTTACTCTTTTTTTTACTCGACCAAGTTCTTATTTCTTGAACTCTTTTAGAAGTTAGATTCTTGTTCTGAGTTTCAAATACTGATTCAACTCCATTTGAATTTTCAAGGTTAATTAACCTTATAACATTTTCTTCCACTTCATTTTCTGAAGAAAAAACTTTTGAATTTAAATTATTATTTGAAAATATATTCTGTTTCTTATTAGACCCATCAGCAACGATTTCTTTTGCTTCAAATTCTTCAAAAACTCCTAAAAAAGGTAGAAGATACAGCAAGCACCCAAAACAGACAACAACAATTAAGCTTATATTAATCTGCAAATCACTTGTAAAAAAAGTGATAATTATCAAGGTAAGATTACTTACAAAAAGCAAAAAAGTAGATTGTTTATGATTTAGCCCTAATCGCAACAATCTATGATGAATATGATTGCTATCCGCTAAAAAAGGACTTTTCTTCTGCATCATTCGAACAATAAATACTCTTAGTAAATCAAACAACGGATAAGACAAAATTGCTAATAACAATATGGAAGAATTATTAGCATTATAAAACCGAACGTTTTCTGGATTAATATTGAGAAACTTGATTCCCTGGTAGGCCAATAAAAACCCTACAATTAAAGAACCACAATCACCCATAAAAATTTTACGGTCCTCTGAAAAATTATACTTTAAAAAACCTAACAACGAACCTATTAAAACAGCTGATAGTAAGGTCATCATAAAATCGTTTGCTATAAAAAAAGCAGTACCAAAAGCGAAGCTAGCCAATATAGATATAGTCGCAGCCAAACCATCGATACCATCAATTAAATTAACTGAATTTATGACTAAAACAAAAACAAAAACTGTAAATAATATGGAAACAAAGTAGGGTAATTCATATACACCTAATAAACCGTGAAAATCTGTAATTCTTACGTCTTGAAGCAGACATACCATAGAAACAGCAATCAATTGAATTACAAATTTCTTTTTGGCTGTCATTAGAACCAAATCATCTTTAATACCTAAAAACAACAATATAATGGTTGCAGAGAGTAAAGAAAGTAAATTACTTAAATCTGAAACGGTACTATTGATAAAAGGGACAAAGAGCAAAAGCGTTAATGAGAATGTGATAAACAATCCCATACCGCCAAGGTTAGGTACTTTTTCTGTATGAACCCTTCTTTCCTCAGGTTCATCCATTAAATTCTTTGTCTTTGAGACGTAAATAATAACAGGATAGAGGTTAAACCTAGTTGCCATTACATAAGCAAGAATTGCTGAAGTAACAGTTAAAAAAGGTAAGCTATATACAATCTCTTGGATTGAATCCATTTAATTTTCAATTAGCCTTTCATAAAAATCACCATGGAGATTTATATGAAATTTGGTTTATGTTGGTTCTAATTTTTTAAATTAATGAACACGTAAGTTTTGGGGCAAAAAAAGACAAATCATCTTTTCTCAAGTTAAAACTAAGTCGTATGATTAACAATTTTGGGTTCTTTCGATATGATGCAGGCAAAATCGTTGTTCGGTATAATCACCAGTATCATTTGGCTAATCGTTGAATAACCATCTTACCAATTCGGTTTAAAAGGTATTTCAAACATTGTACATCAAATCTTACAAACAATACAAATTATAATTTCATGCTTTAGGAATTAACTTTTAAAACAAAATCGATTCTTATCTAAAAAGCAACTAGTTTTCAGATTAGAATTAAAAGCCATCAATTGTATTTCGACTGAATACCTTCCTTTAAATTATTTAATTTCGCAACAACCCATCTCCTTAAATTTTCAGGGAGTAATTCATGAAAATTTTCTATCATATTCGCTAACTTTACTTTTCTAATTTATTTTATCGTATTTGTATACCATCATTGACATAGAGACTACCGGAAACGGCATAAAGGGCAACAAAATAACCGAGATTTCCATATTTAAATATAATGGTCATGAGGTTATTGATGAGTATACCTCATTGGTAAATCCGCAATGTGAAATACCCTATTTCATAACGGGTCTTACAGGAATCGATAATAATATGGTACGTAATGCACCTTTACTAGAAGACATTATTCCAGAAATTGAAGCAATAACAAAAGACACTATTTTCGTTGCCCATAGTGTAAACTTCGATTATAACGTAATTAAAAACGAG
>TARA_R110000765_G_scaffold213210_3_pt1 | contig 21839 bp, 12 predicted proteins | sample TARA_R110000765 | Tara Oceans TARA_R110000765 (sample SAMEA4398168) | marine metagenome | biome: Polar Biome; feature: [MES] marine water layer (ENVO:01000295) within the mesopelagic zone...; material: water (ENVO:00002006), including particulate matter (ENVO:01000060) such... | reverse complement strand
AGCTCTATGTCGATCATAGCTTCTTCCATATCCGCGTCTAAATCTTCGATAGCCTCCTCTACATACTGCTCGCTAAACCAACCTCCTAGACTGTCTGAGTAGATTATGTGCACCACTACTGGGATTGTCTTCCACTCGTAAGTTGTGCGCTGAAACCCAACCTGGCTTGGTTGAACCGCTTTAGGGTCGTACTCTGTAGCACAAAAATCTTGAGCCGTACCGCCGATATTCAAAATCAGCAAGAGCAAAACAATTAAGACTTTCACTGCATTTGGTTTTTAGCTAGAAGAAGTTTTACTTCCTGAATCTCCCTTAACAGCTGCTTCATATCCTCTTTAAATTCAGAGTTGTCAGCCTCAAGGACAGAAACACGAGATGAAAGCCTATTGTAGTCTGATTGAAATTTTATCCACCCCCCTACCAAAGCTCCAGCAACTGCCAAAAATTCAAAATGACTTAGGTTTTCAGGCATCACTTCCTGGTTTTTTCTACGGTCCTACCAGCAAAGTAAGCTCCGAACACGGTTAACATTAATATCTCTAACAAAGATACATAACTATCTTTTACGTTAAATGGTTGATTATCAAAGCTATCAAGAAACATCGTTGTTACAAAAACTACTATTAACACTATTAACATAACGGGTCTTATAAGCTTTGCTAGCTTAACATCACTTCCCATATCTGCCTTCCAGCGCTCTGTTACGTTCTTCTGAAACTGGACCTCAGCATCGACCTTGGCCTTGATCTCGGCTGGATCAATGCTTGACTCTTTCTTGAGTAAGTTTTTTACAATACCGAGACCTCCCTTGTCTGGAAGTAGATCCCCTACCGTTTCGAGAACTCCAGGAGCCTTTAGCTTGAGCCAAGCTCCCAGCTTAGTGTCTTTAATCTTCTCCACGTAGTTGTTCGTATTTTTTGTTAAACCTAGCCATTATCTTTCTCTGAGCCTCGTACATCTCAAATATTCTATTCTGCCTGTCGATGTAGTTCTCTATTTTTCTAGCTGCCTTTACTTCAGATCTAATCTGCTTAAGAATTTTGTCTGACTTCTTAAGCTCTTCGTTAAGAGATTGAATTCCGTTATACCTTCCTTTCTCTTTTATAGTTTTATTTTCCCTTATCTCTCTAAATAACTGTTGAACGTCTTTTTGATTTTCTTTAAACTTCTCTACATCGTAGAAAGGAGAAGCCTCTCCGTATATCTTTTTTACGATAGGCACGTCGTTGTATCTAATCTTTACCTCTCCATCCTTTCCAAACCCATGAGCTAATCCGTTGGCTATTCCTTTGATGTCCTTAGCCTCTGACGCTTTGTTAGCTGACCTTCTAGTCATTTCAAAAAGGTTTCTTGCTTGCTCACCTGACTCTAAAATAAAGTCGCCTGAACCTCCGATCATATACTCGAAAAGGTACCAAGAGTAGTCAGGATTGAAGTCAGCCCATCCAGACTTAAACTGAGACCCTCCAGTAGATTCGTTCATGTGCTCAAAGAACTCCTGCATCTTTTGAGGTGCTCTAAATGACAGCTCAGAGTTAGGAACTGGAGTTCCAAAAGGAAGCTGAGACCCAGTAACAGGAGAACCAAAGAAAGTCTTGTTTTCAGCCATCTCAACAAAAGGCTTGATCACTGTAGGTGACAAAGACCTTAGGACAAACGGGCCTGGGTTTTCACCTATACCTCCAAACGATATAGGAGAGAATGACGTAAAGGCTGTAGTGCCTAGCATCATTAGGGCTGAGTCTGGGGTTCTGTTTCCTGTAGACACCTCAGCTAAAGCCATGCCCATATTGTTAAACAGTCCATATCCATATGGTAGAGGAACTTTAAGGAAATCATCCTTGCCTTGACCGTAGCAAAGAATCATGTTCCTTGACTTGTCATACTCAGACATCTTGTTGTACCAAAGCTCATCATCCTCTGGGTCCCTTCCGCTAAGAGCTAGGTTCAGAAGGGTTAACATACCTGAGAATCCAGCCATACCCGCAGCTATCTTTTGAGCTCCTGTAGCTCTTTCGTTCCACTTTCTAGTTGATCCGTCAGGCCGTTGAGCTGGCTTAACACCTTTAAGCGAGTTGTAAACTCTCAAGTTACCTTGGATCGCAGCGTTAAAAAACAGATAGATAGAGTTAAGGACTGGTCCAGCTTCTCCTGATCGGTTAAAGTTTACTGTTATATTCTTTGAAAACACAGCAGCCTTTTGCTCAGACGCTCCTCTCTTTCTTGCAGTTACGTAAGCCGAAAGACGTATGCTATTTTCAAACGCCTCGTTGACCCCTTCAACCCAACCAAAGAACTGCTGAGGCTTTGAGAAGATAGCCTCTCTAAGGGCCTTCCCTTTTGTTATGTCGTCAGCACCTACAGACAACTTGGATTCTATTTCCTTCAAGTCTTCTATATAGCTCCAACCCGTCTGACCTCCAGATGCTTTCCATTCGTCCACCCAGGACTGCGTTTCTGGATCCATCTCTCTCCCCATAGCATTGGTAGACAGCATTGATTTAAGGTACTTAAACGTGCTTCCATACAGCTCTTTCTTAAATCCTTTGCTGTCAATACCTCCAAGCTCACCTTGCTCTAGGTCAGCCTCAGCACTATAAAGCGCACCCCCAAGGTCTCTAGCAAAGTTTGACACAAAGAAATTAGGATCCCACTGAGTAAATACCCCTCTTAGCCAACCCACTGGCGCTCTCATCATACGAATAAAGCTGTTGGATGACTCCATAGTCATACCATTTAATGTGGCTGCGTAGTAAGCGTCCTTGAAGTAAATAAACTCCTGTTTTCCGTCAATACGCACCGCCACAGTCCTAGAGTCAGCCTCCATTTCCATCATAGACATTGCTGTCTGTCTTCCGTTCTCATCTAATCTAGTCAGAGGTGATTGTTGATTTACAACAGACCACACATCTTCCATTGGATTTTTCTTAGCCAGCTCATGAAGAGACTGAAGCGTCCTGTTCTTTTCAGCCCACTGATGAGTTATAGCATTCTGCATTATAATGTTAGCCAGCACGTTAGCTGCTTCCGATTCACGACCTATTGCAGCTTTTGTTTTGGTTCCATAAACACTCATTCCAGCACCTCCAGTAGGGTAGCTATTGGAGTTCAAATCCAATTCGTCTTCAGCAAAGCCCTGAAGAGGGACGTAGTTTTTGTACAGCTCATTCCATGCGTCAAGCCTGTCCTGGCTTTCAAGACCTTCGTCAAGCATAGTTTTTCTAGTGTCAGCTATGACATCATTAAACATTTTAGTCAACTCCCTAAACTCCTTACTGTCAAGTCTTGATATAATTTCGTTAGCAACCTCAGTCTCCATTCCTGATCCCGCGTCGAGGTCTGGTCTTGTCTTGCTGATCTTTTCGTTTCTTTCCTGTGCGTGAAGAGCATACATAAATTGACTTAGGTCTTTGTGAGAGATCCCAAATTCCTTCATCTTTTCCCTAGCGTTAGTCATAATGACTTCCAAGTCGTCCATAGCTTTTCTAGATCGACCATACATAAGCTGTTCTACCTCGCTAAATCGCTGAGACTCAGGAACTTTCTTGCCCTTACTTGCCTCTATTGATTCCTGAATCCCTATTACGTCTGCGTATTTATTTACGAGCCAAGTGTTTAGGAAGTCAATAGATCCTTGGTAACCACCTCTTTCCTCTTTTAATTGATAAAACCTAGGCGGCATAATTCGTGAAGACTTTGCATCACTATCATCATATCTACGTCCAGCTTCTAGGTCTACAACAGCTTGCGTTAAACCCTCCTGGCTAAATGGCTTTTTAAAACCTTCTGCAAGACTTGCGCTTGAAGCTGGCAAGGAAAGCTTTACCCCTAGCTTCCACCCTTTGTCTGTCTTCTCTACGGTGTGCGAGACAGCTTCAGACTTATTAGTCAAGAAGTTATACTTCCTATGAAAGTTTCTCATCTTCCCAAGGAATAACGTCTCGGCGTTGACAAAAGAGGAAGCAAGTTCTACAGAAGTAAACTCTGAAGTGTCGAGCTCGTTATAGGCCCTAGGCTTCCACTCAAGTTTACCCCCCGTTTCTAGGCTGTTAGCTCTGTCTATAACGTCAGACATCTTAGACATGGCTTCTACTTCCTCTACGGTTGATGATCGCCCAAACTCAGAGACTCCAACCCAGTACTCTAAAGAACCTAATCCGTATGACGTATCCTTTACTTTTTCCTCTAACGCTTCAATAGCTTCTTGATAATCTAATCTTTTTTGCTCTTTCGCTTGAACTGAAGCAGCCATGCCCCTCTTGTTTCTTTCTATAGCCCTCCCCTGCCATGTTTTATACAGGGGTTCTAGTTCAAGAACCTCTTTGGTGTTTCTGTCTTTCTTTAAAGGGATTTTACCTAACCTTACGTTTTCGCCGTTTTCGTTAGTATAGTTCCACCCTCCAAGAGCTTCTGTTTTTCCATTTCCTGTCTGGAGAACCCACCAGTTCCAGAAATGCCAACCGTCTTGAAACTTCTTACCAGTAAAATTTACGCTCTCTTTTGTCCGCTTTACATTCGTGAACGTCTCTGTGTAGTTCATAGTGAATGGCTTGTCTGGCATACCCATAAACCTAGAGCTTTTGGCGCTGTCCCTGTCCTCTTGAGCCTCCTTCATTGTGAAGACGTCAACTATCTCGTTATTGAACTGGCCCTTTCTATTGGACCTGTCTATAGATTCCTGAGAAATTCCAAAATCATTAAGATCTAGCGGGGTTTCAAAGTTAAATATCTCCCCTTCTTTTACTGATACACCATAATTGTATTGACTAACCTCAGTCGTGTTTCTGGGTATATCTCTTTCTTTAGAAACCTTGTCGATCTCAACTATTGCCATAGACCCAACTGGGGATTCAATGCTGGTTTCAACTTTTTTAGAACTTCTTATTTTATCGGATATAGCGTCTTGATTTACCAACCCCTTAAACAGAGTAGCATTAACAAACTTAGCTCTTTGATCTATTGACATTGAGAAGTACTGTGGAGCTCCTTTCCGTTGCTGGCTCATCAGCATTATGTAATCGTCAACAAAGGTTTTTAAATCCTCCTCAGATAAGCCCCTCTTTTTAACACCCCCACCTGTGGTTACTGAATCCCAAGCTTTAGAAAGACCGCTAGAAACTCTATAGGAAGATGTAGACTGCTCTTCTACAACCTCTTCTACGAGCTTTAACCCTTCGTATTTAGGGTTTCCGTCTTCGCCTAATTCCTCCTTTAGCTTCTTTATCTCGCTTTCTATCTGGTTCTTTCTAGGTGCCTCGACTTGACCTATTCTTGGCCTTCCGTCTAAATCTATAAACGAGTACGCCTGAACAAAATTAGGCTTAGAAACTTGTTTTTTAGTCCTGCCCTCTTTTTCAACAGCTATTGAAAGCTGGTGAGCCTCAATAAAAGCATCCGCAACTTGACCGTAAGTAAGGGTTCCGTCTTTTAGCTTATCTCCAATTTGATCTAAGCTCTCTCCAAAAAAAGCGGCGTTACTTCGAGCTGCATCCGATTTCATGTACTTGTATAGAACTACAGCTGTGCTAGACCCCTTAGGCATCAAAGCTCTCAATTGAGCTTGAAACCTAGAGGCGGTAGATTTTGTCCCGCTAGCCATGAAAAACCTGTCATACTTTCTGTTGATGGTAGCTTCCTCTGCTGTGACTCCAGACTTAAACTGCATTCCGTTAATCTCAATGTTGCCTACCTCGTCGATAGCCATTACGATCACGGGAACGTCTTTTAGTAGCTTTCCGTTTTCGTCAATTAAACCTCGGCTTGTAAAAGCATCCCATGCCTGCTTCATGTCACCCTCAGGTTTCCAACCCAACCTAGCGTCTTTTTGTAAAGACCCCATGTCTTTTTGCGTTTCATTTGCTATCTCAATCAAGTCTGAGAGTCCAGCGCTTTCCCTGGTTAGTCCCTTCCTAGAAAGCAACTTATCGACAGCTTCGTCTCCAACCCTTCTTCCTAGTTCACTTAATCCAGCTCTAGTGAAGTTCTGATAGGTCTGAGCGTACTCCAAAGCAACAGCCTTAGAAGTTCTTCCAGCCTGCTCCATTTGAGCTGTAGTTCTTTGTGTTCCATACTTAGAGGCCACGGTTGAAGCAAGGTCTTTCAATCCTTGGTTCTGATATTTACCGCCTTTTACTTCACGTAAAACACCAACCACAATCTCCTCGTTTAAGTCTTGGCTATCTGAGTATTCTCTTTTTCTAGCTTCAGCAATACTCCTAATGTCCTCGTTATCAGACTTGAGTAGCTCTTCAGCCATCTCGTCAAAGTTCAATCCCTTGCCGTTGACTTCATCGTGTATCATTTCTTCGATAACATCAAATGAAGAAGCCTCAGGAGACAGGTGTACTGTTCCAGTCTTTGGATCGTATTGAGCTTTTGTTTGTAGTCTTTCAGCTGTAGGGACCGCCGCGAAGTAGTCCTCAAGGCTGTCGTACACCTCTATCTTACCTCCAATAGTCATCGCTGCATATGCGGTAGTCGAAGAAACCTTATCTAGGTAGCCTTGAATCTCCTCGACTGGCTTGCCAAACTTCTCAGCCAGCTCGGAAGCTTCATACTGCATGTCCTGCTCCAGGTCCATTAGTGGCTTTTGCAGGCTTTCTTTTACTGGAGCAACTTTATTTCCTTTGTTGAATTTATCCAAGTGCTCTCTAGCAGCATCGAACGCAAGGTCCAGCTGCTCTCTAGCTTTCTTAGCTTGTTGAGACAGAGCCACCCTTCCGAACTCTGCACTAACAAATTGTTCGTTTTTTGCGGCTGCTTCTAAGCCCTCTGCTGTACTCGCAAGTTCTACCAAAGTTGCTGCTAACTCTGGTCTTCCAGAATTAGAAACCTCCCTTGCTATATCGCCTAAAGCCTCGTTAGAGACCTCCATTTCGTTTATAGCTTCATTAAGATTGTTTTCTAAGACACGGATGTCTCCTGGTTTCGAAGACTCAGACTTTTTGGCTTCTTCCAAAGATCTTGCTGCTTTTTCAACCTTTTCCTGATCAGCAAACTTAACGTTAGCGGCAGTTGCTATTGTATGGTTTTGATGAATGATTTCGAGGTTTTTAAACCCGCTCTCCATTCTTTGCCATATAGGCTGATTTTCATCACCTAGCTTGTATGTAGTAGAAGCTCTTTGAGCTGCAAACATTGTAGAACCTATTGCTCCCCCTGAAATAGCCCCTGTCCCAGATGCTTGTATTACTCTTGCGGCAGCCTCTGATGGGCTTATGTATTCCCCCTTTATAGAAGAGTCAGCCATAATGGTTAAAAACTCAGTAGTGGCCTCTTGAGCTGCCTCGATTCCGAATCCCTTGCCCCCTGCTTTAAAAGCTCCTTGAAAAAAACTATCTAAAGCTATCTTGGACCCACCCTTAGATATGCTTTTAGTTATCGCTAAAAGCGCGTGAGCACCAAAAGCCTCTGGAGCACCTTCGGCTATACCTAAGGCAAACGAGTAACCAAGCCTTTGACCTGTTCCTTTTTGTAAGTCTACTCTTTGACCGTCTACAATCATGTAGCTACCCTCCTCGTCTGAAATAACGTTTGGACCTTCAGGAGACGTGTATGCACTTTGTATTTTAAGAGACATATTCGCTCCATCTACAGTCCTAGTGTCTAGCTTTTTTCCGTTAATTGAGAACTCGTCAAAATTTGAATCTAACTTAGACTCTTGATACGCTTGAGCGCCAGCAAGATAAGTCATCGCAGCAACGCTGGCTGTAGGGCTTTTGGTAACCACTCCAACCCCAAGGGCTGCTAAAGTAAACGGAAGGCTTTCTATAGCACTTCCGACCATTGAGTCAAGGTAGTCGAACAGCTTATCGCCCTCCAAGTTTCCAAACTTGTAATCTTCAATTAAATTAGAGGAGTATTGAGTTTTTTGAGATCTTAACGATTCTTTTCTTACTCTCTGCCCAGCCATGAAATCTCTCAATGACTTTTCAGCGCCTGGTGCTTGAGCCAATTCAGCTAACCCGCCGACTCCAGAAGCAACAAGAGTAAGGGCGGACTCCAACATTAGAGATATATCAATAGATCTATCCTTTGCCGTGCTTGAAGGCTCTCCAAAAACACCGTCATCATCAATATCAACTGGAATGCCACCTTTAAACAAGTCTTCCTCAATAGATCTGACCTTTTCCACCCAAGCCTTTTGCTTTTCTGATGGTGTGTTTATCAACCCTGCAAAATCTTTGAAGCCGCCTTCATTAGGTCTTGTAGCTTCTTGGTTTTCTGGACTAGGGTTTGCGGACCTGTAGGCAGCTTCAAGAGCCATCCTTCTCTCTCTTGCTATAGCGGTCTGCTGGTCATCAGCCATTTTAGCCATCATAGACGAAAGGGCCTCTTCATCCCCAAGACGTTTGAGTCTGGCCGACTGACCGCCCATCCTCGTGTAAGAGGCGGCTCCAGGCATAGGCGTGTCGTCTTGGTAATTGTTTTCCTTTAGTCTAGATTTAATCTCGTCTAACTTAGAGGCGTCTCCATTTCTTAAGTCAATATACCCTTGATTTTCATTAACGGCTTTAAATAGTTTTTCGTCAGTTAAAGCATCAAACAAAAACCTAGTCTCTTTTGGGCTTTTTTGATGAGCCCTGAATAGCGTTTCATATATTTCCTTCTCTTGCGGGCTGGCCTGGTTTTCTAGCATTAAAGCCTTAGCAGAAGCTCTTGCATTACCCATGTATTCGAGAGATGTGGCGGCTGGCCCTTCCATCATGCCCCTGTATCGCTCATAAGAATCTTTCCCTCTACCAAAAGCAACGACTCTTTTTTTATCTGTTTTTACAGGAGCCCCAAAAAAAGATCTTTCCTCCTCACCAAGAGGCATGTCATTAACCAAAACATCAGAAGGAATATTTGCTTGAATTTCTTTAACAGATGGCTTTACAAACATTTCCCCTTCTGGAGCAACTTCAACCTTCCCGTCCTGGAGAATTTGCTTTTGCAGGATTGTCTTACCCTGATACCAGTCAAGTACGTCAGCGTTTGGACTAGGAGATACAGACTCCGATAAAGAATCTACCGATGCTAATCCCGTATCTAATAGGCTTGGATCGGGCTTTTTTTTTTGATTCCTGGCCTCTAAGACTTGATCCTTCTTAAAGCCAAGGCTGTATAGGTTGATGTCGTCCGCTCCCTGATCAATTAATTCATTGAGATCTGGAGACGATGGAGTTGGTCCTGAATTCATAAAGCTAATTTACAAAATTATTGACTTAGCTCCGCCTGGAGCTTATCATAGTCTACGCCGCCTAAACTACCTACAACTTGCTTTACCCTTTTTTCAAACTCTGGGTTTGTTCCTTTGGATAAAGCGATAAGCCCCACATAATAGGCGGCTTGATCAAATCCATCTAAGCCATCATAAAACTTCTGAACCTCTTTGGACTCTGTGTCATTTAAAAGCTTGCCTCCAATAGCCTGCAATGCTTCTGTGTGGTTAGCGTCACCTAACTGAAGAACAGTACCTCTAGAGTCAACGCCTGGCTTTGTGACAGGATCAATGCCAATCAAAGGGTCTCCTTCGGTGACAATCGTGTTAAACGTCCCGCTAACCTTTAAGTAAAGGTTCCCGTTATCAGAAAAAGAAGCATTTTTAACAGTTATCTGACCGTCTTTGTCTGTAATCCCAGGGAGAAAGTCTGGAGCCTGCATTAGAACACCAGAAGGCATTTGAGCCACTCCAGTCATAAATTCAGCTTGATTGTCAATAGAGCCCTCTCCCATCATAAACATAGTCTTCGCTTCCTCAAGCATAGCAGAGTTTTGGGTCATCACTTCAAAGCCTTCACTTTTTACGACCTCTTCCCCAGTCGCTTTGCTAGATCCAGTCTTCTTGGCTGGCTCGCTAGAAACCAAATCTGTCATTCTTTTTGTCCAATCTTCTTTAAACTCCTGAACCGCTACGTCCATTTCTGACACGTCTCCAAGAACCTGATCAACAGGTATGCCTTGACTTATAGCGTGCTGAGATATCGCTGTCATGAATATAGGATCTTCTTCCTTTTTGTCTCCTTCAAAATGAGTCTCAAAGAAGTTTTCAAGCCTAGCTGTATTTGTGGCGTATCCTGGAATTCTCCTAGAGCCTTTGTCATTTAGCGTTTGCTCAGAAAAAAGCTCGTCAACAGTTTGGTTGTAGTTAAGCTTAGGTTGGCTGATAAAGCTCTGACCCACCGTTTCTAACTGCCCCCTTGTCCACTCCTCAGCTGGCAATAACTGCCCCCCCTGAGTATCTCGAACCATTAAGTTGTAGTTCTCGTCAATAAACCCTTCAAAGCGTCCTGGAGTGTTTAGCTCTGACATGTTGTTTTGAAACATTACATCATCGTAAGCCTCTACCATTCCAGGCTTTCCTGTAATTGCCCTTCCCGATTGACCCTGAAGGGCAAACCCTTTTGATATGTTTTTTCCGTGAAGACCCCCAAGCTGTGTCGCGAAAGCATCTATTTGCTTTGACAGAGAAACAGCGTAGTCCATTCCCTTTGATTCAATTATATCTCCATAGTCTGAAGAGAATTGATCTGTCATGCCTAGAATGGGATCTGAGTGAGACCTAAACATGCCTCCGTCATTAATGGGGAGCTCATTAAGCATTTTCTGCTCTGAGGCTCTTTGAGCTTCTTGTGCTTTTCTTTGGTTCTCTATAACCTTAGCATACTGCTTCATCTGCTCCTTTTGGAGATCGCCTTGAGCCTTGGCCTCTGCTACCTGAACAGCCTGTTGCTGCTTTTGCAAAAGCGTGTCTTTAGCTACGCGCTCTCCCTGAAGGCCGATAAAGTCGTTGACTGCCTGACCAGCAATATTCCCTTGAGGATAAAAACTTTGTGTTGATTTGCTTTCAGCCATTACTTTCTGTTTTTTGCTTCCTCTCTAAACCTCTTAGTAAGAGACAAGTACCACTTAGATAGTGGGTTTTTAGGGTCGTTTTTAGCTAGTCTAATTCCTTTCTCTGTGTCGTCTGAGTTAACGATCATCTCAGCACTCTCTACCTTACCTACCATCTTTCCTGTCTGAGCGTCTCTCATATCGATGTCAACTCCGTCATGGTCGTATCCTTCTGGAGTAACCACAGCCCCTCCTTCTTCTAGCACTCTAGGACCTGTGTTTCTAAATAGTTGGCTAAAACTAAACGGGTCACCGTCTACGAGGGGGACATTCCCAGCAGCTGTCGTGTAAGCACTCATTGGGTTTAATTCGTTTTCATCTACCAGCTGCATCATAGTTCTCAAACCTTCCTGTCTGTTATATTTAGGGTCAACCATAATCGACCTGTTTTCAGGAAGAATAGAATCAATAGATGTAGGCGAAGCGGTCAAAAGACCTCTTTCGTCACTGGCACCAGATTCAATCTCTCCAGCAGATCTTGGTGTTATTTCTTCGAGATCATCAGGCCGTTCTTCTTCTTGCCTTGATGGTATAAGCCCAACGCTATCCCCCAGTATAGAGCCTAGCGTGCTAAGACCCTTCATGTTTAGACTGTTATTGGCGGCCTCTGCCCCAGCTACTCGCTCTTCTTGCATTCTATCCTGTATCAGGTTAGAACGATCAATAGCTGAGTTTCTTGCGTCTAGCATCTGGTTGCCTTGCATGGCGCGAGCGTTAATAGCATTGCGCTGCCTAGCATCTGACTCTGAGATCTTAGTAGATCCTGTAGCGAGCTTATCCAGTAGCTGGTTTACATTCTTGGGATTGTTTGCTAGAGCCTGCTGAACACCTCTTTCTAGCCCCTCTTGAGCTACAGATGTCTGCGTGGTATTGCCAGCTCTGTTTAGGTTTTGAAGAGCAGCATCCATCTGCAAACGATCTTGCTTGATCGGCTCTTGATTCCTAAGTCTATCTACCTCGTTCTTGATATTCTTCTTTCCTTGAAAATATCCAAAAACCTCAGGGAGGTACTTTATCAGTTCTATTGCTTTCTCGGCCATTGTGCAAATATAGTTATTGTTGCCCTAAGGGGTGATGTAGTTTAGAGCTTGTGATGTGCGTGTTTACGCAATATAACTCATGTGGTGTGGTTAGGCTGTTGGTTAGCTCTATTTCTGCCCAGTTACCTCTCATTGTATCCTTAAAGTCTTGCTCAAAGTAAATCTGCTTACCTGTTGCGCTGTCGTTCCCTGGCTCTATCAACAGTGTTATAGTGCCTGATGACTGGTCATAAGAATCAACAGCCCCAAATGACGTGTAAGCCCCGCCGTCTAGAAAATAAACCCCTTGTCCTGTGATTTGACTGCCGAGCTTGTTAAACCTAGGGTAATCACTCATGGTACACACCTTCAGAGTCCTGCTAGCGAGGGTTCCTAAATAGGTGTATTTTGTCGATGTGTCTCTAGGGAAAGCCGAATAAAAAGAGCCTTCTTTTTCAGTAAAGGTTACAGGAATATCTGACGTCTGGCCCAGGTTTGTTGTAATCCCAGAGGTTATTGAATACCCACTAGCGCTACCCTCGTAAGAGACAGCATTGAAAACCTTAACCTCAGACGGAGACATCTTTGAAATAACCTTAACGGAAGTAGGGTAAGCTGTTCCGTAGAAGGTGTTCATTGTGGCTGACTTGTGGTTATTAAACAGGTAAGACTGCGAGTCGTCAGCGTTCTGATACCAAAAACCAGACAAAATCTTATTATCTATAGAACAGTAGTTTGACGGCTTAAAGTCATACCTGCTGATCCATCTTTTGTCTGATATAGAATAGCCTATAGTAACCCCAGCGTAAGTTGTGCTAGCCCCGCTAACCTTAGGTTCTATGGTTAACAAATACAAGTTTTCCTCTGGGTCATACCCGCTTATAATTCTACCTCCAGATCCAGTAGCGGCCTCCATGCTGCTTATCTCAGCTTCAAGAAACGAACTCATCTCTATATCTGAAATAGAAATCATGTTTGGACCGCTTGCCATCATAGACTTCTGCCTAGATTTATCTACAAAGAATACCATTCCGTCTCTAACTAGAGCGGATGATTGGTCTGAGCCTATACCAAAGTCTCCGTTCGCTTCTTTGTGCGTTCCTAACACATTTGCATTTGCTGTGACCGCAGAAGATCCGTCAGCGTACTCGATGATGTTTCTCTTTACAGGAATGTAAGACAGCTTATTTTCTTGTATAGCTACAAGACCTTGATTGTACTCGTCTATGTAATTTATACTTCCGTAGCTAGCTGGAAGGTCCTTAAATGAATTTGAGCCTGGGTTAAAGCTAGAGAACTTGGTGTCTCCAAGCGGGTCAACCTGTTCATCGCTATATACAATTCTGTTTTCTAGGGTTTTAGTTTTTGCCTGATCGTACTTTACGTGAGCCCTCCCCTTGCTCCAGCACCTAGAAGAAACAAAATCACAAGCGTCCATAGACTCTATCTCCCTTGTGTCGTAGTCAAAGTCCTCTATGTTGGTGGCAGAGAAAAAGGTTAAAGCGACGTTGCTATCGTTGTTGTAGATATTAGGTGTTATTACCGATCTAGTCCCGTAGTAAACGCTTCCTTCCGTAAGGCTTACGGCATCCCCGTGGCTGTTCTCACCGTCTCTAGTGTCTTCTAATAGAATAGAGGTTCCTATTTCGTAAAATATTTCAGTAGGCGGGTCTTTTCTTGGAGTTAAAATTTCCACCAAGCACTCGTTGTTCCAGTAGTTTGTTCCGCTAGGGTCGAAGTTTGATACCACCTGACCTCCTGGAGGAATAACCTTAAGGAACTTTCCAACCCTATTTGTTTGAACAAAAGAACCACTATACTCAGGGTTTATGTTAGACGTAAATACCTCGATTCCAGCTACGTCATGTACATCCGCATCGGAGGTAGGGTAAAACGTTGGGGAGTTGGTCGTCGCGTCTTTGTAGCTTATGATCCTTAGCTTGTCTCCTGGAGTGTACACGTAGTCCTTTATGGCTCCTTTTTCCGATTGATATCTAGATAGGGTGTTAATACTGACGTAAATGGCGTCATTTTGAGCCTTGTACTGAGGTGTATTTGCGGTGGTGGAGGATCCAGAAACAGAAGCGCCTCTATCGGTTTTCTTATATACTCCCCCACCAACAACAAATGACTCAAACTTTTCCCAGCTCCCCATATCAGAGTAAACTATCTGATAAGACACAGCCCACGAAGGAGGATCGGAAGTAATAGTAACGCTAATTGTACAGGGTCCGTTCTTATCTGACCTGCCTGTGTCCCCAAACGGCAACACATAAGTATCACCTATTTCGTTTACATTACCGCATCTTCCAAACTTATCAAAGTAAACAACACCAAACTTGTGAGTGCTTCCTGCTTTAAATGTCCTCCTCTTAAAAGACTGAGAAATAAGAAGGTTAAACGCTGAGACCCCGTTATCAGGAGTATTACCAAGATTGTAGTTCTCCCAAAAGTCTGGCGTTCCAGATGTAAATATTCCGTTCTTATTTGCTGGAGCGGTGGCTGGGGCGGTGAAGTAAGTAGACTGAACAACCGTATCTAGGGATGTTTCGCCAAGACCTATGTAAAAATCCGCATCGCCTAACACAAAACCACCCAAACTGAAACTGACTGTTGTATAAGCGTTTGAACCAACTGGCAGGTCCCAATTTCCAACTCTTGGAACACACTTAATTTTATCGCTGGCAAAAGAGCAATCAAAGTTTAAATCAAACTTAACCCTCTTCATATAAAGGTTATATGTACTGCTGGCGCTATCTCTTACTTTCCATATAAGAGGGTCGTTGCCAAGTGTTTTGGGTATACTGAATGTATATGTGGCTATTTCATTCTCAAGGGCCACGAGTAATTGGTTACAAGCATTGCTCCTGCTGACCTCCTCATCTATAACTACAGACGCAGAAAAAACCCTAGAGTTTACGTTGGCACTGTCGTTAGAATTCAGAGATGACATATCTAAAGCGCCGTCAAAGTCATTACCTGCACTGTCGTCAGCCTCTCCAGCCTGTAGCGTGATAGATGTTCCGTCGGCCTTGGTAAACGAAAGCTCTAGAATAGAGTTATCTACGTCAGCCCCTCCGATTCCGCTTGCCCCATAAAAACCGTACTGCTTAAACCCTGTTGGTTTATAGGCAAAAGAAACAGAAAGCCTTGAATTAGCCGTTACAGTACTTGGAACGGAAGAAACATCAAGCTCAAAAGACCCGTCGTAAGTGCTGGATGCGTGAGTTACACTGGGGTTTGAGTCAGAGTCAGTAACAAACAATCCAGAGGGCGTTTCCTCATAGGTGACCGCAAGAGTCCCTTGCACGTTGGTGTTCTCATAACCAGAAGTAGGGCTTGAATACATAAGCCTATTACCAGAAACAGCCTGCCCGACAGCCTTGTGCGGGACGTCATCAAACACCTTGTCGGTTACAGAGCCACTTTCATAAAGATACAGCCCATCGTTATAGAATGAGTATATACCGCTGGAGGAGGCGTAAATGGTAGCACCATTCTTTAATAAATCCTGGTTTGGGTTAAAGCTATCAACAACAAAGAAAGGGTTTGTATTTACCGTTCTGGCAAGGATTACAATTTCTTTAACATCTGCCTTGTTGTAGGAAACGGTAGAGGGTTGATTCACCCATCTAGTGTTTATTTCAGCCTTGTTTTCTTCAGTTACGGCGCCCAATAGGTCTGCGTCTGAAGACTCGATACCCTGGAGTGACATGTACTTAGGGTAAACAACTTCCGAATGAGGAGATAAAGCAGACTTCTCTCCGTTGGTGTACACATACTGTACAGCAAATTGTAAGACGGTTCCGTATAGGTTGTTGGTCTTTCTGCTTGTGTCTGTTTTTAGCTCTACGGTAGGTGGTAAGAAGCTAGGCGCTTTTACGACCGCTAAAGAGTGCTCTATTTCTTGACTGGAAAAACCCTGAAATCTGTGCTCTAAAGCCTGCTGTACATTTATCTTTCTTGGACTGTTCTTCCCGTCAGTAAAGTATATCATGGTCTCTAAAGACCCCTCTCTCCTAAAGTGTCCACTTACAACGTCAGCCTTAACAAATCCATATTCGTCAAAGTCTAACACCGTAGATCTTATAAGCACCTTGTAAGTGTCTGCTGATGCGTCGTATTCATAAACACCGTGAACAGACGGACTGGTAGACCAAACAAAAAAGTAAACCTTCCCGTTAGCATCGTCAGAAACACTTCCTATTACCCTAGATCTTTGGTTAGGTATTTGATCGCTCGTAGTTGCAGCAGATCCAGGAACGGTTCCCTTGGTGTTTTTTACAACACCTCCAGACGTTTCTCCATCAGTAGACATAGTGACGTTTCTAGCGTCAAGCATGTCGCCTTCAGCAAAGAACCTTTCGTCCTTGTCTTTGGCTAGACCTCTAAGTTTTATTTTATCAATCGCCATTAGAACTTAGGTGACTGTTTGAAATTCTTTCTGATTGTCTTTAAAGCTTCCTCTTTAGTGAAGGACTTCATTCTTGAGTTTGCTTTTCTTCTTTCGTTGTAATATTCTGTACGCGCTCTTGCTTTTTCGTTAGCAGGCACCGAAGATTTTCTTTCAATGATCTTATAGTACATGTAAGCCATTAAAGCGTCCTCTACGTAAACATGAACGTCTGGGTTCTTAGACCTAGCCTCGTCAGCAACATACTCTATAACAACCTCGCTAAAAGACTGAGAGCCACCAAGTTCAATTCTGTTCTGATCAAAGTTAACTCTAAACTGACCTTGGTATTGTCCTCCTCCCAATCCGTATATAGCTCCTGAGCCCCCGTACACGTAATTCCTGAATACGCTTGAATTAAGCCCCTGTGAGACATCATCCTGGCTTCCAGGGGATCCACCCCCAGTAGCTGTCTTTGAGTCTATTCTGTCGTGTATTCCGTCACTATCATCATCCGCCGCCTCAGCCTGGGTTCCTACCTTAACGCCCAGGTGGTTAGAATAAGCCTGAGATTGATTAATGTTTTTGTTCTCGCCCAACACGTAAACAATTCCGTCAGCGCCGACCACTCCCACTTTACTCCAATCCACGTAGTCGTCTGGAAGCTCAACGGTATTGTTAGCTGTGTTAACCGACAGTTTTAAAGACTTAATCTTTCGGGACATATCAAACCCAATCTCTCTTAGCCCTCTAAGGGCGTGAGTTCGAATCTGAGTGTCAGAAGCCTGATTAGCAAAGTCATCTTCACCCATTGTGATTATGAAGTCGCTAATAACTTGCGATAAGGGTACTGTATTTCTAGCCATCAGAATGTCTCAGCTTGTTTTCTTGTTTGCATCTCCTGGCCCGTATAAGCCACGATCTGTTGATCTCTAAGATTAAGACCTATCATCTTTCCAATTTCATAAACGAGATCAGAGGTGTAGTGAGAAGGTAGGTCAAAATCAACTAGACCAACACCGCTAGAATTTACAGACGGCATATCGGTTGTCCTAGCTCCAGTAGTTCTGTTCCTTCCTTCTGGCTGCTTGTAGTATCGAACGTCAATCTTTCTTATAGACGTAGGAAAAATCTGAATGTCTTCAGAGATTAACGCAACTGGAAAATCCTCTGTAGGTGCGCTAAGGTTATTCAATAAAATCCTTTCAATCTTTTCCTCGTCATAGCAGACCTCTACTGGAACCTTAGTAGAAATATCAAGTAGGATATCTCCAGCGGTATAGATGCCCACGATCCTAGCTAAGTCGTCAGGCTTCGCAAACCCGTCTCCTGACTTAGAGACTGTTGACTTCTTAGAAAAGAAAGCCAGATCTTCTTGTACTCTTTTAGTTCTTGACTTGTCTCGTCCTGGGTTGAACCCAGCCTTAGACATCCTCATTGAATCTTTGAGCTCGTCAAACAATGAGTTGAATATATTTAGTTGGGCAATCTCGGCAAACCGAGAAAATTCTGAGTCGCTAATAAAGCCCTGCTGATCCTTATTTGCAAGGTTCTTCAAGGTATCATAAACAACTGTTGAGCTAGCCCCGTATGCTTGTGCCATGAGACAAATATACGAAAAAGAAAAAGCCCCCTTTCGGAGGCTCTTTCACGTATATAATAGATTCCCTTAGGCTAGCTGACGATCAATCTCGTCAAGGACTACAGAACCTGTCTCGGTCATGCAATACCTAACAAAGATGTCAACTGGGTCCTTACCTGCTGGAACGGCGATAATGTGTTTGTTTGTGTCCGTCCATACGATGTGACCAGCTTTATGAGAAATTAGATTATACTTCATAGCTTTCTTTAGTTTAGCCTTAGTCTCAATGACTGGGTTGTCAAAAGCTTCGATAAATGATTTAGGGTTCTTTTTAGCGAACACCAGCAAGTCGTGTTTAATCTCATCAAGCATACGATCCGTGTTCAGAGCAAAGGCTGTTGCTACTGATGTGATTTCGTCGATTGGTTTACTGCGAATCAAATTAACAGCATCGGCATACAAGAAGTCTTCTTTTAGCTCTTCCTTCGCAACCGCCGCATGGTCCACCTTGTAAAAAATGTCACCGCCATTTGCCTTATTGTCTGGGTGAAGATCAAGAAAGTTTTTTAGGTTTTGGTCTTTTTCGTTAACGAACAGCCTACCCTCTCTAAAAACAATACTACCTTTTAATGATTGTTCGTTTTGCTCATCTCTAAGTATGCTTGGCTCGTTAGGGCAATACCTCAAAGATATTTGTTGTTTTTTTGTTTTGTCATAGTGCATTACTTCGGATTTCCCTAGCATGTACACTATTCCGCCCTTCCCTAGTATTTTATACTCGGAAGGAAGATTGGTACTTCCCTTAAACTTAGATAAGTCTACTTTTTTTTCTGCAATAATTGCAGGTTCCGCCACTTTTGCTGGGCGTCCGCGTTTAGCTGTATTAGCCATTTTTTTTTTATTTTAAATTAAATTAAGAAGAGTATAGAAGGGAGGAGCCGAATTGCCCCTCCCTCTACACAGATTATATCACTTGAACAAGAAGTGCTGGTTTGCACCTCGAACGCACAAGTTACACTCAGAACGGTAGTTAAACTTAGCCAAGTCTTCTCCGCCAGTGTTGTAGCCGAGTACTCCGCCGCCTTCTACCCAGTGCTCCATCTCTCTGCTGTAGTTGCCAGCAGCCTTGTAGTTCATCTCCAACGAGTGGTGAGAGTTACCAGTCTTAGCGTCTACGATTACAGACAAAGGAATCAATGCACCTTTTACATCAGAGGCTCCACCCATCGTTGGGTCGTTCAACAACTTCCAGTCATGCTTGTGGAAAGTGTAACCACCACGAGTAAATGACTTAAAGCCCATAGCTACAGCCATGTCCTTATCGTTGTTAAATGCACCATACGCAGCAGAAAGACCGATTCCTGTTCCGCCTAGTCCAGCAGCAGCAATCTGATTGTCGCAAGCAAGAGACAAAGCTCTGTTCAAGTACAATGCGCTTTCAGCTGGAGCTCCCTGCTTGTCAATCTCAATGATGATGTCATCGAACATATCAGCCGTAGTGAAAGAAGAAGCGAAAGGGTTGGCAGCGATACCACCGCGAGCGGTGACAGCAGCGACGTAACCTTCAGATCCTGGTGCTCCTCCTCCATATACAGGTGGATTAGCGTCAGTTGAGTTCTTCTCACCGAAAACCAACATACCTTCACGCATATTCATGAACTTTCGACGAGCATCGAGCTCACCCTTCAAGTACCACATGTTTTGACCGCCTACGTTTACCCAACCGATGTTAGAGGCTTGAGATCCACTTACATGGAAGCTCTCCTTTACAATAGTGAATGGGTTTGCATAGCGAGTCAATCTAGGCTGAAAAGGCTTAGCTGGTTGATTCGTTCCCTGAGGGTAAGCATTACCAATAACGGTGTGGTCTCCAGCAGCGGCACTAGCAGCCGCTCCAGTTGACATGTCTACAAGGGTCATCGCAGCGTCTGTTGTCGCAGCTGATGTGACCAAGAGTCTAGCAGAACCCCTAAGCAAAACATCATACTGTCGAAGACCGTTATCCTCATCGGTCATTACATCGCCATCCATGTGTGTTACTATGTTGGCAGTGGTGAGCGTAACCGTTCGGCCTAAGCGACCTTCTTCATACCAAATTGTTTCGTCCGAAGAACCAACGTTCTTCTTGGCTCCAATTACTTCTACGAGACCGCTTAAGCCTTGGTCTCCATAGGCTGAGACGTAGAGATCTCTAACGTCATCTTTTGTTCCTGTTACTAGGTCTCCGAGTGAGACATAGGTTTGTGGCGACTGGTCGTATCCCAAAGGACCTTTACCAGTAGCTGGTGCTTGAGTTAAAGCCATAATATATAGTTATCTAATTTTTAAAACATACCTCCGTTTGGCTTCAGAATTTGTCTGAGCTGTTGGGCGAGGTTGTCCCCATCTGGTTGTGATGGTTGATTAGGTGATGTAGGTGAAACGTTTGCGGCTTTTTCCACAACGCCTCGCTGTCCATCTGACAAGCCTTGACTGTACACATTGCTAACAATGCTTTCTACATTGTCGATTACAGCTCTGTGCATGTTAAGCATGTCATAATCCCAAACACCATCGTCATTAATATATGGATCAAAAAACTCGTCTAAACGAGCGTTCTTATCCGCTAACTGACCCTTGTACTCTGAAGTAAGACCGAACGTAAATTTTTTGTCATTTCCAAGATTGAACTCAATCCCTTCCATTGCATCCAGTTCAGACTTCATTCCAGAAATCCAATTGTCATCAATGATGGAGCTATTGTCGTTCTCTTGCGTTACTGGGGCTTGATACTCCGATCTAAGAGATTCAATGCCTTTTCTAGCTTCTTCCGAGTCTAGCTTCATCTGGAGCTTAGAAAGTGTAACCTCTTGCTCTGTGTTTAAATCAGGGTCGAGTTTATACTTGCTAGACACTAGAGTTTGAACTTCTTGCTGAGATAGGTTTGGATAGTCCGATGCCATTTTTACCTGGATCGCAGTCATGTCATCCATTTCGGATGGGTTCATGGACTGATAAACAAACCAATCTCTAGGGTCTCTTCCTGTCTTTTCAACAAAATCTGAGATTACAGAAATTCTTTCATCTAGAGCCTTTTGCTCCGTCTGTTGTGTCTGAAGTTCATCAATGGATTTGACTTCCCTACCAAGCCTTTCGCTTAAGTAATTGAAAACCGCTCCTTCGAGTTCCTCCTGACTATATTGATCTTGAGATACAGGCTGATCAGGCTGTACCTCATTCACATTTTCTTGTTGTGGCTCTTGCGTTTCTTCTTGAACGATAGGCTGTCGTGCTTGCGCTACCTCTTCGTCTGAAATAAACGTAAATGAACTCTCCTGTGTTTGCGGCGTGGATTCAACCGTTGTCGTTTCCTGCTGCTCTACCTGAGACTCTTGAGCTTCAATGTTGTTTTCCTCCATTAGAATTTAATTTAAGTGCAAATATATAAACTATTTGTTAGTAATCATTTAGACTTCCAAGAAACTCGTTTAGTGCTTTTTTTTTACAACCTTAGCCATGACTAGCGATCTTAAATTTAGCTTCTTTTACAGCCCCAGGATGAGGAGCGTAGTCCCCCTTCATAAGAAAGTATCGCCCCCCTTGTTCCATCCAGTGAAAACCACCAGGGGCTGGAACAGATTTGGTGGATGTGCTAATTTTTAGCTTACCTCCTTTGTCGTACTTCTTGATCTTCATTAGCAGCGCCATTTACGAAGGGCTAGAGCCTTTCTTGTTGGTTTTCCGTTAGGTTTCTTCATAGGGCCTTTAACCCCCTTCATTCTAGCGCAAAAAGATCTTCTTCGTCCAGCTCTCTTGCCTTTAGGATTAGCCTCAGTAACAGCCATTTTAAGCTTGCTACCAGTCTCTCTGTTGTATTTAGCAATGCCAGCGCGAGTAAGCCCACCAGAGCGGGACTTGTGTTTGCCCATCTTAAGGCTAACTCTCTTTTTCTTTTTTACCTTAGGCATAATGCAAATATAGGAAATAAAAG
>TARA_R110000765_G_scaffold422626_1_pt1 | contig 21852 bp, 22 predicted proteins | sample TARA_R110000765 | Tara Oceans TARA_R110000765 (sample SAMEA4398168) | marine metagenome | biome: Polar Biome; feature: [MES] marine water layer (ENVO:01000295) within the mesopelagic zone...; material: water (ENVO:00002006), including particulate matter (ENVO:01000060) such... | reverse complement strand
TTTTTTTTCATAAAGTTTGAAACTATAAGAACTTACACTTCAAATTGCACAAAAATTTGTTGTATTAAAGTTTGAAACTCATCGGTACTAAGCAGCGCCAACTCATCATTATTACTACGCAGTGTCCAAGCGATAGATAAGCCTGACATTCACCGCTCTGCAAATCTTAAATTAATATCAAATCAGGACTTCAGTTACATCCTTATAAGCATCGAAATTACGAAGGTAAATGCTTAGTAAAATTAGCTGGGAATTTCCAACTCGTATTAACACTTCTGAAATAGTTCATCATTCGCTCCGTCAACAATATTTGGAGCACTAAAATGAAAAACTTATCCCTTGCCATTTCACTAGCACTTTCTACCACCCCTGTTTTTGCCGACGAATTTAAATCAACCGGTGCACGTTATGCTGCTCAGGGAGGGGTCATGGTAGCAAATGCTAATGATAGTTTTGGTCTCACTGTCAATCCTGCAAACTTACTTACGCATTCTAATGAATTCGATGTCTTAGAATTCGCTGCAAATTTGACCCATAAGCCTGAAATGGGCACAAATAACGATATGCTAGGAGGGTATAAATCATTTGCAAACTTCATATTCGGTGGCTCATTTGAATCCTCAACGGGAACCGATTCTTTCGAAGAGTTCTTTAGCGATCCACGCCAAGGTATAGAGACTTCACAAAACTCAATTGCTGCAGCTTTTGGTAATACCGTTAGCGCAGATGAGTCCCTGACCTACGGGGTAGGCGTTGTCTATACATGGATAGACATAGATGATCCTGAAAACAAAAATACGGTCGATGAAAGCGGAGTAACCGGTACAGCGAAAGTAAGCTACCAATCTAAATTTGATTTGCAGACAAACAGCTTAATTTTCGATATCACATTAGGAGCAGCCTACTCGCCAGAAATACTCACCGAGCTAAACGAGGAGCAATTCAGTGTCAAACCTCAAATAGCAAGAGTAGGTATTTCAACCCGCTTTAGTCACTTCAATAGTTCCATACCTTGGGATATCACGCTCAGTGGCGAGCACCTATCATATAAATTTACTGCGCAATCGCTCATGCCTATTGAGTATGAGAAAGAAAGCCGTGTTGGGCTAGAGTGGACCTTAATTCGTCCATTAGGAACAGACGGTGATTTTTCGATACGAGCAGGCATGAGTACCTTTGACTCTGTTCAACAAGATCATCACCTAAGTGCAGGCTTTGGCTATACCTCTGGAAATTGGTCGCTCGACATATCGACAAGCGAACATGGTGTGGATAGGTCTGACCGCAGCTACAACTTGTCTGTATCTTACACGTTCATTGATTAGTCAAATGAATAATTTCATCGCTTTAATACTGACCTTTGTATGCTTTTCGGTAGCCGGAGAAACGCAGCAGGAAAAAGCGCTCTCGCTATATCAAAAAGCGCAAGATGCCTTGGGTAAAGGTCAGTTACAAAATGCACAAATGTTAGTAGATAAAGCGATCGAATTACATAATGTTGAAGGAGAAATAGAAACCAATATTCGACTAACGTTCAACCCAATTAGGGTTGGTCGAAAAAGAGAGTTTGCAGAGGTTAAAACAAGTGACAAATACCAATATACGCCGAATCAACTGAGATTAAATATAGCTCAAAAACGTGAAGCACAGTTTGCCCAAACTCGCTTGCTAGCAAAACGAAATCAGCCGCCTAAATTGCGCATTGATAAAGTCACTTTTCTAAATGAAGACAACAACAACTCTTTGTCAGCGTTGGAGAAAGGCAATTTGCGCTTCGTTGTGACTAATGTAGGCATGCACAAGGCAGAGCTAGTCACAGTCACTATTGACTCAGGCTCACTGGAGCTGGCAGACATAACTCGCGAGTTTCATATAACTAGTATTAAAACTGGCCAAAGTGTCACGCTAACTACGCACTTCTCCATGCCCAAAGAAGTCGCTTCTTCACGTAGCGCCATTTGGCTTTCTATCCAAGAAAAGGATGGTTTAGGTGAAGTTCGACAACAAAAAATAGAATTCGCGAGTCGCCCTTACTTTGCTCCAAGCTTAGAGGTAAAGCTTATTCAACAGCACAGTTCAAGAATTGTACCCGGGCAGCCGGCAACATTGCGATACCGAGTACAAAACACAGGAAAGGAAACCGCATGGGACATTAAACTAGCTCTGGAATTCGCACAAATAGGGTTAGTCGAAGTACTCAAAAATATTGACCTTCCCCAAATTCACCAATTAATGGTTGGGGAATATCGGGATATAACATTCACCATTGAGCCGAGTCATTTCTTAAATACGCGTGTTCCATTAAAACTCAGCTTAGCTTTGCAGAGTCGCGGGCAAAAAGAAAAGTACGTGGACCTAGCCTTAAACACCCAATCGGAGCATGAGAATAATCCTTCTCACGTCAATCAACTTCTAGCGAGCCAAGCATTACTTGATCGCCGCGTTGCGCGAACCAATCCCAATGCCGCTGGTTTTGTGATCAATATGCTGGCAGCTCCCAAAAAAGGACAGGTAAACAATTCCATAGTAGCAACAAACGTTTTGCGTTGGGGCTTAGGTATTTTGCAAGAGCAAATTCATCAAACAAGAGTGGGCTCGAAGCGCGATTGGTCAAATTTTATCGACTCTCAATTGCCACAAAAAATTGAAAACCTAAACACGCTACATATCTATATTGACGGCAAAGGCACATGGGAAATAGGTACAAATCAAGCCGCACTTATTGTCGAGAATAACTACGCGCAACAGCAAACTATCCCTCTTAATACCATACTTGAACAGCTAAATAATTTGCCCGTAGAGCACGTCATTGTCTATCTAGAATCTAGCTTTTTAGCCACAAGCGAGCGTGTATCACCTGTGTGGATAGAGCAACCGCTCGCTAAACCTTACGAAAAAGTAATGCTACTGGGCGCCGCTGGTAAAAATGCAGAAGCGCTCACCGATGTCCACAACGGAACCGGCCTGTTCACCTCTAACCTATCTCAGGCGTTTAACTTTCTACTCAGTAAGGGGCAAGTTAACTCTGTGAGCCACAGAGATTTGGTGTCTCATCTTAGAGAAAGTCTCTCCGTATCGTCAAAAATATTACATCAACAGCGCCAACTAGGTGCTTTCTCAGCCATAACAAATGAAACCCTCAGTCTCAAGAATAAAGGTGAATGATGCGCTCTATATCAATGGTTTTATCAATGCTTATTATTTTGCTTAGCGACAAATTGCAGGCGGAACAGGTGTGCCCCAGCACCACATTTGTCGAGCATAAACAGAAAATAGTCGCCAGCGGCTACGGTATAAATAAGCAAGAATCACGTCACAATGCTTTCGTAGACATAAGCTATCAACTCAGTGGAGTAGAAGTTCAAAGCCAGTTTATACAGCATAGCCAGGGAGACTCAGCGGCGAGTATTGAAGCCAATAGCAGCATCACCTCTCACGCCAAACTTTCTCTAAGTGTTCATCAACAAAGTTTTGCCTGTAAAAAAGGATATGTCACCTATTTACTCTACGACCAACAGAGCCTTGAACAACGAATAGCAGAAATATTCGACGGGCAGATACACTCTATTACAGGGCCTGCATACTTGCTTAATAGTCCCTTATTTGCGAACTACAAAGCAGATTATGGAGATCAGGTACTTGTTCAATTGCTCGGCACAGACGCAGGGCATATTCTGCAAATAGGTAAGCAGCGCATTAGGTTATCTCAGGATGAACTGCAACAACTGATCACACCTACTTTACCCAGCAAACACAGTATTAACTTACGCCGAGAAGCTGCACAAAATACATTTACCCCTATAAGTACACAGAATGTCGATTTGTATGTTTGTCAACTGACAGGTTTTTGCCAACAAATCGCGAGAGACATGCAACCTAATACAGCGTTGCAACTCCAGCCTCGCTCTACGGTTTCAACAGAGCTGTTGTTTCTATTTGCCTCATCCTATTCTCGAATGCCTAACGCACCCTTGTCATTACTTGGCTCTAGCGCACTGGTTCAAGCCCTTGAACTATCGGAAAAACAACCGCAAACGAACGTGATAACTAGATTAAAAGTACGTGGGAATTTCCAGCCCCCTTACTGAAAAAAGAATTCGGCATACTACACGCACTCAAAGCAGTTACAGATGTATTAATTAAAAAGGAAAAGTTTATGAAAACAACTCTTATGACATTAGCGGTAACGGCCGTCGTATTAGGGCTGAGCGGTTGCGCCACAAAGCCTGATTTACAACTTGGATTCACTCCAGGTAGTTGTGAATTTTCACCTGGTGAGGAAGCGCCCGACTGGGTATGTGCACCCGCTGAACTTTTTCCATCAGGATATTGGTTCGATAGAGGAGTGGGGGAGCACATGATTAAAGATCACAACTTAAGATACACAGTGGCAATGCAAAATGCTCGGATAAAGCTTGCCCGACGTGCGACAACAGAGGTTATCGACAGCTACAAGGAGCTGGCGAAAACAGCCCGCCTCGATTCCTCACAGCAAGAAGAAGTCAACCGAGATATTTTGAGCACGGTGAATACTCACGTCGAGCTGCCTAGCACATTCAAAGAAACAGAAATCTTTGATCAACAAGGCAACTTACATGTTCTGGTGAAAGTACCCACAGCAGAATTGAAAGCATTAATAGAGAGCAAGCGGAACCGATTGCTTCGAGAGTTTAACCAAAAGCTCCGAGCGTTAGGCAACTCCCCCATTGAGACAACCTCCATAGAAGGAAGCAACATGCAAAGCAATTTACATTTTAACTCTTCAGCACTAACAACTCGATAAGGAAAAAATATGAAACTCATTAACACACTATTGTTCACCGCGGTTTGTGCCGCTACCAGTATCCAAACATGCGCCAAAACCTATATGGGACTTGATGTAGGTGAACACACACAAACCCAAGTAGAGCAAGTTTTTGCCGAAGCCAAAGCGAGTTACGACACAGGCTATGGCTACAAGGGGTATTCTGAACTAGGCATGTTCAAGGTTTCAAGCTACTCCGGGTTTGATAAATATGGCACGGTGAAATCTGCATGGCTGTATTTCACCCCAGATAAGCAATTGTACAAACTAGAAGTCACTTACGGTGATGCAGGTAGCACACATACACTATTTAGTGACGCGCTTTCTAGCAAGTATAAATTGATTGGCAATAATAGTCGTGGCTTTAACTCCTCGCAAGTGTATGCAGACGACGATGTGCATATTACATTGGCTCGTAATGCCTTTGGTTTTGGTAACGATCAAAAAACCATTCTCACTTACGAGTTTCAACCTGCCATAAGTGAGGTGCATGTAATGGAGCAGCTTATTGAAAAAGCGATTGCCAAAAAAAATGCAAACAAAGCGGGAGATTTATAATGCAACAACGAATGACACTATTACAAACCAGCAACGCAAGTTGCTGGTTTGTAAGCCGCCATAAAGGTTCAATCGACTGGATCAACACACAAAATATAAAAGTTGATCACTATGTTAGTCACCTTGAACAGCAAAATTATCCTCAAAGGGGCGATACCGTCATTGGCAATTTGCCTGTGCAACTCATCGCACAGTTAAATCAACAAGGGGTTAGGTTTATTAACTTAGATCTTCATATTCCCCCTGAGCTAAGAGGTAAGGAGCTAGCACTTAATGAAATCGAGCAAAATGCACCCAGCCTATCAGAGTTTTTAGTCTGGAAGGTTGATTCTGATGCCCCCTCACAGGTATAACAATGCGCTAGCATTTTAAAAGGAATAATAAAAACATGCAGGATCCTATGTTGTACACACCTGAGTCACTGTTACTATCGGTTGTCGGGGGCTCCCCTCAAGTTGTGACAGAAACACTCTACAGCCTATATAAACAAGGTGCTCCTTTACCTAAGCACATCAGGATCATCACAACCCTGATGGGTAAAGAAAAAATTCTCGCGTGTCAGTTAATGGGTAAAAACGGCAAAATCAATCAATTTACCAGCGAATATAATCTTGAGCCTATTTCATGCAGTGAAGATGATATTTGGGTGGTAACTGACCGCAATGGTGAGCCGCTAAACGATGCAAAAGACAGTGAACAACATACCGCATTAGCTGACTTTATCACCGAGAAGGTGCGTGCTTTAACTTGTGATACGCACTCGACCCAAGAAGTGCCCATTACCGACCTACCTCTTTTAGATCAAAATTCAGCCATCAAAGAGCAAAGCAAAATATTCACAGAGCGCCTTGAGTCAAAGCCGGGTTTCCGTCAAATTAAAAATAAAAAGAAGGCTTCTCAACGATACTTTTACGCTGAATATGATCGATATAGCATTCACGCATCTATCGCTGGTGGGCGTAAATCTATGACGTTCTTGCTCGGTTACGCGATGAGCTTATTCGGCCGCGAACTAGACAAAATTAGTCACGTCATGGTTGATCCGAAAATAGAAAATTGGCCTGATTTTTTTTACCCCAGCAAGGTAACAAATATTCAACTGGTGGGGTGGGACAAAAAAAGGCCAGTAGATTTCAGTCAAATGAAAGTTGAACTAGCCGAAATACCCTTAGTGAGAATGGCGCAAAACATGCCGAAGCATCTGATATCAAAAGAGCGCAGTTACAGTGATACGATCAACGTTTACGAAGCCTTTAATCAAAATCCAACAAGTTTAATAATAGACCTAAAGCCCGATGATGAGCATGGGAAAAATCAAGATTTTTATAAAGTTACCTGCTCAGGGCAGCATGCCTGGTTAAGTGCAGAAGATACCGCCTTACTGTGGGGCTGGTGCCTGCAGCCAGAGCCTGTAGAAAGGGATGACAGCTATGAATTTAGCGTGATCATTCTGGCATGTTATGCCTCACTTTTAACCCGACAACCTCAAGCGTTTCAAGACATAGTACAAGCATGCAAATATTTTCGGCATTCTGGAAACGCAAAGTATAACGACGAGTTTATTTTCGGAACCACTATCGACGGTGGAATTGCCGGGTGCAACTATTACACCCGAACAAAAAAATTAACAGCAAAGCTTGAAAAATACCTCATACCTGAATTAGCGAAGCAATATACGCCTAGTAATATCAAAAACAGAGATGGTGATTCTGACACCAGTTATATGCTGGATATCGATAAAAACAAAATTTCTTATAAAAATAATCCGCAAAAGAAGTGAACTAAATTATGCAAACTATCCATGTATGTCTTATTTCCGAATCGATTCTACCTAACCTCATTCCCGCGTTAATGGACGAAAATATAGCAGGTATCATTTCATTCTCGGGGGACACCAAACAAAAGAAAAAGCGGCAATTACTGACTCAGTTGTTGGAAGAACGAAATATTCCTTTGCTCAAGTCAATGAATGCGAATAACAGTTTTGACTTACCAACATTAATTCAATGTGCAAACGAGCTTAAAGATTGGTTAGAAAAAAACGCCAGTGATAAAACGTGGAAGATAAATGTAACTGGTGGAACGAAACCGATGGCATTAGCGATTTATTCTGTTTTTCAGGCTCACACAAACAGTGAGATTATTTACCAAGATACTCAGTCGCTAACATTAAGAAACCTAACCGCTCCTGCAAAAGATCAACCTAATTATTCGGTGATAAACTACGACACTTACCTAGCGGCCCAGCGTTTTAATATCACCCAGCAAGCTATTTATGATCAAGATGATCTAGACCATTTAATGGCTCGAAAATGGATAATTGACCAAGTATTGATGCCTAACATGTGGCAGATTTATCATTTCACCTCTTTCTTCAATAAATCAGCAGCGTCTGTGAAAAGCAAAAATGGTCACGTTAACTTAACTCAACCGTTCCCGCAGAAATTTAAGTTTCATGATGCCCTTGAAGAAATGCTCGCAGATATGCAGCCAGCTAATTTATTTACCCTAGACAGAGATAAAAAAACCATCACATTTTATGACGAAGAGGCCGCCGCCTTTTTAGGCGGTGGCTGGCTTGAAGAATACGCTTATTGGTGCGCGCTAGAAGCTGGTATCGAATATGTAGGTTTGAATGTCTATGGTGAATGGGATATGCAAACCACTAACAAACCCGCATCCAATGAATTCGATTTAGTTTGCTGCCATAACAACCAGCTGCTCGTCGTTGAATGCAAAGCGCTTGCATTTAACGATGAAGTTAAAGGTCAAGACATAGTGAATAAAATTGAGGCCCTTAAAAGTAAAGCAGGGGGGGTATACGGTAAATCACTGCTAGTGGCCTGTGACAAGCTTCAAGCTGAAAACAGACATACCCAACATATTGTGCAACGTTTAAACGATTATAAAATTGATTTAAAGCAGCGTAATGAACTTAAGAAGTTAACCGCATACTTCGCACAGTGGCGCGCGGAATGTGAGGGTAATTTGAAAACAGCTTAAAGGTTGGCTGTACTGCCAAGCTGAGTTTTATCCCAACCATCAAGGAATAACCATGGTTGGGATCGCTGAGGTTGGGATAACTAAGGCTAAACTTTTTGCTAGAAATTTCCACATCCCTTTTACTTAAAGTAAAACCATACACTACTCCTGAAAACTACTTATTATTATTGTTCAGGAGTACACCATGTTTACATCTTTAATCACTTTCTTGCGTCGCGCTTTCACTATTACAAGCAAGCGCGCCGTGTCACTCGAAAATGCTGCCGCTGAGCCCGCACACCTTGCCAGCAAAAAGCATGATAACAGCAACGAAAAAAGACAGCCTATAGCGCAGCCCTTGCCAAAAAAAGCCGTAAACGGCAAGGTGCAGGCCGAGCCAACGAAAACGGTGTCGCTAAAAGCGCAAGCTAGCGCAACATCGCTGGCACCTGCCATTGTAAAACCTGCTCTGAGCCAACAAGCAAAGCCAAACATAAAGCCCGAGGAAAAAACCAGTAGTACCTCAACGGAAAGTGCTATTTCCATGGGGGTTATACCGTCACTAGATGAAAAAAGTGGCGCATTAGAAACCACATTTTATCCACTGTTGGTGGCACAAAAAAAGTTAAGCAAAGCATGGATGCACCCCAGCGACTTGCATCAGTTTGTTTCACTATTTGAAAGCAACCCCCCAACGGTTTTTCGCAACAACATTGCAGCCTTGTTAAAAGCAAAAGGCTTTCAAGTAACCTTTGCACAAGGGGATAATGATTTAGTGATTCAGCGTGATGGACATCAAGCGTGGGTGCACACCTGTAATAATAGTGCCTCGCTCACCCATGTTACCGAACAAGCTTTTGGGCAAAAAGCACTCACGGCAGCAAAGGCTAGCGCCAATGGTAAGCCTTTAATTGTGGTCACGGCGGGGCGCTACGGTAAAAGTCTATTTGACATCGCCAGAACCCAAAAAATCATGTTACTGGACGGTAAGATATTAGCGAAGTTGATGGCTGCTTACCATTTGATACCGCTACAGGTATTCAACAAAGAGGGGCGTGCCCATGCAGCTTAGTTTTCAACATCAGCATTTAGCCTACGCCCATGGCTGCCTTACATACGGTGCGAAAGAGGCAGCACCGCAACGCCTTCCACTGAAGGCTATTGACACCATACTGGTGGATAATCATTGTCAGATAAGCGCCGAACTGCTGATAAAACTTGCCCAACAAAACACCAGTTTAATTGTGCAAGTGTCACGAGGCCTGCCAGTATGCACGGCAGCACACAGCGCAGGGCAGCGCCGAGTGGGGGTAAAGAAACAGTGGTATGCCATAACCAATCAACCTGAGGTCTCAAACTTATTGGCTCGGCGCCTGGTATTGGCAAAGCTGCGCTCGCAGCGTAAAGCAATCAGCCAATTAGTAAAACGTACGCCTAATGCTCACCTCGATGTACTCGCAGTCACGCATGCGCCATTACCAAATTTAGCAGCTGACAGTGAGTTAAGTACTTTACTCGGTATCGAAGGGGCCTATGCTGCCAAATACTTTCGCGCATTACGGCATTTTACCCCCGCATGGGGACAATTCACAAAGCGCCAAAAACGCCCGCCGACCGACCCAATGAATGCGTTGCTGAGCCTAAGCTACACCCTGTATTTAGAGGTTATCACGCGAGAACTTTATAATGTTGGGTTCGAGCCATTATTTGGCGTTTTACATAAAGACAGCGACTATCGAATGTCACTCAGTTGCGACGTATTGGAGTTACTCAGAGCTAAAGCAGACCTATGGGTATTAGACTTGCTTGACTGCACATTGAGTACACAGCACTTTGCAACTGAGGATAGCAAAGAAGGCGTATATCTCAATACGCTCGGTAAGCAAATATATTACCGCGCTTGGTTTACCCACAAGGCGCTCGTATTAAAAAATATCGTCAAATACGTACGATTTTTCCGAAAGAAGGTAGAGCAACATGCAAAAAGCACTTTATCTAATTAGTTACGACGTTGTATGTCAGAAACGCCGAACACGTTTGCACAAAAGACTTTCTCAACATGGGTTCACACTTCAGCAGTCGGTATTTGTCACTTACGACTATTTAAAAGAGGTTAAAGCTTTATGCCAAGCTCTTCGCGATGAAATAGACACAGATGAAGACCGTTTACTTTGCTTAACCATACAAAGTAATGGATTTAAAGCGCTACACAAGCCAACTGTTGCGGAGGTCGAGATCATGCACCAGCATCCTCTATTGACGCAGTTGTTAAATTAGCCATTAAAATAAAACGTATTGTTAATAAAACAATGGTCTGATAATATTTAAACGTTGTCGGGTTAAAGTTAGTAAAGTAACACATTTCGTTAAAAGTCAATGATTTTAGTTAGATAAACCTTTTATTTGTTTTTATCTAACATATTGAAAAGGCTGTACTTTATAATAATAGAAGGGGTCCGACAGCATGTGCCCTCAATCAAGGGATTAAGACCGGTAACAATTCATCCGCAATAGCATGGTCTTGTGTCCGACAGCATGTGCCCTCAATCAAGGGATTAAGACGAACCAAAGGTTCCTTAGTATTATATACGCATTAGTCCGACAGCATGTGCCCTCAATCAAGGGATTAAGACCGTATCCAGTTGAGGATTGCGTGCAGCGACTGTTGTCCGACAGCATGTGCCCTCAATCAAGGGATTAAGACACTATGTATTCTTTGCTTGCAACGATCGTCTTTGTCCGACAGCATGTGCCCTCAATCAAGGGATTAAGACCACAAGCCGCTTGGTGCGGATATACTCGTTGAAGTCCGACAGCATGTGCCCTCAATCAAGGGATTAAGACCTCAACTCCAAGTTTAACTTTATCATGCAGACCGTCCGACAGCATGTGCCCTCAATCAAGGGATTAAGACACAAATCGGAAATACTTATCATTTCTATCAAAACGTCCGACAGCATGTGCCCTCAATCAAGGGGGGATATTGTGAGGCTTTATATTGCTTAGGCCAAAAGAATGAAGCCCAAAAGAGACGCCTTAAAAGAGCACCGCTAAAAACGGGACGGTAAGGCATGTTAGGTGGTCAGCGCCCTATAAGGTGCATGCAATGCGGTTTCGTAAGGCTAGGTGCAATACTCACGTCAGGTGACAGCCGGCAAGCGATGTTTAGTAACGTTATGCTCTCTATAGTGCTATGCAGTACGCGCAAGCTGCCAACTGACTCTGCCAAAACCGAAAGTGGTTTTGTTGCCCATGCCAACCACATCGGCCAGTATCATCCACGGCATTAGTGCAGCTATATCTCCATGATAAAACCAACTCCCTTCCAACGTTTCGATGTGTCGCTGTTTTTGTTCACGCAAAGAATATCGGCTTACTGGAGCACTGTGGGTATTGTCGTGCAATAGTTGCACACTTGATGCTAATGACTCAGCCACTAACGGGAGTAAGTTGTCATCAGGTTCAAAATTAATGGCCAGAGTATTGATTCGCCGCGCAATGCTGCTTAAAAACACGTCAACTTCGGGGGCGTTTTTAATTACTTGCCGTTGATGCTTTAAATGCAGCGGGCTTAGCGTATTCAACCACACTGTGTTTGCCGGCTCCACTCCGGCTTTTAACTCCCCTTGTTGCAATGCATCTAACAAGGTGCGCGGTTGGGGTAAGCTAAAATTTAGTTTACTGCCTGCTAAATAAATTAAGCGTTGTTCGCTACCTATTAAGCGTAAACTCTGTATTTTAAATGGAGCCCTCGCTGACCCTAGGCCAAGGGTTTGCCAATGTAGTAATGCTTCTATCACTGAGGTAATCGCTTGAGTGCGATCCCCCCAAATCATCAGAGTGAAAGACCAGTCATCTTGCGGCGCAAAGTTACGTTTTTTGTCAGTTGGTAGAATAAACGCATAAGGCTTCTGAATACTTTGGCCTTGTTGGTTTTTACAATCAAAGAACCAGTCGTAAAATGCCTCTCCAACCTGTTTGACAGCATGGCCAAAACCGCCATGCAAAGTGGGGCCAGCAAAGGCTGCTAACTCAACGCTTTTGAGAAAACGAATGTCACATGCTAATTGGTAATAGCGTAACTGCAATGCAGTATTTGCCACAGGCTCTGCTGGGGCCACCACTATTTTAATTCCTTCTCAAACAGGCGCGTAAATGCGGGTAGTGCTTGGCCCAGACTTTTATTTTTTCCCCCGTCATTCGCTTTGGATGAAGTATGTTCCTTAAGCACCATATATTTTATTTTTTTATTATGAGAGTCGAGACCCTTGGCCATCGCGAGCAGTTCCTTGATGGTATCGCTGTTTTTCCAGCTATTTTGGGTAGCGCTTTCCATCCATTTTTCGAACGCAGCTGCTTTAGGCACGACTTCTAATGTGCAGTCTTTCCACTGTCCAGGGTGCTTATTTTCTTCGAGATGCATCGCGGTGATTTGTGTTTTGACGGCGCCATAGCCATAAGGTTTAGCCATGCCTAAATTATGTGATAGAGATTCGTCGCCACCCCACGTTAGTAACCAGCAAAGCAGCTGTATTTCTCTGGGGTGTAAATTGTGGAACCGGATCTTGCCGCTAAAGGTTGCACCTACCTTTAGCGGTAAAATGTTTTTGCTGATATTGTCGTTGCTGTTTTCCGATTTACTTTCTTCATCGCTTTGCGCGGGTTCTAAAGGTTGTAAATCGACATTTTTTTGCACAGGGTAGCGTTTAAATCCACGTAATCGAGCTTTTTCTTCGGTATGATAATTGACTTGCCGCCGACTCAATTTATTTTCGGTATTGCCCTCACTTTGCTGTAAATACGCGGGGAAGTAACTGGCGCTGGGCTGTTGTAAAACAACGCTAATCGGTTCTTCGACACGCTCGCCCTTTAAATATCGCATGTCAGCGACGCTAAGACGCGATTTTAAAGCGTGGCTTTGTGCGTCGCCTTCGTCGGCTACGCAACCAAACAGCAGTTCGGCAATATCTAAGTTTGAATCGCTTGAGGGGTAAGGTAAGCGTAAGTCTTTCACACTGTGCTTAGGGGGCAACTTTATCATTTGACTTAACCCTAAGTACGCCACCTCGTTATCTTTATTTAGAGTGTAAAAAACAGGCAGGCCTTTAACGTCAGTGGCTTTTTTCAATAACGCTTTAAGCTTAGCCAAAGGTGAATTTTCTGTTCCTCCTTTACCATAAATCGTTTGAAATGCCTGCACGCTGGCCAAAGGAATAGGCATGGAATTATTGGCGTCACTATAAAAAATATATTCCTTGACTTTATTTTCCCCCCCGCCTGTAAATACAACTCGACCTTCTTGCTCTGTTCCTAATACGGCTATGGTTTCGCCATATTCTTTGCCATCCTCATCGAACTGAATGGTTGGGCAAAAGCTTTTTGTTATTTCGTATTTTTCAGACGCATCACTTTGTTTTTTTAGCCTTGGGCAACACAAATATTCTTTAATCGCGTTGATGTGAATTCTTGCGACTTGGCACGGTAAAAGTCTGTAGTTTTTACTTTCTTGGTCGAAGATTAACCAGCCAGCCTTAATCGATTCTTTGTTACTTATTCCTATTTGGTCATCGTAGTACGAATCGCGAGTATCTCGTAACGCGGGGTAAGCGTTGTTGAAATGCTGAAATTTCGAAAAGCTGACGATTTCAGCTACGTTGCGTAACATGCCGCGTATGCTTGAGCCGGGTATAATGGGTTTACCGTCGATACTGTAAAAAGAGATAGGTTGACCATCAATGTACTCCCCACCAATCATCAATGGCGTTGAATTGGTTAGCTCAAATTGTATTTCGCCGCACACACCATCCTCAAATGGGACGTCGATATAGGTTTTGGTTCTCCACGGTGGGGGCACTTTATTGGGATATGGAACAAAGTTATAGGGCGCGTGTACTTGATCATTGGACTTATTCATATTTAGGTCTCCTCGACCGTGCAAACGTGACGCAGGCATTGGGCAACAGGTTGAATTGATTCACTGTGTGTTTGCCAAATAACCCAATAACACGCCTGATAACCGGCTTTAAACCGTTGGCGGTCAACAGCAAAGTGGTGGGGGATTGCAAGGGCATTTGGCTCAGCACTGTTACAAACGCTGATGCCTGTGACCCACCATGTGCAGTCTTGATAATAGACTTTTACAGAAGTGTGCTGATGCACCAGTTCTGCTTCAAGGAGGAATTCTTCGTTTAATAAGTCGGGTAAAGATTCGCTGCCTGTCAACATCAAGGTACTTGATTGGCGAACAAGCCAGCCTTGAGGACATTCAGTACCGAGCAAGCCTATCAATTTGATATTGAGCGTTTCTATATTTTCGCAACTCGCTGGCGCGATGGGGGTAAGGTTTATGCCAATCGCGTCAGGTAAATAACGTCGAAGTGGTGCTGAGATATTCTGATACTGTTCTATGATCTGTTCCATGGGTTACCCTTCTTCCTTTTCATAAAAATAACCAGCTCCGTTGTTTTGGCCTGCTCCCAATGCCAGCCGCCCTGTTTTCAAATCTCGCATAGTAAGATCTAGCGCGGTGTGCAAATCATCTTTTAGCCCTTGCTCCATTTCTTCTAGGGCTTGGTGGTCCCAAATAAATTCAATCGTTAGCGAGTCGTTGTAAACACGTTCTTCTGAAAAAAGCGCTTTATCGATTGTTCCGCCAGTGAGTCGGTCAATTTTATTTCGAGTACGATGGTGCACAGCGACATTACTCATTACATAGCTATCGTTAAACCAAAAATGGCCTTTTTGGCTTTCCTCGCCATCCACCCATCCAAACAACTGACGAGTGTTTGTATCGCGATAAGTAAATTGTTTGTCCTTCTGCGCCCATTGTTGGGTTAGACGTCGATAATGAAACTCAAATCTGTGAGAGAAGGCGCCCTTTATTGACGAGCCTGGCATCACCAGTGTTTGGGTTTTCAAGCTCGCTTTTTCGTTGTGCCAAGCAATCACTGTTTCAGTGTATGGCAGTAATTGTGAGGACTTTACAAGGCCTGTTAGCGATGTGGACCCGCCCCCGACCCGCCATCCATTTTCTGGTACAAGCGTAATTTGTTGTGTTGTCACCGGAAGGATCTCTCGGGCAAGGGCTGTTAAATCTTGTAAGTCCAGAGGCTGCAATGCACCTGCGATACTCGAAAGCGACTTGGGTAACTGACGAAATACGTCTGCGTCATTCGCTTGCGTTAAGTCCAATATGACGTGGTTAATCGTTATGACCTTGAACGCCCCTAGGCCTGCTCTGGTGCCGCCGCCTAGACAACACAGCGGGTGACAGAACAAACTTAACAAAGTACGCCATTGTTCAGCTTCTGATTGCTTTGACCATAAACTAATTTCAAAAGTAAACCGCGTACCAGCGGGCACTAAGCTTCTGTCAAACTTGTCGTTGTCTACCACGCCTCGCGTATTGATGGCGACGCCGTGGCGCATTATTGGCGCGTCTTGTTCAAGCAAAGACAATACAGGGTCACTGGTGAGTGTTTTATCTGCTTCGCGCACTTGATTATTCGCATCATGTGCTTGGGCTGATGAAATTTGAATAGATGATATATGGTTATTATCTTCATCAGCGTAACCAAATTTAGCACTAAAAGGATGCCCAAGGCGCTGTAATAGATGACGAAGCACTCCGGTAATACTGGTGCCCGGTACCATTGGCCGACGATTCTCGTCACGCATTAGGTCATTGTCTAGGGCGATTTGTGACTGCCCAGAGGCAAGCATCATCGGGCTTGAAAGTTCTATTGTGACACGGGCTCGGTGCAAGAACGTTTGATCGGGGATCATGATTGGGGCCCTCTTTGGTTGGGTGATTTCTCACCCAGTTCTGGGGTTTCAGCCATAGCTTGTCGCGCCACTAACTGCAGCAGTAGTCGTAATGATAATGACTGTTCATTTTGAAGCGTTATGAGTTTTTCCTTCAGCCATTCCGCCATACTGATGAATTTCCCTTTGTCATTTACAGTCTCATTTTGCCACGGATCATCTTGTTTGATTTTGCCACCCGAGCGGCTTGAAATTAATGGGCTATTTCCAGTGAAAAGCAGTTGCAATAGTTGCTCATCGTTCTTTGCGAGCTTGGCTTGATCTAATACTTGGCCCCAGGCGCTTTTAGAGGGCCCCCATGGGTTCTCATTGCTGGCTCCGGCGATGGTTCGGCCATTCTTGTATTGCTCTAATAGTTGCGCAGAAAATAACTTAGCGAAGACCTCAGCTTTGCTGTGTAAACTCTCTTGCCCAGCTCGTTGTTTAAGCCATAAAAGTAAAGCCGAATCATCAGGGGTTTCTTCTTCATCATCACCTAAGTGCGGGGCGGCGGAAAAGTCAGGACGTTGACTGTTTAACGGTTGTAACTCCAGCCTAATTTGGCCTAATCCCATTTCGCGATAGAGACCAACTCCATGACTGAGGATATTTTTTAAAGCTGGAGTGAGCGCGCTTTTTTCGTCTTCAATTTTGAAGGTCAACACACTGCCTTTAGCAATGACGACTCGTTCTTGGTCGTATGACCTTCTGGCTGAATTATAGGGTGAATAGCGCCTAGGTCGCACAAACGAGTGTTCAGTATCGAATGTTGCCAGCCCGTCTAGACCGAGTGACTTCACTGAAATAGATAAGGTTGCATCTCCCTGTTCATTGCGCAGCGCAACATCGGATAAGCAGAACAAACGAAAACTGCTATTTAAATTATCGGGTAACGGTGAGCAATCTGATAACTCTGACACGTGGGCATTCACTCGGCCAAACTCAGCACCTTTTGAACGTCCAATACGTAGCCTTGAACTGGTTAGGGTTTGTATTATTTGACTGAGCAGTTCAGGGTGGTTTGTTGCAACATCTTCATCCCAAGTAAGCTCACCACAAAACCATTGATCGCTTTCTATTGTAGAGTAACCGAACAACTGGCTCTCTTGGGCGGTTCCTGTAGCATAATTAATTGCTGATTTAAGTTGGTAGCTAGCAACAGTATTAACAACATTCCCTTGCTCAGTGATGTATCCGGCTCGCATTTGCTTGCGTTGCCCACTTTGCTGTTCATCAATTGATGTGGATAAATCTAATACCTGCGTTAATCGGCCATTTTCTATTGCTTGAGTGTTTTTAATATAGTGGAAACTCAAGGGCATTGGCCACGAACGAACGTTAGGGGCCGTAGTAGGGTACATATTACCAAAGCGTATTTTACCGCTGTGAAATACTAACCATTGATCTTGTTGGTTGGTTAATTTTCTATATAACTTTGCGGCCACAGCACCTAATAGTGTGCTACCTGGGATGAAATCTAAGCCAGTATGCTCACCACTTGTTGAGGCGTTTTCACTGAGAATAAGTTTGTCTTTACAGTACAAGCTAATAAGTTTACCCGGCATTATAAATCTCCATTATAATCGCCACTTTTCCTAAGCCACGAGTTCGCTTGGCTCCTATATGCTCAATTAGCGGTAGTGCAAGTTCTATTGCCTGTATTGATTGCTGGATTTGCCCCGGGGTTAGCTGGTTATTCAACTCCACTTCAGCTTCTAATTCTAAAGGAACAACTACCTCTGTGGTGCGTAATGACGTTGGTTTGGCGCTGCCAGTTTTTTCATCAATAGCGGTAGAGGCAACAGTGGAAAATAAGCTGTTTTTGAGCGCGCTATTTTCTGGTTGTTTCAGAAAATTACGTTCAGCATCCGGTAATTCAGCGCTGGATACGAATACATTGCCAGATGCTGTTAACCTATCTTGTGACGCGTTCAAATGAGATGAACCAAATAATTGGCTAGTTAGGTTGTCGTCTAAATCGGAAAACCACCCTAAGGTTTGCGCTTTTTCCACCGCGTTTCTGAGTATTCCACGAAGTGCTTTACCTGGGAAATAAGGTAGGCCATGCAGATCTCTTAAGACTGCCGCATCGTGACCTGAACCATCGCCTAATCCGGTTCCGGTATGCCAATAAGACAGAAAAGAGAGTTTAAGTTTAAGCAACATCTGTTTTCTCCTTATCAGCCGGTAAAAAACCGGCTAATGCAATGATATCGGCCAGAGGAGATTGAGTGTAGTCGCTTACTGTGTACATCAGCGCATCGTCTACTTCGTACTTAGGCCACATTTCTTCTAAGTTAATTTTAGTTTGTTGTATTTCACCGGGGTGGGTTTCTAGCATGCGCCTATGATAGACGTTAGCCTGAATAGGGTTCGTTTTTAGGTAACCTAAATACTGTCGAAATTTACTGACATGCTTGTTACTAGCCCAACGTTTGGCTACTTCGAGTAGCTTATCAAGTGATGGCATACCCGCTTGCTCATTGAGCACAGAGTAGGCATGTAATGATAATAAGTGTTGCTGATCTTCATAGTGGTAGGCTAACTCCTCTGAAAAGATTTTTTCCGCTGATGACAAAGAGGTGGTTGTCACTTTATGCCAGCATAAAGAGCTCGCTTTGGTATCTGCATTTTCTGGCTTCGCTAGTTCCGACGCTGTTTTAGCGCGTTGGCATAGCTCTTCTGCTAGATGCGCCGCTGAGCTAAATGGGTAAGACGCTTTGACAAATGCGATCCCCCCACAGGCAGTTAACTTTTCAGGTAGTTGCTTTGCTAACACCGTTAGTTTTGAAAAGCGCTGTCTAAGAGACTGTAAACTTTCAGCTGAACTTTCCTCAAAAGCACGGATAAATGCACGCGAAAATGCTATTGCTTTATCGGCAGCGACAATTATTGTTAAATCATCCCCTCCTAAAACCAAGGGTCTTGCAGCGATCGTTTCCCCTTCACGTGGAGTGAGTGTATCAGCAACCGCACGCTGGGCGGCAATAAGCGTTGCCTTTGTGATGGCTTCAGAAAAACTTAAGTAGAGCTCTGAATATTGTTCACCCGCGATTTCAGCAGATTCCCCTAACTGAATGAGCAATTGCCCAAGACCATTTCCGTCAATATGAATCACAGCTATATGAGAATGCTCGCCAAGCGGAAGAACATCTTTGGTTTTAATACCTTGCTCTTGTGTCAGCGCTTTGGGCCAATAAGGTGATATGCCAAAAGGCGAAAATTTTTGGGCTAAGGCATCGGCAGCTGAATCTGATTCATTAAGGCCTTTTTGCGCGTACTTTCTTTTTTGCTCAGTGGAAGAGTCGATCGACTCCCCAGGGAGAGAGAAACCCTGTTTTGTGCTATATATGGCCCCGCTTCCCGTTCTTTGAGCGCGCTCAGCAATCGGCGGTACAATTGGAAAAATTGGAACTGGATTATTCCTTTTAACCTTTAATATATTCAACCCTTTCATTACCGCTTGATATGCCTGCTTTTCGGCACTTACGTGGGTAATGAATTCTAAGCTTGGTGCTAATCCGCTGACAATTAGTGGCCAAAGAGTAGCGAGTCTCTTAATACTGTTTTCGTTACTGCTTAAGGCGTAAAATGCTCCGCCAGCTCGCCGAGAAAAGCCAATATCTTTCTTAATATCTAAACTATTTAAGGTAGAATCGAGCACAGAGCCGGTTAATTGATCAACAAGGTTGCTGGCTGCAACCATGTCACGAAGTTTACCGCCGGCAAACACGTAACTTTGGATCGAGCGGGCTTCAAATAGGTAAGCGTAAATCATTATTTATTCCTTTCGTACAATCCATTCCATTATGAATTTACTGCGTTTATTCTAGTTTTAGGAATTCCCATGTGTGAGCTATGCTGCCCACGAGAATTGAATATAGAATTGTCTAAGCCAAGGTTCAATACTTTAAATAGAGTTATTGTTGCAACCTCATGCAGATAGAACAATTTTCGTACTAAAAACAACTATTGCTCAATTATCATACACTTATGCAAAGCGCATAGGGCCAATTGGATTTACAATAACGGATAATTAAATGCCTTTTTTACCTGTTAATTCTGCGTTTTAACAACGCCACATCGTTTGAAAGCGTCTTCATTTCGGCCTTGATGTCGTTTATTTGAATCTGTTCAGTTGATTGCGTGCTAGAGTTACTCGCGTCTTCAACCCATTTAGTAAGTATGCGCTCAGGTACATTTAATAGTTTGGCAACTGAAGGTATATCATGTTGTGCCCTAAGCACTTTTTTCACTGCTTTTTTTTGATATTCATCTGAGTTTTTATTACGTACGCTTTTGTAGATGTAAAGACTACCTAAAACCATTATTACGATTGGTAGTAAAAATATTAGCTCTTCAAACATTAGCTGTGCTCCTTTGGATAGTGCTTAAAAATTATTGTTACCTGTATTAGAGAGTGACGCATTAAATGAAGAGTCACAGATACAATCAAACGACGGAAATGAAACAGAAGAATTAAAGTCGTTTAAGCCATTGTCGTGTGTAGTATTGAAAGAGGCGACTCCCTCGACTCTTTCAATCATCAGTTAACCACCCGTCAAATAGATCGCATATTTTCATTCACTACTGTCGAATAGCTCTGAATTCAATTGTTGCTCTCAGTAGATGTCTGACTTATAAGAAGCGTTTCGTAGCGATGTTAAACGACATATGCGGATGCTGGGAAAACTTGATTTCTCGCTACACGATATACGTCGCACTATTATCAATGTTCTAAAGCTGCGAATTAATCGGCTCTAAAAGTCTGACTTTAGCCACTCTAAGAAGCTCATGCCCTTTTCCTTCATTTGCCTTCTTATTTTTACAAAAAATAAAATCAGAGTCACAATTAACACCAGATATTGCGCGATTAGGAAGTTATAAATGAAAATCCTTCTATCGACCTCAAGCCCCATCTTGTAGAAAACAAAAATAATGCTAGCAGTTAAAACAGGGGGGACTACTCGCGCACTAGCACGTACATAGTAGGGTTTAGCCTTTAGTCTTTCTTCAAGCGTAAATGTGCCAAAAATACATATACTAAATGCGCCTATTATTGCCACCAAATACACGATGTTTATTTCCATGATAACTCCTTGTCTGATATGAGGCGCTATAGTAAACCGTTAAATTCAAAACTTGTGGGCTGGAAATTTCCAACGTTTTTAGCAGAATTCAAGTTAGAAGCAGCAAACCTGGTCTTGCAGCAAGGTTACTCAATCCCTAAGGCGGCAAGAGCATTAGATATTGGCGAAACAGCAGTTCGCCGCTGGGTGACGCAATTGCAAGGAGAGCATAGTGGCAGTGCACCCAAGTCCAAAGCGCACGCCTAAGCCAGATGCTTAACTCGTCATTAATGTGTTAGTTATGGCTTATGAGCAGCGAGGTCGCCCACAAAAAATCACTTTCCACTACACTGCTTTACTTGAAATCATGATAGCTTCACACAGGAACAATCGCTCTCTCACGAGACGTTGCCCAATGATCGTCTAAGTTAGTGGCCGCTACCTATAAACGATATAGCCTTATAAACAGCATTCAGGCCTTCAATGTTTTGCGATGCCGGCTCAATCGGCTTCTTCCCCAGAAATGGCGAATTGTTATTTATCATGGTCATGAAACCATAAAAGTTCATTGGGTTAGATAAAATGAGTGTGAGCTCTGTGTGGATATTGAGAATGAGCGATAAACGTTGTTCCAAA
>TARA_R110000765_G_scaffold89583_2_pt1 | contig 21855 bp, 22 predicted proteins | sample TARA_R110000765 | Tara Oceans TARA_R110000765 (sample SAMEA4398168) | marine metagenome | biome: Polar Biome; feature: [MES] marine water layer (ENVO:01000295) within the mesopelagic zone...; material: water (ENVO:00002006), including particulate matter (ENVO:01000060) such as...... | reverse complement strand
ATCTTCTATTAAACCCATCTTTTAAACGACACTCCACACACATAACAATATGATTACAAGTATCATTATTGTATTCACAACCAACCTTATTCTCTCCACATTCCTCACACTTACATATATCAGCATCTCGGCAAGTTCCACACCATCTCGCATCTTCTTCATAACAACCACCCCCACAAGTTTCGCAGTATTCCGTTTTGTCGGTCATCTTTTATAGTTGAAACATATATGTATGATAAAGTCAGTTCAATTTTTTTTAGGGTTTTTTAATCATTTGTTAATATGTTATACATTCGTTAATCTGTTATACACATATATACGATTATTAACCTTAAAGATGAGTTAATACCTTATAACAGAGTAATTAAATTAATTTATTTAATCCTTTATACACTATTTTCACTCTATTATATGATTATTAACATTAATACTCATATAATACCTTATAACACCTTAACAATCACTTAATCCATACATATATGAACTCCTTATATTTCTCATCAGGAGTTCTTTGAGATTTCGGCATAGGAATAAATATGTTTGGTTTTCCCAAAAGAGGTTTCGCAACTCTATCATAAACTTCTGCTGGAATGTTTAAGCAGTAATGTCCTCTGGGTTTTAAATATCTCCAACTCTTTTCTATTAGAGGTTTGTAGAACTCATTATCCCATACATCTTTATCCATTCTCTTACTTCCTTTATACACTTCTATATTGTAGTATGGTGGTGATGTTAAAACCATATCATAATTCAACTTGGAATAATCAACCGCCAAAGCACTCTTAAACATTAGTGTTATTTTTGTAGTGGAATATTCCTTTAACACTTTAACCATATTATCGTATGGAGTTTTGAGAGATTTGTTTAAATCTATGCCTATGTAATTGGGAACATTTAAAGCACAAGCACCTACCAATCTACCACCCCAACCCATAGTCATATCTAATACGCTGGTAGGTTTGAACCTACAATATATATCCATCGCTACAACAGGTTTGAAAATGGATACTGAACCAAAATATACATTAAATATTCGCCACCATATTTGCGTTTCATTCATATTACCACCTTTCTCTTTGTAGTAATTCAATAGATTAATTATATAGTTCTTTTGTTTCAATTCTGGTTTCTGTCGTAGCATCTCATAAAAATTAATACCCTTCTTACCTTCTGTTTCTAATCGCTTTATAAAAGTGAAATAATTTACAAAGGCGTTTCCCGCACTACCTTTGGGATTAACAGAACATAATCCATCTTGGAGTTTTTTAAAATCTTTGAGAGCAACTTCTCTATCCACCTTTGGATAAATATCTCTCGCTATTTTATCTTTGTTCTGTGTTCCCGTTCCTGCTATTGTATTTATGGACGAAGCATTCTCGCCCTTATTTAGTTTTTTCCCATACGCTTTGCTCTTAAACTCGCCATAAAATCCTTTGCTTCTTGACTTCCTTTTACGAAACGACCCTTACGCTTGGTTGCTCCTTGCCCTGCTGTGATGCCTTGACCTGCGGTAAATCCTTGCCCGAACTTGTCTGCGTCCCCAGCATATCCAGTATGTTTTAGCATTTTAGTTCCTCTATGACCTATACCAGACATTTTAACTAATTCCTCACCACCTTTACCACCAGCATAACCTAACGCCATAGAAGAACCAGGACCCGCTAATGCTCCAATACCTCCTGCTAATGCCCCAGTTAAAACTGGAACTCCCTCCCTGAAAGCAGTCTTACCTACCTTTTCCATAACACCGCCCTTGCTAAATGCTCTATCTACATCTTTGGTTGCCTTTTTAGTCCATTTAACAGCGGGTTTAACGACTGCCTTATTGATAGTCCTACCTGCCTTCTTGAACCAACGACCAGCATCACCCCAGATTGAACCGCCATTAATTTCGTCTAAAATGGGGTGGGAGATTTCCTCTATACCTTCTCCCGCATATAAACCATTTCCACACATCGGGCAGTCAGGGCAACCGCCTTGACCCGCCATAATTCCATCACCAGCATACATTCCTTTTCCAGCATACATTCCTGAACCAGACATATTTATACTATTACCAGAGATATTATTTTTCTTTGTAAGAACATTTAAATAAAACCTTGCTCTCTTTAATGTTTTCTTTTGGTAATCCTCTTTATTCTTTACAATCATTTCAGCAAAATCTTCTAAATCTTTAATAGGTGAGTTCTTGTGTTCTTCTTTAAACCTCTTAAATTGTTGTGTAAATGTTCCCCATTTAATATCATCAAAATCTACCCCTCCTTTCTCTTGTAAGGATAGAGTGATATTCTCTTTGCCTAAACCTTTGCCTCTTGTATTCTTTGGGGTCGCCTTTACCTTTGTAGCACTTTTCACTAATGTATTCAATAATCCTTTTGGTAATTCTTGTATTATCTTCCTTCCTTCTTCTATAAATATCTGGTTTTCTCTTTCCTTTTTTGTTGGTTTCTTACCTTTACTAATAACTAATCCATCACCTTCTACTTGGTCGGCATAGGTATATTGTCCTTGATGTTGAGGTTGATGTGGGGGAGTTCCAGGCGGAGATACTACTGGGACAAAATTGCTAAACATAGTGTATCTATGTAAAATCTCATTCACAACAGGCGGAGCAAAAGCAATATTTAATTCTGGTTCTAATAGATGAAATATATCGGGGTTTCTATCCCTTATCATTCTAAAAATATAAAAATTATCGGCATTTAAATCCCGTCTAACTATATCAACTATGCGAGATAAATCACCTGCTCGTAGAGGAATAAATTGCTCGTTTGGAGGAGTATTAAATCCATCTTCATTAATCATACCACCTTCAATAGCGACATTTGCTCTTGCTCCTATATCAGTAAGCGTATTAGAGAACTTGCGGAGATAGGTTAAATCCTTAAACAACGCCTTTGTATCTTGTTTAATAAATGTTCGGTTGGTGGCGTTTCCAATCTTATTAGCATTAAGAATAGCAATTATAAAGTCCTGGCAGTTATTATCCTTTGCGGAATAAGAATGGAAGCGATTTCCCATAGCATCTTGCGTCTTAATAATCATTTCGTCTATCGTTAAATCTGGCGGGAAATTGTTAATAACTTCGCTTTCGGTCTTTGGACGGATTGGAGCATTAATGGTAATACCAATTCTCTCATTCTTTTCAATCGTAAAGCGAGTTCCGTCTGCTAATTTACATTCTAAAAACAGATGAAATAAATCGTCAAAATCATTTGCCTTTTTGTTTTCGCCGAACTTACCAGCACTAAAAAATGATAATGCCCCAGTTAATAATCCAGAAACAGGAGTTCTATGAACCACAAAACCGACTATCTTTTGTCCGCCATACTTTTTAATTAGGCGTTGATTTTTGGGACTAAATTGAGTAATTCTACCTGTAATAATCTGCTTCCATTTTGCGACTTTATTCCCGATATAATCCTTTACATTCTCAACTATTCCCTCTCCCTCTGCCTTTTTAGCATCTCTTATGCGTTTAGCACTTGCCCGCTTCTGCTCCCGAATTGCCTCCTTACGATGTTCTTCACTTGCGTATTTCACCATTTATATAATTAGTGTAGATAAAAAAATCCACATTAATCCACTTATCCTAAATACTTATTCGTAGATATTTCCATAACCATTCGGCAATCCATATTTTAATAATCCACCATAGACTTTCCCCCATTATATTATTACAGCGAAATAAAATCTTTCGGTAAATCCATATTCCAACATATCCAGAGTGTATAAAATAAACACTTGCCTCCACTTCCGTCCCGCTTTACAAAATCATATTTCTCATTCGGGCATATTATCTGGAACTTGCCGTATTCATCTACCAATTTCTTAAAATATTGTGTCTGTATAGTTGTAGAGGGAAATAACAGCATAAATGGTATTTTATTTTCTAATAGGCGTAGCATTATTTTATATTTTAGTTTCACTATGGACTTTATACGATAGGGCGGATTATCTATAACCACTACATCATCATACATCGTTTCCCAAAAGTCTTCGGGTTTATGGATTACTTTTAAGTCGCAACTTGCTAAATATTCTCCACTTGCTCCATCGTTATAAAAAGGACACCATATATCCTTCTTCTTTGGTATATGAGGCATCAATTTATCCCATATATACTTTGGTGTATTCCAGTCATTATCGCTACTTCGTCCCCTTGCTCTTACCCAGTTTTCCATATCTATATATTAAGGTTAGATTTAAATAGCGTCAAAATTACTTGTTGATTGCCCTCTTTCTAACGGAGAGTTAGGCGGAGGTGGGGGTGTTGCTATTATTCTCATTTCATCTATTTCTGCTTCCGCTTCTGTATCTCTTATTATTTCTATACAACACATTTTACAGGATTTACATTTAGACTTATACGCCATACTTACTAATTTCAATACGAAACCAGTCATAGTAGTTAAAAAGGCAACCCAGAATACTTCGCTTAACGCTTCCGCCATCTATATACATTAACAGGTTATTTAAATCTAACTTTTCTCTCATAGCAACAACAAAAATACTTTTGGAAAAATGTCCGCTTTGGAACTTTATCGCCAACTAATTCTTCTAAAACAGATATACAATTACCATCACTATCCTCAACCCCGTTCATTTATATATCCATTAGATTAAAAAGGGGGGCAATAGTCTATGTTTATATTTAGATAGGTATGATGTTTTTTTTTATAAAAAATAGGGAGGGGGGTATGAAATGGATTACAACCCCCTATGCCCCCCCGAATTATTTAATCCATCATTTTCATACCAACAGGTATTTTGGTTAAGTCTATTCCACCTGGACTATCTCCATCTACGATATTAGCACTATCAAAATCTACCTCAATTGGTTTTCTTTTGCTTGCGTCATCGCTCCTAAAAAACTGCTTTAATATGTATTCATTCTTTTTAAAATCCACCGATATATTTAAATCGTCAAACATATCCAAAAAGGTAGAAACATCGCTAAATAAATCTTTGGAACGATATTGGGAAGAATTAATGAAATGTAAAAAAGCACTAACAAAATATCCACAGGCGTTATTTAATAGACTTTGTATATCCTTTGTAGTGTGTGGAATACTTTTCCCGATAGTATTCTTAACCGCCTTTTCTACATCTTGGGGCATACCAGCACCATACGGGTCAAAATATATTCCTTCTGTTTTTCCATTAGGATATTTATTAATCTGTAATGCCGTCCAGTGTGTTCCGCTATTACTCTTTCCATCTTCATCTTCGGCATCTTCAATATTAATTATATACCCCTTGTTGAACTCCAACTTGTCTGGGAGTTCGTCTTTAAAAGAAATGTCCGCTAATGGAAACTTCATTCTTTCGCTTAAAGTTCTCAACTGCGTATTAGTTAAACTCATTCTATATATATGTGTTAGAAAATTAATTAACACATATACCTTTTAGATTATTGATTACCGCCATTAACGGCGTTTATTCCCCATATAACTTTTTTAACTTTTTTACAATTGATTACCTATGCCCGAGCATATATCCCTTGTCCGCTTTTGCTATATCTTTGGTAAGCGGGTGGTAGTGTATGTTGGAATTGGAAATTGGCGGAATAAGGTTGTGATTGGAGAGCAGGAGGTAATACCGAAGCACCTTTACCGCCCAATTGTCCGCCACTTGCTTTAAATCCAGAACCAGCAGTAAATCCTCTGCCGTCTTGCTTTCCTGCGTATAGACCTTCACCTGTTCCTCCTATCCATCTCATACTACCTCTGTTTCCAATCATATTAGAATTGTAATGTCCTCTATCCATTCCACCGATAGATGTAGGGGCGTTCATCTGGCGTTGTCTTGCTTGGTCTGCTAATGCTTGGAGTTGTAGGTAATCACTCGCACCCGTTCCTGCTCGTCCCATATATCCATAGTTAGAACCCATCATAGCACCTAATTCATTTACCGAAGGGGCATCATAAACTTCTCTGCGTCCAGATGTTCCGCCAGCATTAGATACTCGTCCAGCAGGGCGACTTCCACCTAACTCTCTATCTGCTCTGCTAATTAACTTATCCTTTTCTTTCTTTAATGCCTTCTTACCTGCTTTGCCTAATTCCTTGCCCGCCATTTGCCCTAATGCTAATGCTCCTGGAACGAGTTGCGGTTGTCCCAAAGCAATTGCCCCAGCAGATAAAGCACTACCTAAAAGTTGAGGAGCATATTCAGCACCCATATCTAATATCTGGTCGCCTGCTTGGGACAACATAGGTAATGCCCCTTTTACCATTTGTTTCATCATAGGTTTCGCCACTTTACCCGCAACCTTAAATGCTTTGCCGATGTCTTGGAAAATACCTTTTCCTTCCATTTCTCCCGTTGATTGAGAGTTTGCTAAAAGTTCTTCTGGGGTTAGGGATAGTTCTACACCTTTTCCTTTGCCGAATGCTCGGGCAACTTGGTTATATGTTTGTGGTTTTACAATCATACAAAAACCCTCGCCTTTCATAGCGGGTTTAATTCTCACCTTACGCCCATTTCTTAATTTAGAAAGTTGGGGTTTAGAAGCGTTGAAATATACTTTTGCGAAAGTCATTATTATACTATTAGCGGAGATAATAAATAATCACAATTGCTAAATGGAGAGATAATAAGATAAAAATATAAATATCTTATTATTTTTTGTTAAGGACTTACGATAATCTTTTTTACATAAACGCTTTTGTTATACAATATATACAATTCTGGTTTTAATGTTTGGGTTGTTTCTGCCTTACCTATTATGCTCTTAAACTCTAACACCAGTTAGAATATCTAAATCTACTTGGACGCCGTATTCAATAAAGACCCAGAAGTCTAATGCTCTTGCTCCTACATTTTGTCCTACAATTTGGACGGATTTAGGAACAGATTGTTCCACAGGAAGCATACGAGAAAGGTCAAGGTAGTAGAAAGATTGTTCCAAGTCAAAACCATTTCTGTTGATAAGACCAGAAGCAAGTCCGTCCGTCATATTTCCATTCACAGCATTCACTCCGTAGAACTGATTGTTAAACTCTTCGTAAGAATAACGCTGGGTGTTGTAAATAGCATTTTGTCCCGAAACAACAATATTGAAATTAGTAAGTTGGATAAGTGGGGAAGTAGCACCACAACCAGCAGGGTCAAAAGGGGACTGATAGACGGGCATACCAGCGGGAAGTTGAGTAGCAGTAGCATCGCCAGTAGCGTAGAAAGGAACGACCAGAATGCTCTTAATATCGGCAATACCATTTGTAATAAGGTTATTCATATTCTGCCCTGCTGGAACATTAAGGACTTGGTATTGGTAAATATCTGTGTATTTAATGCTCTTAACTGGTGAGGAAAGATAGGACATCTCAAAAACGGGATTGAAGGTATATGATGGGACATATAGATAAATGGATTGAGCGACGCCACCAGTTCCAACGAAACCAGCAAGAGTAGGGTCAAGACATTTACCACCAACAGAAACATTATAGGTATAGTCATTAGCACCGAAACAAGCGACAGAACCATTATCAGTTTCAGCGGAGGCAATCATACCAGGATTTACACCACCGACGGCGTTGGAAACAGAGGCAAGAGTTAAAGCACCACCAGCACCAGCAGAGGCGAACTTGGTAGATGTGTTGTTAAGGTTAAGGGTCATCTTCATATATGCTCCTTTAAGTAGAGGACACAAAGCAAAGAAGGAGTGAAGATGTTTAAGGTAAATTGTCGCCATTACGGAGATTTGGAATGAACCTTGTGAAACGGCATTTACACCATCAACTTTGGAAGAAATATATGATTTCCATACTTGGGAACAAGCATTAGCGGTAAGCATAGATGAGTAAAGTGTGCCTGTTCCCGAAGTTGCGTCAGCATCATAGTTAATATACATTTGGCGACGACGAAGACCCTTATTACCACACTGGCGGTTGTAGTGAGAGAAGATAGTAAGATTGGGTGTTTTGTAGTGATTGGTGTTATTACAGACACCAACACCACCAGCAGAACCACCAGCGGAAGTATTAAACTCAAAAGTGGTAGGGTCATCTGGGAAAAAACCTATGGTTGAACCCTGTGCCTCTACATCATTCCAGGAGAAAGAAGTCATAAGTTTAAAGGTGTTCCACATATTACACCAGGGAGTTTGCTGGATAATTGTAGTTCCATTATAATCCAGAGTTAAGGAATGTATCATTTGCCCGAACCAATTTTTAAGACCAATAGCATTATCGGCACTCGTAGCGTTAGTGGCGGGAGCAAAACCTCCTGCTGTTGCGAGAGTGGTGGAAGCACAAGTAAGTAAAAGGGGGACAGAAAGGTATGCCTCTCTATAACTCATAAACTTATTGGAGTTGGAAAGTTGGGAAGTGTCTATTACAGACTGATTAGAGTTGTAATTAGCATTTTGGTTGTCTAAAATATTCAACCAATCTCTTTTCACAAAAACGGAGGGAGAACCCTCTACCTCTTGGGACAAGTCAAAAACGAGTTTATCACACATTATATAATAAGACCAGATAAAAAAACTGGTCGTATTGTATTTTAAAAGATTTCTAAATGCTTCCCCAAAATAAACGGGAAACTCCTTAAAGGGAGAAATTAATATTTTTAGGTTTCTTTGTGGTAGGCGTAGGTTGGATAATTGATAGTTTGCCTAATTTGGCGTTTAGATTTTTGCCTAAACTCCCGCCACCTATCCCAGTTCCCTTCATAGGATTTCTACCAGTTGTGGCGATGTAGTCATCAACTCCCGAATATGATGAACCTCCTCCTAAACCTCCGTCCAATAATAGACTTCCGCCTACCATTTTGCCTTTTGTATGCTTACTAAATCCTCTGTGATTAGAACAAGGTAAATAAATCCTACTCAACATCTTATATATATATACAAAGATAAAAACGGAAGTGTTTAATGTTCTTTTCTTTTTTCAATCGCCTTACGGATATTTCTAAATCTCAATAAACCCATAGTCAGCGTATTCAGCATAGTAATTTGCTTATGCGTATCTTTATCCTCTTGCTCTTGGTCGTTTTTCATATCATTCATTAATTTCAACTGCTCTTTTTGGAGGTCATCATATACCCTCAATAGATACATTTCGTTAATCTCGGTATTCATTCTTATATAATTAATTGAGATAATAATTAAGTTGTATCGTCGTCATCTCTAATACACAAAAGAAAGGTCATAGCAGGGTCATTTATCTTAATAGGTTGTAAATCTGTTCCTAAAAGAGTTAAGCGGAGATTGTTATATGTTCCAGGAATAAGTCTATTCCAAGCAAAATTAGGCACTTTCTCGTTAATCAATCCACCAATAGCAACTGACGGCACAATAGAGTAAATAATAGACGAGGGTTGAGAATATTTATTATCAATATTAGATACAGACACCAGAATAGAACTATTTGGTTGGAGGTCGGGAGCAGATGTAGATATGTAAGATATAGTTCCGTTTGCTAATTTGCTTACTTTATCGTCGCCTGCGGGAGCAACAAAAGCATTATTAACATTATTATCAGTTGTGAAATTAGGAATATAACCTAATATTTCATTAATACTTAATGGTAAAATTAGTTCGGGGTTAAATGATTGAGTTGGGAACACTACACCAGCGGGATTGGTAAAACCAGCAGGAAGAGCAATTGGAAATAAAAATGTGTTTATTTGGACGGCATATCTGCTGGGATTAACAAGCATTTCTAAATAATAAACATTCTCTCCACCAGCATTCACTAAATAGTGTCCGTTCTGTATCAAAGCGAATTGTAGGTATTCGTTGATTTTAGCAACTTCGTAAAGTCCGTCTGGAATTGTAAGCGTATATGTAGTGCTTACTGCTCCCGCCGTCCAAGTGTATTGGATTATGTTGTTGTTGTAAATAGCGGATATGTTATACCAACTATAATACATAGACAATTGGGACAGAGCAAGGTAAGAGTTTTTAAACTGAACCGAACCTGGAAATTGGTAGATTAGTTTGTTATTGTCCCCGTCTTTAACAAGATTACTTCTGTTTAAAACAATAGTTCGCATTATATATAATACAGACAGAAAAAAATTGTCTAAATTATATTAATTATCTTTTAATAAAGTTTTCTAACAAAGGGACGACCGAACATTTTAATATCCTTTCCTCCCCTGTGATACACCTTATCTCCTCTCTTGGTTGTAAAATCTAAATCTCCTTTATGTGTTTTACTGGGAGTATGAACCTTTCCATCTCTACCCAGATAAGCACCGACGAACCCTGTTCCGCTAAATGAACCTTTCGGCATTCCTAAATTAAATGGGATTTGACTACCTCCAAAGAAGAACGGCATTTGCTGTGTTGCTGTTTGCTTCCTAATACCAGGACTGACGACATCGGGATTATATCCAGAATAAACTACACTCATCTTATATATATAGTATGGATATTAAAAACCCATAGAAGTTAAATCAAAAAGTATTTCTCTCGCCTGACTTTTCGGGAGTTTATTGAGGTTCATCAATTTCATAGTCGCCAACTTAAACTTCTTAATTAATTCTTTATTATCGTTGCCCGACATTATCTCACCTCTCATAATATTAAACTTATCTATTTCTTTATCGCTTTCATTTTTCTTCGGTGCGGGAATAGAAAGGCGGTCTAATATGTGTGTTTCTTTGGAAAGTCTATGTAAATATGCCTTTTCGCCATCGTCTAATGCTTCTAAATCATCAAAATCGGGAATACCACCGCCTACGATATGGCGAATGATTTTACCTAATCCACCACTTACTCGTTGAGAAGGAAACTCCTTAATACAACTTCCAGCAGGTCTTTTAAGAGCAACTACATCATCATCTAACCTATGCTTGTTAATTATATAGCGTCCTAATGGGACAAAGCGTTTGGTAGGATTTACGCCCTTATCCCAGTCGGTCGCTTTTGGGTGATGGTATTTTCGGGAAGGTCTAAATAGTCCTCTACCAGAGAACCCTCTACCTTGTTCTCCTCCGCCTGCTGTTCCAGTAGTGGTTGCCTCTGCTAATGGAGTTTCTCCTGCTTCTAATGCTTGGAGCATACCAAAATTGGCGGATATAAAAGCATTCATAGAAGAGATATTAGCATAGATAGATTTACTGGTTTGTGTGCCGTATATACCGCCTTTCATTCCTTTTTCTAATGCTACTTTTTGTAAATCTTTCAACCACTTTTCTTTTGCTTTTCTATTGGCGTTCATAATCGGGTGTGCTACTGCTGGAACTTCGGGCATAAATGGTTCTGCTCCTCCCGTAGGTGCTGGTTCTCCACCTTTCGCTCCTGCTGTCGCAGTTATTAGACCTCGTAAGTAATCTCCAATTTGGATTACATCGGGGGTCATCTCCATTAATGCTCTGGTTCGGTTCAGTTCGCCCTTTACCGCTTGTATATCACCACTCGCCATATAACGCTCTAATTTATCCATACGACGCTCCACTTCAACATTAGTGGGTATTTCTTGGAGGAAATCATTTAACATTCTATATGCCTGCCCTCTCGTATCTTCATCTCGTATTGATTTAATCTGGGTATAAGGGTTTCCGTTAAATCTCATAAGTTCTTTGGATACATCTTCTACTGCTTCCTGGAAAGCAATAAACTCGGGAGATGTTCTTAAAGTCGCCATTTTTTCGGTCATCATAATACCAAGCAATTCGCTTAATTGAGTTGGGTCGGTGATTTGGTCTAATAGGTTCTGGGAGTTAAGCATTACATTCTTACCCGATGATTGCTGTAATCCTGTGCTAATTCCATAGTTTCCTGCTGTATCATTCATATATTTATTTAAAAATGGTAGGAATGTATCGGCATATACACCTAATCTAAATTGTTGTTTTATGATAGGGTTAATGGTGTCCTTTTGTTGTGTGTAGAATATCATTTGGTCGTCAGTCATTTCCATAGATATTTTATTTGCTTCTCGTCCATCAGCAATTTCAGTTAGAAATGCTCTTGCTTCTCGTCGCATTCTCTCTGTATCAACGAGTTTTTCCTCTAAACTGCGGAAATCACTCGGTTCGCTTGGGATTTGTCCCGTTCTCTTATACACCTTGTTCGCTTGGTGATTTACATTATCCAACTTCGCCCGAAGTTCTAAACTCGCTAAATATTGCTCCCGAAACTTACCCTTGTCGCTGGAATTGATATTCGGTTGTCCGCTCATCTTATACTATTACATTAGATAAAAAATGTTATAGTATTGATTTTGAAAAAGTCTTTGACTAAATGGAAATAATAAAGTATGTTTTAATTCTTTATTCTCTACTTCTCACTCGCTCCCGCTAAATAATTTAGGTCAGCACCTATCATATTTCCGCCTATATCCATTTGGGGAATGGTATGGTTCATATTTTCGGCAGGTTTCCATTCAGGGTGGTCTGCGTAGGTAATATTATTGTCTTGGATAGGGAATTGAGTATAGTCCATTCCTCCTTTCTCATCAAAGAGTTTGTCCCTTACTATTTCGTTAAACTCTTCTGTAATTTCCTCGTCTGGTTTGGCGAACCATTCCTTCATTTTATCCAGGACTTTTCCTTTATCTCTTTTGCTAAAAGAGGCGGGGTCAGTTAGAGGGTGGTGTCCCAATTCATCTAAACTAATCAATTTACACTTCATCGCTCTTTCTTTTTGAAATAACACCTCCTCCTGCTCGGGTGAAATTGGGGACTTTTCACTAACTTTGGGTTCTTCTAAAACACTCATTATAGTATATACACAGATATTAATTCGGGAGATTGCTAATTAATTGTAAAAGGGGGGCATAGGGGGCAACAATCCTTTTAGACCCCCCCCTCGTTAAAAAATAAAAAAATAAACCTATACTACCCTAACTTTTATTTATCCCCCGTTTCCCCCCTTTCCCCCCCCTTTTATTATTAAGCAAAAGATTAATAAGAAAAGAACCACCTAATAATAACCCCCATCTTATAGGGTGCGGATTTTTTTATTTAAATTGTGAAATAGTCAGTAAAGTCCTCGCCTTCTATTTCCGCTTCGGTTTCTACATTATAGTCCTCATCACTTCTATCTATCCATTTCTTCGCTTTCATAAAGTCAATTACTTCTTTAATGCTAAAATAATATTTAATTGTATTGTGTTCTTTTTTCTGCTCTATCGGCAGTTCATAATCCGCCAACTTGGAGTAAAATGCTTTAATGTTTTTCTGGTATGATGCCTCTTTAAAGAACCCCCATTCCCTACAATATGCTACATATTCCTTATATAGTTCTTGCCCGAGCATTCCATCATTCTTATAAGTATATTCGTTATTACGGGTTTCATTATCCTCATCATCATCGCATTCCTCCTCACTATCGCCTTCGTATAATGCTCCCGTTAAAGCATCTCTGCCCGCATCACTATTTATTAATCCTACTAATTTACTTTCTAAAAAGAGGATTTCGGCGGGAACATATAACTTACACATTTGTAGGTATGCTTTTGTGATGGGGCGTTTAGTCCTCCAATCGTATCCCTCAATATCCATATCATTTAAATAATCGTATAAGCAACTTATAAACTCGGGTTTGGTGAAATGTCCTACTAATGCCTTCCAAAAGTTAGTTCCATATTTCGGCGATAAGTATTTATCGGTTGTATCATAAACAACATATCGTCTATCCTTACTCCTAATATCTATGGGTATTGGATTAGGTTTATTAGTAAAGATGATTAAACGGGCAAGGTTCATAATCGTAATCGGTTGAACGAACTTTCTATTGAGTGTAATTTTATCCTCTGTGATAAATGATTTAATCCTGCCCTCAAAATCAAAAGTATCTTTACCCTCGCATTCATTCATATTGACTAATAGTTTATGATAAAACCCCTCCGCATAATCGCCAAAGAAGTCTTTGGGATTAGATGATGATATGTAATGCTGTAATCCTAATATTAAACCTATGGCGTTTAACCATACATTTTTACCCGTTCCCTGCTTACCCTTTATGATAAATGCTATTGGGTTTTTCTTTTGTGGGTTCTGTATGATGTCTGCTATATATTTAAGCAAGTAATCTAAATGTTCTGGGTCGCCCCCGCATAATTCCTGCCCTAATTCCAAAAATGGTTTTAGTATTTTGCTCCGTTTAGAATAATCATAATCACTATCCTTTTTATCATTAAAACCCCGAAACAGATTAAATATGTGAGGAGGAACTGGGGCATTATCATTATAAGGTAGGAAATCCATTTTATTATAAAGTCTAATATTTTCATCGCTCAACCATTCGGTCATAAACTTTTTCTCCTCTCCATTATCGCAAAATACTCCGCTTTTAAGATGTGTAAAAGTGTCCGTTATTTTACTCGCCGAATAAAAGCATAAATCCTCGCCTATATCTGTTTCCTCCTCTATATAAACATAAACGGGGTCGGGTCTTAATACTTTTGCTACGAATACCTCAAAATAGATTTTCTTACGGGTATATCCCGCTAAACTATTAAAATATTCTGTATCAAAGCGTTTAAACTTTTCCTTATCTAATGATGATGTGTTTATTTTATGTTCGTCCAAAAACTCATCAGTCCAACCATTATCAACCGCTTTATTAATAATCTTAACATCAAAACCCGTTTTTTCTTTAATCATTACCTCCATCGCTGGAAAGGTCATATCTCCTTTCGCATTAACGGGTAATTCGCAATTTTCTAAAAGATTATTTTGTAGCATAATTCCGTCGGCACAAAGAACGCATACATTTTCTTTAATGTAATTTTTTTCAACGCACCATAAATAAATCTGTTCTAATATTTTACATTCGTATTCCTGTAAATAGAACGATACTACTGATGCTTCTAATTTATAGTTTTTTTCTTTTTTCAATAACTTATTCTTTTTAATTTCTTTAACAAGTTTCGGGTTATTACGAACGATATGTTTTCCTATGCCCTCTAATTCAAGTGTTAAACTTTCAATCCAACCAAAGAACCCGTCGTCATTTTGGAAAGCATACAAAGATATTTCGGGTTGGATTATTACGCCATCTTTATCTTTTTCTTCCCGCATCCACCCCTCTATTTTTCCAAAATAAAGCAGTCTAATAAATAAACATTTCGCTCGCTTTCTATCGCAAGATGTAAGTCGCATTAATTTTGCTAATATTTCTTCCCTATTATTACAATAATAATCTAATTCACTACAAGCAAGGGTGTTCGCCTTACATATCTGTAATAAAAGTTGCGGGTGGGCGTTTTCCATATCCCAGTCGCTAAAACCTGCTCGTTGTGCTAATGAGTGTCTAACCTCCATTCTCATTACGAACATTCCTAATACCCGCTTTGGATTGGAACGCCCCCAAGACATTCCAGAACATCGCTCATACTTTATCTCTGCTATGTTGGTTTCCCGATTGATTAACGCTTTGTATTTTCCTAATAACTTTCGTTCATTCCAACCTGTTTCGTTGGTTAATAAATCACTTTTCATTATTTTATCAAAACAACCAGCATCTACGGGTTCATAACATACCATACCATCAAGAGTGTTGGTTTCCTTCGTCAATACTAAACTAAATTGTTCGGTTTCGGTCATCTTATACTATATGTTTAGATAATATTTTGTCTTTATATTACTTTTTAATATAAATCAATTCGCCTAAATACAAATCAATTTTATAAACAAATCATAAATCAAAGAACGCCTAAACATTTACGAAAATCGTAATCCTAAATGTTTAATTTAAAGTGGAATTATCTGGTATTCAGCAAGAATATCGGTCATTAGAGCGTCATCTATCTTCTTCAACTCTTCTATACTCTTCTTAATCTTCATTACGAGAGGGAGATTATCTCCATATTTCTTCATTTCGTCGCCTGTAAGGTTATACTTATACTTAATGTAATATGCCTTATTCTTATTGAGGATTTTAGCAGGGTTCTTCTCGTAATCTTTTCGTTTCCATTCTCTCATATATTCTTTGGCGTTATGCCCTTTGGAAATACGAGTATCATCTTCTTCTTTTATTGAGTTCATCGTTATACTATAAGTAGATATATTAAATTGTCTTTATATGGTTAATAAATGTAAAACAATATATCTATCTATCAAATCCTATGATTTCCAAAAGACCCTTACGGAAACGCTGGTCGGCACTTTCCTCCATATCAATAATAAGAGGTGAGAACTTCTCGGCGGTCGCATATTGATACAACTCTAATAGTTGGTCTTTTGTGATGCCTAAACCGAACTCGCTTAAAATAATATTAACTTCTCTATTTCCAGAGAGTTTTAACAACACCATATAAGAGCAGTTATTACGAATAATCTTCGGTATTTTAAAAAATGACTGCGATATGAAAATACAACTTACATTAAGTTTTCTTGCCCTTATGTAGTAGGTTTCAACCATAGACAAATCTTTTGCTAAAACTAAATCGTCCCACACTACCAAGTGATTAATATCTTTATCAAACTTATCCAGAGGAGGAGTATTATGAACTCCCTCTTTAATTATTATCTGGTCGCTCTTCTCACCAATCCAACGATATAGTGGTTCGTCTTTGTTTCTGGTAATAATTGTTATACTGGCGAATGTTCCACTATTAGCACTAAATAAAGATAAAAGATTTACCAGAAAATTAGTTTTTCCACTACCGCTCGGTGCGACGATACACATTCTAAATGGGAGTTTAAACTTATGTAAATGGAGGTTGGGATTATCTACTTTGTCTATTAGATTTTTGGGGATTTTCTCATACATATTTCTAATAACCCCGTCCGTCTGGACTTCGTCCTTCTTCTTTTTGGGAGGCATCTCTATACATTAGATAAAGATAAAAATGTAATTGTAATGACTATGTTAAATTATTATATCTCTGTTATATATAGAATGTCGGCATACCCACCACCCCTACAAGATTTACCGATTTATAATTCAGTTGAGTTTATAGAGGAGAACTTCCCTTTAACAATACAAGATGCTAAAAGTTTCTTTTTAGAATATCCAACAGCACAGGGAGCAGAAACTCTACAAAACATAGTAGTTAATGGAACATCTGCTTTCAATAGTGATATGACTATTAACGGGGATTTAGAAATACATACACCAGGAACAGGAATTACATTCCCAGATGGAACAATACAGACAACAGCATCTACGGGAAATACAGAAACACATACCAGCGATACACCTACTTATGATGCTGTAAATAACTGGACTATCTATTTATTCCAAACATATCCTACCACCTTTGATAAGTTTAATTGGAATTGTTCTCCTCCATATACCGCCCAAACTACCCGCCAACTTACCAATTTAGGTTCATCTCCACCTCTCGCTGTTGGTGAGATTATATTTCAACCCTTCTCTTATTTTATGATGAACGGAGTAGGTGTTAAACAACCCTATCAGGCAACCTCGTCTAATATGATTACTTATTGTGCTGGTTTCCAACAGAATTATTCCATAACCGCAACAGGAATAGGTGTTAATTTAAACACAACTACTATTGTAAGTGGAACACCTAACGGACTACCACAATTTTTTAGTAATGATTTAACAGAAAATAACGGAACTTGCCCCCCAACCGCAAATCCAATAACAGGATATATAAGTATTGGAGTTGAGGGTAATTTTTCTAATAATGGGGTTGCTACTATGAACTTTTATGAAGTATCATAATCTTAATTATATAGACAATCGCTTAATTATTATATCTATACAATATATAGAATGTCGGCATACCCACCACCACTACAAGATTTACCAATATATAACTCCGTAGAGTTTATTGAAGAGAACTTCCCTTTAACAATACAAGACGCAAAGGCATTCTTTTTAGAATATCCAACAGCACAGGGGGCAGAAACATTACAAAACATAGTAGTTAATGGAACTTCTATTTTTAATAGTGATGCTACTATTAATGGTGATTTAGAAATACATACACCAGGAACAGGATTAACATTCCCAGACGGAACAATACAGACAACCGCCTCTACCTCATCAACAGGTTCATACTGCTACTCTCAATTATTTCCATCAACCCAAGCACCAGGAACACCCACACCAATTCCAATTCCCGCTAATGCTGTTAAATGTGATTGTATCATATATGGAGGAGGTGGTTCAGCAGGGCAGACAAATGCTTTTGGTTCATACTCCGTAAATGGTGGTTCAGGTGGAGGAGGTAGTGTTGTTTCCACAACTGGTATTCCATTAAACCCCCTTTCAACATTAGACTTTTGGTGGGAGGCAGGAACAGGCGGAGGGCAATCTGGTTATTTACTTCTTAACTATCTAACTATCTCGCCTGGTGGAGTTCTTCTCGGGACGACATACAACGGGAGAGGAGGAGGGTCGGGACAATCATCGGGAAGTGGTCTTGCTGGAACAGGCGGAGCAACACCCATAATATCAGCAGACTTTCCTTCCGTAGGTTTTGCTGGAACGAATGGTCTTATTGGTGGAAGTGCTGGGTTTCCAAACTCGTTAGTTCCCAACGGAGGTGTAAATCCTAACAGAGTAGGAACAGCAGAAAAGATTGGGGGAGAGGCAGGGCAACAGGGTTCAGGTCAGCGATATAGTGCCTTTAACGACCCTAACTACACTCCTTCTTTTTGGTATGACGCATCACCTTATTATGAAAAAGGAGCGGTAATGATGACTTGGTATATCAAATATTAAATTACTAATTTAGTAATTCTTTCATACTATCGTTATTATTATATCTCTGTAATATATAGAATGTCGGCATACGAACCTCCTTGTGAAAACCTACCAATATTTAATTCTAACGCCTTTATATGTTCTTCCACTTCGGGAGGAGGTAGTGGCGGAGATGGATTACCAACAGGTTCTATGATTACTTTCGCTGGAAATGGAACACTACCATTAGGATATTTAAAGTGCGACGGGCAATTAGTAAGTGCTACATCTTTTTCAACTTTATACGCCACAATTGGAAACGCTTATGGCGGAACTGCTACTAATTTTAATGTCCCCGATATGACGGATAAGTTTATAAGAGGTTCAGTTTCCTCTATTGGAACAATAACGGGACAAGACCAGTTTTTAGTAGATAAAACAAATATCCAATCATTTACTCCCGATTTACCCGCAGGATTTTCAAACATACCCATAGTCTTTACTTCGCCAAGTGGTATTAGTCAGTGGAATTATTTAAAAGGACAACCAGCGGGAGATGGAAGTGTAGATAAGTGGAACCCACAAGTAAATAGTGATAGTGCTACGGGAGCAAACCTTTTAAATGCTTTGGCGATTGGTGATGTAGCACCAGTTCCAATAGACAATACTCCCGTTCATTACGCTATGATTTACATCATTAAAACATAGATTAACATTTAGAACGATTATATTATTATATGCTGTTAGTATATAATAGTATGAACCCTACGATTGTAATGAACGAACCTTACATAGCGGAAGAACTGCCGTCATTAGATAAGCAAATGGTTCTTAATAATAATGCTTTAACTATGTATATTGACCGCAATACTCTCCAACAATTTATCGTTATTGATGGAACAAGTTTTACCCGTCATAATGGATTAACAACGAGAACGATTAGTTGGGAAACTTTCCACGACCGAATGGAACGCATAAGAGCATTAGTCGCCCCACCAGACAATAATACATTAACCGCAAACCATACCATACAAATAACAAGTGGAGCAGGTAGAACCGCAGAGTTTTTTATGAACGGAACGGCAACCGAGATTAACTCAACTGGGGCGGTTAGTATAACTCCAACATCATCATTAACCACAACATCGGCAACTGATACTACGATAAACGCAGGACAAATCATTAATTTAATAACTGGTTCTCAACTGATTACCTGTAATGGAGCGACGATGGATATGGGGACTGGAAATGTTATTAATGTTAATACTTTGGGTGGTATTAACAACGCACCGCTATTTATAGAAGGAAATGGTGTTGGTGGTAATATTAATTTCACTACCAGAATATCTAATAGAACTACGATGGATACAGAAGGAGATTTATCAATTATACATTTAGGCGGGACAAGTCAGGCAACAGGAGGGATTAAAGTAAATGGAATTAGGGGATTACCAATTTTAACCACAGGCGGAGGAACAGGGCAAGGTGATTTAATTAGTAAAAACTTTCTGGGTGGATTAAATGACGGGCGTAGTCATAATCTTACGGGTGGAGTAGGGAATAACATACCATTTCGTCAATTCGGTTTAGATTTCCCAGAAAGTTTCGGTATGAGATGGGTATTTACAATTGGAGATACAAATCAGTTTATAAGTTTTATGTTTCAAGGTGTAGATATAGGTGGAACTCAACAACCAGTTCAAGACATTCGTTATATTAGGGAAACTTTTCAAGGTGTTCCAGGTGTCGCCCAAGTGGTTAAATGGGTAGATGAAGGAGGAGCAGGAATACAAGTCCCCGCAGTCCAAGAAAATAGATTTAAAAGAGGTTCGTCCGCTATTTTAGAAATAACCTGTAATTATCTATGGGATAGTCAAGTAGCAGGAACTCGTCAAGGTTTAAGTTGGACTGCTAATATAAGCGGACAAGAAAGTAATGGTGAAAAAGTTGTAGCAGAAGTCAAGGGGAGTTTTATAGATAATCCTTTTCCTCAACCCGACCATTTTGATTTTAATTTAGTTAGTGAAACAGCAGGAGGGATTAGGTCGGTGGAAGTATGTGAGTTATTTACCAGAGGTAGTCCGTTCGGTATGTAAAGGGGGGCATACGAGGGTATAATCCATTCTTACCCCCCCTCCCTTCTTTTTTAAAAAAAAACAACATACCTATCTAAATAAATACATAGACTATTGCCCCCCTTTTTATTTATTCGTTTTTTATTTTATTTTATTAATTTTTATTATTCTTAATTAAATACTCCATACTCCCAAGCAGGCATTTACATTTTTAGGTTTTAGTTGGTGTAGATGGTCGTATTCCTTTTTAAAATCCCCATAAGTAGAAAACCCCTCTCCTCCTCTAATGTAGTATCGGGTGATGCCGTCATCGCCAAACATATAATTACAACCGAACTTAATAGTCCCGCCATACTTATTCTGGTTCGCAATAGCATTAAACATACAACATAGTTTTAAAGGTTTCCAATACTTACCGAATAAGTCGCATACATCTTCCCATTTATCCCCGAGAGCAGTAAGATACTTTTTTAACATATTCATAACCACAATATTCGTCATCGGGTTTTTACATTCATCATATCTAATTTTGGAACATTTCTTAATACTGAAACAACCCATAAACTCCTTTTTATCTGGAAACTTCGCATCATCAACGATAGTTCCGTCGTCCAATTCCACCCAGAAATGCCCGTTAAAGTCGGTCATTCCGTCGCCAACCTGATTAATGAGAGCATAACATACTGCTTCGCCCGTAGGAACAAACTCACCATTAAGTTTCGTTGGTTTATCCATAATATCCATATCACCCTTATTTTCGTTAATTATTGTGTTAATCATTCTAAATTGCTTTGTTGTTGCCTCTGTGTTGTATCAATAAAAGCAAATCAATTTTATACGATTTATTAAAAGATAATTCATTTTTTAATGATTTTTGTGGTGTAATTCCGCTTTAAACCGATAGTTCCATCGCATTCGTCGCATAAATCCCGTTTATTGAGGAAACATAGTTGTTCGCAATTATTACACTTTTTTTCCATAGGTGGTGTTGGGCGATAGTTCGGGTTGTGTAAAAGATAGGGGACATATTCGGGTTCATCTGCCTTTGCCCGTTCAACTACAAAACATTCCATACAATAATACTTCGTAGTCGTTTCCATTAGGAAAGTGGTATTAATCTCCTTTACGGCATTTTTACGGCATATTACGCAATCCATCTTATATATTACTACTGACTAATCAGGTAATCGGCATTCAATTTTATATCAATAAGTATTATAA
>TARA_R110000765_G_scaffold297405_5_pt1 | contig 21918 bp, 33 predicted proteins | sample TARA_R110000765 | Tara Oceans TARA_R110000765 (sample SAMEA4398168) | marine metagenome | biome: Polar Biome; feature: [MES] marine water layer (ENVO:01000295) within the mesopelagic zone...; material: water (ENVO:00002006), including particulate matter (ENVO:01000060) such... | reverse complement strand
TTTCAATGATCTGTGACATGATTATGGTCCTTTATTGGTTGTGTGGGTCACCAGAGGGAGACCCTGCTAAAATGCGCTTTGTAATGCGCCCTACTTCGTCCTGCCAAACTGCGGCAATGGCTCTTAATAGCCACGAGCTTCTTTGCGTTTTAGGGCGGCTTCTGATCCGGTAACATCGGCAGGATGCCCCCCCAATGCGAAGAAGAAAGCCAAAGCTTCACCGTCCTCTTTCGTGCCGTTGCCAAAATATAGGTGCTGCTGAAGTGTGCCGCCTTCTGTTTCGATTTTCACAGTCACACAATTTGAATTGCTTGGCGTGATGCTGCTGGCGCGAACCTTTGCAACGTCGAAAATTGATTGGTCGATATTCATCATTGGATCTTCTTTCGCTTTGGGGATTGATTAGGCCGCTTTGGTGATCTCTTCGATCCGATCAATTGTCATTTCCAACAGCATTGCTTTGCTGTGGGTCATGTGCGGCGTCTGTTCTAAAGAACGTTTTTCGCGGCGAAGGTTTGCGAGTTCTTCAATAAGTTCACTTGATAGGTTGGATTGATCGTTCATCTGGATCTCTTTCGTTGTTGGTGGTTGATCTATAAAAGCACCAACAAACCAAGTCAACTAAAAAAATACCTTGCAGAACCTAAAAAGGGTGGCTATCCAGTATCACAGGAAATCAAAAGGGTTTTGGAAAATGGCGAAAGACACAGATAAAAACGCAATGACACTGCGATTGCCAACGGATTTGGACAAGTGGTTCACTGAAGAGGCGGCGCGGTTGGGTGTTCCCAAGCATTCAATGATTGTTATGTCCTTGCAAAATACACGAACGCAATCATCTGCGGTTGTTGGCTGATGGCTTGGAAAGGTCGCAAGGCTTCTTCATTCAAGCGGGTTTCTGGTGCGCAAGCGGGCCGTGTCGCGGTCAAGGTTTACGTTTGTAAATCATGCGGACTTCAACACCCACCGGGGCGCAAGCCTGAAGTGTGCATGGAACGCACCTGTGGCGGGCTGGCCTTTTCTAAATTCGATAGCACTGGTGAAGCGGGCCGTTGGGCAACTTTACTTTTACTAGAGGGTCGCGGGATGATCTCGGATCTAAAAAAACAGGTTTCTTTCGACCTTATGGCCGCCACTCAAATTGACGGGCGAACGGTTCAAAATAAGGTTGCAAGGTATGTCGCAGATTTCACCTACATTCGAGACGGTGAATTTGTGATTGAAGACTTCAAGGGCGCTTTAACCGATGTTGCGGCGCTGAAACTGAAGTGGATGGCCGCAATGGGCCAGCCAGTAAAACTAACCTCCTGAAGGGAAAATAAATGGCAGATAAAACACAAGGCGGCGCTAATATAACCGCTCTGAAGGCTGATATTTCGGCGGGCGTCAAAGCGATTGAAGGTCATATCGAAGATCGCACTTCGGCAAATCAAGCGATTGCCGCTGTGAAGGCAGATCTTGAAGCGAAGGGCGTTCATAAGAAAGCTTTAAACATGGCCATGCAATACATGAACATGGACCCCGACAAGCGCGAAGGCTTTGACATTGCCTATGATATTGTGCGCGAAGCGATTGGGCTTCCTGTCACGCAAGGCGAACTTTTCGAAGCGAAAAAGCCTGAAAAGTCTTCAGGTGACTGAGCCTAATTATGGTGAAATGGACAAGGCGGCGGATGAAGCCGCCTTAGTTCGCAGCAACCAAAAGAAGCTGCAATCAGATCGGGACATGAAACGCATTGCTGGGGCGCTGCTAGGGCAACTGCCCAAGCGGGATCAAGAGGTTCTAGCGTGGGTCTGCCATCAATCCGGCAAGTCTCCGGGGCAGGTCGCCTTTGAAATGGTTCGCAAGTCTATAATTATTGAGCGGCGCGGTTATCGCGAAGCGATGGGTGGGGGTGGTGCATCATCACAAAACCTTGAAACTTTAACACACCGCCTTCCGGGGAATTAAACCAAAATGTCGATCACTTTCATCCCGTTTTATCCATCTGACTTTCTAGCCGGAACTCGCGGCCTTTCGGCTGAAGAGGTTGGTGTCTACATCACACTTCTTTGCCGCATGTATGAAATGGCTGGGCCAATAGAACGGGATGATAATCGGCTTGCTCGGCTGTGCGGAACTCGAAACATCCCGTCATTTGTGAAGGTGTTGGAATACCTGATTGATGACGGCAAGATCACTTTTTCTGAAGGTGAACTTTTTAATGATCGGGCCGCGTTAGAAGTTGAAAGGGTGGTCGGCAAGTCGTCAAAGGCAAGCGATGCTGCCAATGCGCGATGGGATAAAAAAGCCAATAAAAACAACAGGCGCGTTGATGCGGATGCATCGCCCAAGCATATGCCCCAGCCATGCCAACCAAAGCCAAAGCCAAAGCCAAAGTTAGATACTAGCGTATCTAACGGGGAAACCGGACAATTCGAATTGTTGTCATCTGAGGAAAAAGGGCCGGATGAAGCCACGCAAGCGGTTGAACTTTGGAACTCTATGGCAGCTAAAAACGGCCTTTCATCAATTCAGAAATTGAGCGTTTCACGTCACAAGAAACTAACATCGGCGCTTCGGGATCTGGATGGAATCGAGGGGTGGGTGATTGCCCTTTGGAATACTCAAGATAGCGACTTCTTGGCTGGTCGGGTCAAAGGGAAAGATTGGAAGGCTTCTTTTGATTTTTTGCTTCAGCCTAAAAGTTTGGTGAAGGTTATGGAAAGAAGTTACCCGCCATACAAAAGTGAAGCACAACCAAGAAATTCAGAAACTCAAAACGCCATTGATGGGATCTAATCCAATGCCAAACCAACTTTCACTTCCGTCCAAAACAAACCTCAATATTGCGGTTTCAAATAAGATTTTAGAACAGCGCGGTAAGCCCTCGCAAGTTTGGGATCTTGTTCCGATTTCAGATCTTCACCTTGCCATTCAAGGTTTGGAAGCTGCAGCGGTTCCATCTGAAAAAGAGATCGCAAAAAACGCGGCCAAGATCCTTTTGGGTTCTTATCCTCGCCACGCTGTCGATGATCCTGCAATCTACGCAAGGGGAATTGTTTCGGTGTTTATGCGGTTCCCCCCGCATGTAGGGAAAGAGGCAATTGATAATCTATCTTTAAAATCGAAATTCATCCCAACAAGGGCTGAAGTCAACGCGCACTGTGCCTTGATCATGTCGGATCTTAGCACGGCAATCACTATTGCGCGGCGCATGGTGATTGAACACGATTTGCGCAAAAAAGAACAAGATCGTGATGCCAAAGTTAAGGCTGACCGTCAAAAGTTTCGGGACCAACACAAAGGCAAGACAATGCTGGAAGTGATTAAGGCCGAAAAACGTCGCCCCGGCGACAAAAGCGAACCTGAAATCCGCGACAAGGCGCGTCGGATTGAGGGACACAAAGAAACGGCACAACGCCAAAAACAAACTAATTAAGGAAAATATTATGTCTAACACACGTTTACCAGCCCTTCGCATCCGTCTGGATCTTGCGATCAAAACAGACCCTACCGACATGACGGCATTTGGAACATCAGTGGGAAAGGTGCATGCGCTTAAAGCTGCCGCCCTTGAAGCTGGGTTCACCCTAACTGAGGAAATGACTTCGCGGGTTGGCACGTTTGAATTTCCTGCCGCGCCTGAAGCTGAAGTAAAAAATCCACAAGCTGCAGAATAAGTGAAAAGGTTCGCGCTAGACGCCGTGCTTGGCGCAATACCAGTGTTTTTATCTGGTCGTGTTGTAGACACAATCTTGGCGGATGGCGTCGGCGCGGGCCTGATCCACTTCATGTTTTGCCTCCTACTGGTTGAGGTAATCGCACAAATTATTGAGGTTTTTGTAAAATGACCGACGACAAAAAGCTAACACCATTAACGCCTGAAGCCTCGGCTCTTTTTGAGGAACAACGCCAAAGCGATGCTGTCCTTCAAAGCAAATGCACCCATTGTGGGGCATGGTATGAAACGGACAAAAAGCCGCTGCCATTTAAAGAGGTTTTCGAGTGTGATTGTGGATCAGAAATGAATTTCACTGTGCCTGCTGCGCCCCAATCTAATAAGCTTATGACTGCGGATAATACGGCCATTCTGTCCGTATTGGATGGTGAAGCCCGACTTGATACGGGAATGAAAATTCAGGAAGCCGTAAAGCGGGCCGCAATATGGTGGGAAGACACCGGACGCCAACAAATGCAGCGGGAACAAAAACGCCAATCACAAGCCGTTGGGGGTTCTCAAGGTGGGGCAGGCGGGGAATTTGCGTCTAAGGACGCCACAAGCTTAAATTACATGCCTTCAGGGTTAATTCATGGCCAGCCGTGGGAAGCTTTGGGCAAGCGTGAACGGATTATGGTTGTCAAGGCATGGCACCACTTCTTCATTCGCACAACGGATCTGATCGGTGACGATCCACGCGCAACCCATAAGATGCAAGATCGGGGTCGCGTCCAATGATGACCCCCAAATCTGAAGCCCGCGCCTTTCGCATCTGGCAATTTGCAGAACCTTTAGGCTGGAATTGCACATTGCAAGAAGCCTCTGCGGCCATCAACGTGCCGCCAAACCACGTTGCTAGAATTGTCAAAACTAAAGGTTGGCAAACCCGTTTTAGGGCAAACCCGCGCAACCCTTCATCTGCTGGCATAAGTGACGAAAGCGATTTTCAAGATCACCCGTCATCAATCGAAAATTTAGGAAGGTTTTAACATGACACAAGCCAAAGATTTACCAGAACGCATCCACGCAAATCTTGATCTGGGCATGGTTGGAACTGGACGCTGGACCAGCGCCGGAACTGAAAATCCATTTGATGAAGTGCCTTATGTCAGGGCTGATATTCATGGCGAACGGATGCGGGCCGTCATTGCTGAACGTGAGGAAGCAAGAAGCGAAATTTTGGATTTAAAGCGGGATCTTGCGTTCTATGCTGACCGTAAAAACTGGCTTCGCGACGGTAGGCTTGATGGAAATTCCGCAAACTTCACTGGTGGCCCCGCTCTAATAGACTGATTTCAAACACAACAAACCTTCCCACCGTAGCAATATAATGGGGATCTAAGGGGGGAGTTAAGTGTTTTCCGCACACAACTTAACGATCTGGCGGTTTAATGTGCGTAAATGTTTAGTGCCAGATTTGAAACGAAATTCAACAAACCACATAGAATGGACTGAATATTATGAGCAAAGACACATGGATGGGCCTGAAAGATGACGGCACTCAAATTCAAATCAGCCACTCAGGCTTGATGGGTTGGGCGTATCGCAACGACAAACAAATCACTGTTGGTTGGGGGCATAGCTTTCAGCACAAGGACCAAAGACTGGTTCGTGGTGAGTACGTAAAAGAAGCCCTCAAGGCCGGATGGGAAGACCTCGCCCAAATGCTGGTGAAGCGCTTGGGCGATTGCCCTGGATTGCACATCGCAGAGAACGACTTTAGCGGCTGCAATCAAAGCGCCGGAGACTGCCCCACTTGTGGGCAATAAGAAGGACCGTCAGAAAATGGGCGTTGATTTCAATCCTGAAGGTGGCCCGGATAGCCAGAACGGATGTAAACAGTATTCACCAGATTATCAGGCGATGGGTGACTGCAGGAATTGCGGGCATACTCAAGATGCGCACCTTGTCGGCTCGCCTGAACAAAAGGTTATAAATGATATGTTTCAAGCGGGGTTTATGTGATGGGCAATACTAAACAATGTGGCGGCGGTCATGGTCGCGGTGAGTTGAACGGCAAGCCCTGCCCGCGCTGTGATGGTCTTGGCCGTGAAGTTGATGATGAGCAAAGTGGCCCAGTTTCAGCGCCATCTAGTCAGCCATATAAACAGGGGTAATTGTCGTAATATGTGGCCAAATCGGCTATTTACGGCACCACCCCAAAACGTAAGATTTAAGGAGTTCCAATGTCCAAAGGGATAACAGATCGCAAGAAGGAAGCCGCATCAACATTTGCAGGTATGTTTGACGGGTCCGAGGCAAAGCCAACACCTGAAGAAATCGTTGTGCGCGTCATGCATGGTGACGGTGACAACACTGTGACAGATCGGCAGTTAGAAGCGGCCAAGCTGTTGTTGCCCTACCGTCTGCCCAAGCTGGCAACAGTTGAAGCGCATGTTGCAACAACCGAAATGAGCCATGAAGAGTGGATCAAACAGATGGATGAAGATGATGAAGATGAGTAAAGCGGATCTTGAAGATCGTGATGTGTTTGTTGTTAGCCGCGCGATATTGGCCGTGCCGTTCTTCGCGGGGGTTGCCTTCATTGCGTCCGTTGTCGCTGGCCTTGCGTGGTGGTTTTGATGTTGTGGTTTGTTGAAGAACGTAACAGCTTTGGGGGCTGGTCGCCTGCTTTATATCATGGCGAAAAGCCAAGCCGCAAAGCGCCTGATCAAGATATTGTTTGGCGGGGTGATCCTGTTCTTGTGCCTAAGATCTTAGCCGGGTTTGGGATAAGACAAATCAACTCGTGCATGTCTGTAGATGGGGAGTTCAACAGCTTGGATTTCGGCCTTATTTCGGATTTCTTTCGTGAGGGTACGACTGACGCTTTGGAGGTCAAATGAAGCAACCAAACGCCAAACAAAGAAGATCGGATGAACTGACGCTTTACATGCTTCGATTGCGAACGGACGGGATGAAACCCACGGCAATAGGACTTAGGGTTGGCTCACAATCTCAATTCGTATCAACAGCCACAAACCGGATCAGATCTTGGGACCATAAGGAAAGCGGCGAAGCGTCTGAAGTAATCAATGCAGGATATTGGGCATGAAGCAAAAAGATCCTAACCCAAACGCTGAAGTATCAAATGACGATAGGGCGCTGATCAATAAGGTTAGCGCCTTTATGCGTGGGTGCTTGTCCATCCCTGATGCGAACGCCTGTTACAATCAACACCATTCGGAACTTGCGCGGCTGTGGCGGTTGGGCGGATGGAATAGAACTGAATGTATGATATTCAAGAACCTTCGGGACTATCAAATCAAAAGTATCAAGAAAGGCTGGATCAAGTGAAACAGACCGAACAAGAAAGACAGATTGAAGTCCAAAAGATCCATCTTGACGCGGTGATTTTGGGAACTGGTGTTGCGTTCCATCATGCAGACGGGCGGATCGTCCATGTTCCGCTTGACCAAGTTACGGTGAAGGGGTTCATTAATCCGTTAGATAATTCGTGGGATGGCAAGCCATGAACCAAGTTAATCCAAAGCGCATTAAAGCGATACGATCACGCCTGAAGATGGATTTCGAATACTACGCTGCCCGATGCCTGAAGGTGTTGGCCAAGCCGGATGCAAACGGCAAGCGCGGGATCATTCCCTTCAAGCTGAACCCTGCACAGAAATACATTCACAAGCGGATAGAGGAACAAAAGGCCAAGCTTGGTTATGTCCGTGCGATGATCCTGAAGGGCCGTCAACAGGGTGCAAGCACATACACAGAAGGGCGCTTCTATTGGAAGACAACGCAGAACGTGGGAGAGAAAACTTATATTCTTACGCACTCAGCGGAGGCAACGGACAACCTGTTTGGGATGGTTGACCGATACCACAAAAACGCTCCGGTGCACGTCAGGCCCTACGTGGGGAAGGATAACGCGAAGGAACTTGTGTTTGACAATCTGGATAGTCGCTATCAGGTTGCGACGGCTGGATCTAAGGGCGCGGGGCGATCAGCAACGCTAACAAACGTGCATGGATCTGAAGTTGGCTTTTGGGAAAAGGGCGAAGATCACTTGGGCGGGATGCTCCAAGCTGTACCTTTAGCCGTGGGTACTGAAGTTGTTTTGGAAAGCACTGCGAACGGTGTTGGCAACGTGTTTCACAAACAATGGATCTTGGCAGAACGTGAACAATCTGACTTCATCGCGATCTTCGTTCCGTGGTTCTGGCAACCTGAATACAGCCGGATCTTGCCTGACGATTTCGAAGTGTCGTTTGATGAAGAAGACGTGCCAGACGGTGAACCCTCTGAAGGTCAATATCAGGAAATCTACCGCCTGACCGATGGTCAAATGTACTGGCGGCGCATGAAGATCTTCGAACTTGGTGGTGGTGAGGATGGATACTTCCTATTCAAACAAGAATATCCTGCAACATCGGATGAAGCGTTCCAATCATCAGCTTCAGGCAACAGCTTAATCAAGCGCAAATTCATCCTGAAGGCACGCAAGAATGATATTCAAAGCACTGGCCAACTGATCATTGGGATTGATCCGGGTGGTGAAGGTGAAAAGGGTGATCCAACTGGCATTGTTCGTCGTCGTGGTCGCCGGATCTTCAACGCTCAAAAGCTAACTAAGATGAACACAATGCAGATTGCTGCGCTTGTCCGTCGCATCATCATTAACGAACGTCCACTGAAGGTGTTCATTGATGTTGGTGGCCTCGGTATCGGGGTTTATGATCGACTGATTGAATGGCCTGAATGTGTTGGTGTCGTGGTGGCTGTGAACTTTGGTGAAGGCGCATTAGATCCCGAAAAGTACAAGAACAGACGGGCTGAAATGGCATGGCTTTACAAGGAATGGCTTGAAGATGTTGGTGGTGCAAATGTGCCTGATGATGATGGCTATCAAGCGGATGCTTTGGCGTCCGTTATTTCGCCAACTGATAGTCAACAAAGGCGTCAACTTATGTCAAAGGTTTGGATGAAATCGAAGGGCATTAGATCGCCCAATCTGTTTGACGCTTCGATCCTTACCTTCGCCCTTCCTGTGGCTGCTGTTGATGCTAAAGGCGGCAACGCATCAAGCGACTTCGATCCGTTAAGTGGTGCTGGTGATGGCTGGGGAAATCAGGGTTCAAGTTTGACTAACTTCGACGTTTTTTGATCAGTTTATCGCTTCCAAGGTCGCTTGTTGGCGTCGTCGTCCAGTGCCCAATTTTGAAACGTGGAAAATGTCCACAGGGAAACATATTATCCAATGAAATCAGTGTGGGCTTACATGCGAACGCATACCCCAAGCATATGCGTTCGCATAGCTGGAGCATCCAAAAAAGGGTAATTTTTCGATGCTTGGGCGATGCTAGCCATAGCCATAACCATAACCAAAGAAGAGATACTGGCGTATCTCTAGGGAAATCGGGAACAAATAATTATGACAAATGAACAGAAAATCCGCATGTATTGGCGGTGGTTTACAATTGGGTGCAAAGAAAGATTGATCGACGTTGCATTGATCAGCTTTCCGGTGTTTGTGATGACGGGCGTTGTTGCCATATGTGTTCGTTTCTGGATCTGGGTTTTGGGGTTTTAATGTTCTTTGAAAAAGATAAGAAGTTCACAGCTTGGATCGTATTCATGGGGGCTGATCATCGTCAGTTCTGGCGGCTGTTCACATCAAGGGGCTGGCGTCATTGCTTCATCGTGGTTCCGTCGTATTACCCAGAGCCCGGATTGATGGCAGAACAACACTCGATCATCATTGATCCGCGCACCAATCACATCGCGGTTGATGTTTTATACATGGCCCCAAATCTGGTTGCTGAACACGCCTTGGAAATGGGCGCGAAATGCGTGATTAAATTTCGTGTTGACCGTCGCGGGCTTCGGGCCTACGTTCCTCGTGGAATTACAACCTGCGTTTCGATACTGAAAGCGATCTGCGGAATTGGTGCTTGGTACGTTTGGACCCCGCAACACTTCGCAACCTACCTGCTTCGGAATGGCGGTGAATTGATCACAAAGGGTGAAACTGATGGCGAGCATGTTCGGGGCAAAGAAGCCAAAGGTTGACGTGGCTACTCAAAAGGCACAGCGTCGACAGTCAAAAGCCATTGATGATCAATCTGCTGAAGAGGCGAAAGAGATTGGCTCGCGGTCACGGCTTTTGAACTCAACCCGAAAGGGTTCTGGATTATTTAGCCGTTCTGGTGGACAAGGGGTGAAAGAAACCCTTGGCTAGAGGCGGCAATGAATGGCACGTTTACCGATTTCAACAATAAAAGAAGCTTCTGACAAAGCTTGGAACCAGAAATCAAACTTTGACGATTTGATCAAAGAAGCGTTTGAATACGCTCTACCGGATCGAAATACTTATCACTCAAACGGGACCGGAAAGCCTCAAGGCGCTGCTGGTCAAAAGGGCAAAGACAAGACTTCGCGTCGTGTCTTCGATAGCACCCTTCAAAATGACGCTATTAAAATCACAAACCGCATCCAGTACGAATTGTTCCCCATTGGTCATCAGTGGGCTTCTTTTTTGCCGGGGGCATTTGTCCAGACGGAACAGCAAGAACAGGCGCGTAAGGATCTGTTCGCACTGCAACAGGTGATCTTCACATCTATCAGCTTCAGCAACTTTGATCTGTCTATCTCAGAATGGTTGCTTGAACTGGTTGTTGCTGGAACTGCCTGTATGATGGTCACGCCGGGGGATGAAGATAACCCTGTTGTCTATCAAGCTGTCTCACAATCTCACGTTGCTTTGCGCGAAGGTGCGCTGGGTAAGATCGACCTGATTTCACGTCTGCACAAGATGCGGGTAAGCTTGGTTGAACAGACTTGGCCGGATGCAAAATTTGAGATTACCGACGAAGAACGCAAGAAAGATGCTGAAGTCGATCTGATTGATGTTTGTTATTATTCGATGGCTGATAAGCGTTGGTTTTATGATGTTATCGTGACTTCCGGCCTTGGTTCCAAAGAAGAGAAATCCATCGTTCAACGTGAATATCAGATCTGCCCTTGGGTCATCGCTCGTTGGAATAAAGCGGCTGAAGAAGTTCAGGGCCGTTCGTTGGTGATGCAAGCCTTGCCTGATGCTCGTGTGTTGTCTGCAATGAAATCTTATTTGTTGCGTCATGCTGCCTTGGCAATCGGTGGCGTGTTCATGGTCAAGAATGATGGGGTCGTGAACGCCAACAATGTTCGCGTGTTCCCCGGCGCAACCATTCCCGTCCGTTCAACTGGTGGTCCTGCTGGCGCATCCATCGCGCCGCTGCCTGTCACTGGTGATGTGAACCTTGCGGATCTTGTAATTCGGGATCTTGTCAATTCCATCCATCAGGTGATGTTAAATGATGGCATGCCTGACGTCTCTGAAGGTGTGCGGACGGCAACAGAACTTGTTGAACGGATGAAGGAACTGCAACAATCCTTGGGCGCTCCGTTTGCTCGGATCTTGAAGGAAGGTATCGTTCCGATGTTGGAGGCAACGATTGCTGTCCTTGCTGAACAGGGGGTCATTCCGGTTGAAGCTGACCGCAAGATCAAGCTGAACAACGGCGAAATTGATGTAAAGTTTGCATCCCCATTGGTTCAAGGTCAGTCGATCCGTGAAGTTGAAGCTGCCCGCAATGCTATGGCGATCACTGCTGAAGCGGCGGGGCCTGAAGCCGTCCAGTTGAACTTCAAAGTTGAAGATTTCGGGGCTTGGGTCGGTGGTAAATTGGGTGTTGTTCCTGATCTATTGCGCAACGCTGAAGAACGTAAGACACTGCAAGAACAGGCGGGGCAAATTCAGGCCGCGCAAGCATCGGGGCAACCTCCCGTTGGTGGGGCAGGCGGAGTGACGCCACAACAACAGCAAAGGCCAGAAGCCCAACTGGCCGCATAAGGTGAACTAAAATGACAAATCCAAATGATCCGTTCGGTTGGCTATCTGGCGGATCTTCCGCACATGAAGATGGTGGTTTAGCCGACAACCAAGCATTGATGATGGAAGCGGTTGAACAGCGTATGCAAGTTGCCCGCTTGGTCCATCAGGTATTTGAGACGCCGCAAGGTATTGAGTTGATGAACATGCTTTATGACCTGACCCAAGGCGCGCCATTGATGCGCGTTAGTGGGTCTTTGGTTGATGGTGAAGTCGCCCTGTCTCCGTCTGATTGGGCTTATATCCGTGAAGGTCAAAACAGCGTTACCCGCTGGCTTCTCGGTCAAATCGAACTGGCGAAAAACCCGCCTGTTCAAAATCCTGAAGGGGAAGAAGAATGAAACGACTTATAATCTTGGGCGCGTGTGTGTCTATTGGAACGATGGCATTTGCTGCGGCTGATGCTGGTGGCGGTGGTGGTTCAAGCCCTGTCTTGTTGTCGCTGCCTGCTGCGATCAGTGCACTGGATCCGGCGCTTGATGGCGATTGGACGCAAGCGGGTGAGCCTGCAATGTCCCGTATCCAAGAACTGACGGGCAAGCCAGATCTGAAGCGGGCTGATGTTGAAGCGGCTCAACCCAATGGCTTCAATCGCGCTAACGCCAATGCGGCCCCAACGGTGAAGGATGATAATAATGGTTCTCAAGCTTCTACCGAAACACCTTCAACCAATTCTGAAGCCTTCAACGATGCGCTGGGCGGTGGCGATGGCTCCAAGGGAAACGAAGCGGTATCGCGCATGGGCATGAATGGCGAACTGTCGCCATCGGCTCAAGCTGTGGCGCAGATCTTGGAAAAGTGCTTTGATGGTGAAAACTTCGACGCGGTGGCCTTGCTTGAAGCTGCTGCATCTGCGGCACAGTCTGACCGCTTCCGCCGCAACAACGCATTGCAAAACTTGGTGCGCGGCTATCAGGTCACGCAGCTTGAAATCAAAGAGGTGCAGGGTCGTCTTGATGCTCGGATCTCTGACCGTGCGGCCAAGAACGCAGCGTCCCGCGAACAGACGGCAAAAGATCAGCTTGGTTGATTATCCGGCAACATAGTGCGAATAAATAGGGGTGGGGCAGAAATGCCCTGCCCTTTTTGACAGCAGCAAAGGTTACTAAAATGAACTGGAATGAACGACGTACAATGCTTCTGGGCTTCTATAAGGGCCCGGTATTTGACAAGCCAAACGAAGGCGATGGTGGGGGCGATGGCTCCGGTGAAGATGGTGCTGATGATGGCGCGGGTGAAGATAAAGGCACTGGTGATGAAGGCACTGATCGCAGCGTCAAAGATCCGGTTTCTGGCATTAAGGGCGGTCTTCTTGATCGTCGCAAAACGGCAGATGATGACAAGCCTGATGACAACGGCGAAGGTGATGCAAAGCCTGCGGATGATGGCCGCCCTGAAGGTGTTCCCGAAAAGTTTTGGGATGCTGACAAGAAAGAAATCAAGTCTGATGATCTCGGCAAAGCCTACGCTGAACTTGAAAAGGCACACGGCAAGCTGAAGCGTGATAAAACCATTGGTGGTGAAGTTCCCGAAACTGCGGCGGATTACTTCAAAGATGGTCTGGATCTTGGCGAAGGCGTAGATCGCCTTTCTGTCGATGGTCCTGATGATCCGGGCTTGAAGGCTTGGGGTACAGTCTGTCACAAGTACGGGATCGGGAAGGAACTGGCTGTGGATCTGGCCAAAGATATGTTCGGGATGATGAACGAACACGCGCCGGAAACAATCGACCCTGACCAAGAATTTGAAGCGCTGGGCAAGGGTGGTGATGCCTTTATCGAAGGTGTGTTCACTTGGGTTGATGGGGCTGAAAAGTCTGGCAAGCTTTCTGAAGATGATATTGAAATCGTCAACAGCCTGTCTCACACAGCAAAGGGGATTAAGTTCCTTTCCGCAATGCGCACAATGTCAGGCGAAGATCGCATCCCTATCGTTGGGAACAGTGGCGCTCGTGGTATGTCTCCCGCTCAATGGCATGAGGAATATAAGGCTGCGGTGGCCGCTAAAGACTACAAGCGGCAGGAAGAACTTGATGAAATGGACGTTGGCCAGCAAGCGCGGGCTGGTGGCGTCAACCCTGATCGGCCATTGACACGCGGCAAGTAAAAACCATAGATTGCCTTATCTGCTTCGGATTGGTGGGTTTGGTGTTCGGGGGAGGCTCGTTGTAGAAATACAGCGGGCCTTTTTCTTTGGGTTGACATGCGGAATGATTGGGCTTTATTTTCGCTACCAATGGAACGGCCATAATCACAACGCTACGTGACCGCCAAACCGTCAATAGACGCGGCCCGAAATTGCAAGGGAACTTAACCGGAAACGGCCTTCCCAGAACAGCCTTCGCCTAAACCGCAAAACTTCAAGATAATCTTAATGCGGACAAGGGGAACAATATGTCTCGTAATTTAACAACCAATGAACAAGCTTCGTTTGATGCCCGCGTAAAATCGGCCTATGAAACGGGCGGTATGCTTCGCCCAACTGTTGAAATCGCTGATAATGTCGTCGGTTCAACGCATCGCTTCCACAAAATCGGCAAGGGTATGGCCACGCGCCGTATCGACCAGACCGACGTGATCCCAATGAACATTGTGCACGGTAACGCAACCGCCACTTTGGAAGATTGGAACGCTGCGGAATACACTGGTATCTTCAACCAACAAAAAGTTGGGTACAAAGAACAAGATAAGCTGGCCACAATTATTGCCAATGCTATCGGGCGTCGTGAAGATCAATTGATCATTGACGCGCTTGACGCTGCCGCAACATCCTTGACGGTTGATACCGATATTGGCGGGGTTGATAGTGGTCTAAGCACTGCGAAATGTCGCCGCGCTCGTCGCTTGCTGAATGAAAAAGGTGTGCCAAAGGCCAAGGGTGAACGCTGCTTCTTGATTTCATCTGAAGGCATGGAACAGCTTTTGGGCGATGGCGATGCAAATACTGTTGATAAGAACGTCATCAAGGCGCTTTACGATGGTGAGATTTCGCATTGGGTCGGCTTTGACTTTATCGAAGTTGAAGAACGTGATGAAGGCGGCTTGCCTAAATCGGCCAATGATCGCACCAACTTTGCGTATCACAAGGCATCAACTGGCCTAGCTGTCGGGATCAACATGCGCACAGAAGTTAACTATGTGCCTGTGAAAACGTCCTACCTTGCAAACGGTGTTTTCAGCGCGGGATCTACCGCGATTGATGCTGAAGGTATTGTCGAGGTCACGACAACCGAAGCCTAAAAATAGCAGGCGGGGCAATCGGTCCCGTCCGTATCTTTTAAAAACAGAGGGAAGCAAATCATGGCTTTTTCTAAGATAAAATTAGATCCAACTGGATCAGGTTCGCGGGGCGCGGGCGCTCGTGCGATCTACCAGACAACTGACGCTAAAGCCGTCGTAAAAGGCGCTGGTTATTTCAATACTGCGGCAAGCGAACTAACGCACGTTAAGGCGGTTCTGGTCGTTGCCTCTGATGCAACATTTGAAGCCAAGGTGTCTGTTGCTGCTGGTGTCGTAACTCTCGCGGCTATGGACGCCTTCGCGTAATAATTGCCCTTTGCTGTTGGGGGGTAGTGCAGGGCGGCGCTGGGTAAAACCAGCCCGCCCTTTTTTTATAAGGAACGAACATGGCACAAACTGACATATCAATATGTTCACGCGCTTTAGTCACACTTGGGGCCGAACCTATTTCTTCATTCTTGGCATCTGAAGGTGACACGGCTGTAATTTGCGCGAACATCTATCCGGGTCTTAAGGCAGGGATCATGTCGCGCTATCAATGGCGATTTTTGATGAAGAAAAAAGAATTGAGCCGTGATGCAACCGCGCCAATTGGCGAATGGGCGTACTCTTACGTGATCCCCGGCGATGCTCTTGGCTTGCCAAACGCGCTGTTTAGTTCGTCACAACAAGACGTTTCTGAAAGCCAGTTTGAAGTTTTCGGGCGTCGGATCTACTGCGATTTTGAGCGGCTTCTCATGGATTATACTTCGGACGTATCCGAGGCAAATTGGCCCGCGTATTTTGTGGATCTGATGGTGAAGTGCTTGTGTTCTGAAATCGCTTTCGCGGTCACTGATCAGCAAGGCATCGCGCAAGAATGGTCGATGAAGGCTTACGGTACGCCGGGTGAAGGTGGTGTCGGTGGCGCTCTGGGGGATGCAATGTCGCTTGATGGCCAAGGCAACGGGCAGACAGGGATTGTTGCTGATGTGTTTGCCAATGCGCGACACGGCGGCGGGGGGTGGTTCTAATGCCTCGCGTTCATCAACTTAAAACGAACTTTGTAGCAGGGGAATTTGATCCGCTGCTTCTTTCACGTTCTGATATTCGCAATTATTACAACGCGGGTGAACGTGTTAGAAACGCGATCGTGATCCCTCAAGGTGGCGTTTCTATCCGCCCTGGATCTAAATATATTTGGGAAGTTCCTGATATTGATGTTGCTGATGGTGGCGGGCAAAGCAACATCAGGCTGATCGAATTTAGGTTCAACACTGAGCAAACTTATCTGATCGTGATGCACCACAAGGCGATAACTATCTTGCGAAATGATGTATTGGTCGCAACGCTTGTGACTGAATATTCTTCTGATGACCTGCTGTCTTCGGAAACATCAGGCGGGGATCTGATCACTTCGGGCGTTTACTGGACGCAATCAAAAGACACGGTTTTGATCTTCCATGAAGGCCATCCAATAAAAGAACTGAAGCGAAACGGTTCCCATTCAGATTGGACGTTCACAGATTACGAATTGAAGAACTTGCCTCGGTATGACTTCGGGGCGGTTTATACTGATCCTGATGAAATTGGGGTGGATGAAGTTCAAGAAATCGAGTTTCCCGCGCCCGGCAGCCAAGGGGATTGGACCGTTGGTGACACCTTCGCGCTTCTGTTAGAAGATGAACAAACTGAAAATATATCAATTGTGACTGACGGGCCGACAATGGCGCTACGGATGCAGGCGGCGCTTCGGGATCTTCCCAACACCTCAACCGATGGGATCACGGTTTCCGCATCATCGACAACCCTGACCAACTCAATATTCACTGTTACCTTCTCCGGTGATGATGGTGAACGGATATGGGGGTCCATGTATTATCTCACTATATCGGCGGAACAGATCCCAACAATTGATATTGTTGTCGCTACCAAAGGTCAGTATCCGGGCGAGGTGGTTTTCTCTGCTGATCGCGGCTATCCGCGTTGCGGTGCTTTCTTCCAAGGTCGCTTGTGGGTGGCCGGAACGCCATTTCTACCGCATTGGGTCTGGGCTACGCGCCCCGGTGCTCCGAATGATTTCAATTCATCTTTGTTTAAGTCTGATTATGGGATCGCAATCCCTGCGGATAGTGACGACGTGCCAGCGTTTACCGCGATCCTTGCGGGTCGTCATCTTCAGTTATTCAGTAGATCCGGAGAATTTTACGTCCCTGTGTCTGATCGTTCTGCAATAACGCCTGAAAACGTAGCACTTCGCCGCACAAGTTCACGCGGTTGCAAGGCTGGCTTGCGGGTGTTTGAGGTAGATGGGGCAACTCACTTCGTTCAACGTGGTGGGCGGGCGTTGCGTGAAATGATTTTTGCTGAAGCTGAACAGGCTTATCAAGCAAACAACATTTCGCTTCTATCCCCGCACTTGATGCTTGATCCGATTGACTTTGCCCTTCGTCGCTCGACCTCAACAACAGATGCTGACTATGAATTTATGGTCAACACCGATGGAAGCATGACTGTATTCTGCACCCTTAGAACCCAAGAAGTTAATGCAATGGCTTTGTGGAAAACTGAAGGAGAATATCGTGCCGTTGGTGTGGTTCTGGATGACGCTTTTTTTGCTGTGAAGCGTACTATCAATGGCGTCGTGAAGGTCTTTATTGAAAAGATGGACCATGATTTGACGGTTGATTGTGGCTTGACGGGTGGTGCTGGATCTTCAGCGGTTCTTGATCACCTTCCACTTCAGGACATAGAGCATCTTCTTGATGGGGTTATTCAGCAAGGCAAAGCGGCTGATGCTGGTGGTGTTCTGACTTTCGCAAGATCTGCTTCCGATGGTTGGGAAGCTGGCCTTCGATTTGCTCCCGCTGATGATGATTATCCTGATTTGGTGTGGGTGGTGAAAACCCTTCCTGTTGAAGTGGAATTGCCAAACGGCGCAAGTTTGGGGCGAAAGCGTCGGATTGTTAACGTCAGCATGAGGCTGCATAATACCTCTGCGATCTCAATGAATGGGAAGGAAATATCCTTTCAGCAATTCGGTGAAAATCTGTTAGATAAAAAACTGTCTGCTTTCACTGGCGTTAAAAATATCCGTGGCCTTTTGGGTTGGGGCTTTGATGGCTCAATCGTTCTTGGGTCTAGTCGATCACTGAAGGCAACCATACTGGGCCTTTCTTATGGAGTGAGTATTTAAAATGGCAACTATGATGACAATGATGCTGGCCAGCTTGAAGGTAGGCGGCGTCGCGGCGGCTGGTGCTGGTGCTGCTGGGGCAGCTGCGGGGGCTGGTGCGCTGGGTACTCTATCGACGGCTTTGACTGTTGTTGGTGGTCTAGCTTCAATCATGTCTGGGGCAAAGCAAAAATCGGCTTTAGATCAACAGGCAACGGATGAAGATACGCGGGCAACACAAGAAACTATCCAAGGTCGTCAAGACGCACTTAGCGCAATGAGGGCGCTGAATCAGGATCAGGCACAGATCGCGGTTGCTGGTTATGCGTCCGGCATTGGCGGCGGCGAAGGATCTGCGGCGGCGGCGCAAGAAGAGGCTCGAAAGGTTGGTGATCAGAACTTCAATCTTTCAAGGGATAATGCAGCATTTCAATCTTCTGCACGTCGTAATCAGGGGCGGCAGTACAGGGATCAGGGTCAAGGTGCGTTTACCTCTGGCCTGTTTGGCGCTGTAAAGGGCGGAATATCATTGTTTCAACGTAGAGAGGTGCGTGGGTAAATGGCAAATAGCTCAACCGCTGCGGGGGTTCCCCGCGAACTGACGGCACAAAACAGGCAGGGAAGGGCAGGCGTTACGCCTGCTTCTTCCATTCCGCGCATCCAGTTTTCAACGGGTACAGCAAAGGCGCTTAAAGATTTCTCTTTTGATATGTTTCAAGCATCTTCCCGCATTGAAGATGAACTGGACAATCAAGCGCAAGCTGAAGGCACGGTTGAAGGGGCCGCTGCTGGGGCAAGTGGTGATTTTGAAACTGTTGACTACACCACGATAAGGGGCCGCGCATACAATCAAGCGGGTATCCAAACCTTCGTTTCTGGCTTGGAAACTCGGTCGATCTTGGCAACTGCAGAAATTCAAAGCCAGTTTTACAATGATCCTGAAGTCATGCGTGGCGCGTTGGATGATTATCACAAAGGTATTGCTGGTGAACTGAATGAGGTTAGCCCCGGCGCTGGTGCTGCGTATCTTCAGCGGGCCGCGATGCGAAGCGTTCCGGCTGTTGAAGCGGCGCGTGATGCTCAGTTTGCAATGACGCGTGATCAGGCAAATGCGGCCCTTATTGAAAGCCAAGTCGCGCTTGATGCTGAAATGACCACACATTCAGCAAATCTATTTTCAGACAATCCGGCGCGTTCTCAAGCTGCGGCTTCTGCCTTGGCTGTAGTAGGGCAAGAAATCATGCGCGTTTATGATGCGGTAGATCCTACAACTGGTCGGCCTTTGTATTCAGCCGCGGAAAAAGCAAAGGCGCGGGCTGGGTTCAACGAACGGGTATTTGAAACGGCAACACTTTCTTGGTTTGAGGGGCAGGAAGATAAATCTGCGGCCTATACTAAATTCATTGAAGGCGATTTCAGCTTTGATATGAACGTCGATCAAGCTGATGTTGAAATCGTTGATATGACGGGCGGCAAGATCCGCAATAAGCCAATTACAAAACATGTGCGTTCCCGCATTTCGGCTGCGGCGGTTGCGACGGGATCGGATATTTCAATTGCTCTAGTTTCCGGTGGGCAGGATGCAAAGGGCTTTGGAACTCGCCGCACAGGTTCAACTCGCCACGATCACGGCGAAGCTGGCGATATTGTTCTGATGAAGGATGGCCAGCAAGTTTTACCGGGTGAAGATCCTGCATTGTATGAACGGTTTATTGAAAATGCTGCGGCGGCTGGCTTCACTGGAATAGGCCATTATGAATGGGGCATCCATGTTGGCGGCGGTAAATCCGCGGCGTGGGGGCCGTCGACAACGGGGCGGGATCTTGATCCAAGGTTCGGGGCTGCAATCGCTCGTGGCCGTGCAAACCCAATGGATACCGAAGGCGGCAAACAGTCTGTCGATATGCGCAAAACAATGTCGCCTTCCGCAATGAAGCGTCTTGAAAGTGAAATGCGGTCACAGATCACTTTCAAAAACACTCAAGCGGACCGTGCCACACGCGAAGAAGAAAAGGCACATGCTGACCGTCAAGAAATCGGTTTCACCCTTGCGCTGGATAGCTATCTGAATGGCGGCAAGGTTGAAGGCACTGATCCCCTGACCCGTCCGATGATCCAAGAAATGCTAGAGCGTCAAGAAATCAGCTTTGCGCAATCTCGGCAGGCTTTGCAGTGGTTGGCCACGCCTGCACCTGAAGCTTCGAACCAATCCGTTTTTGAAGAACTACAACGCCGCATGTATGAAGGCGATGATATATCTGGCGATATTCAAAGCATGTTGGGGCAGTTATCAAAGGCTGATGCGACTTCTCTTCTTGGTAAAAACCAAAGCATGAACAGCGAAAAAACATCAACGATGACGGAAGAACAGCGCGGATATTTGGGGATGATCCGCCAAACGGTTGCGCCTGAAGGTATCCTTGCGCAGTTGGATGATGGCGCATCAATGCGGGCCTTCAATGCACAAGACGAATACCGAAAGAGAATTTCTGAAGGTGAAGCTCCCCCTGTTGTTGCGCGTGAAATTATTGACCGCGCACAGCGTGACACGTTGGCGAATGAAACGTTCGCTTTGCAGCGTATGCTTCGCCCGCGCTTTGCTGTCTCTTCGGCTTCTGGTGATGGAATTGACGTTCGGCAATCTGCTGTCCTCTTAGATGCGGCACGGGTAAGTGGTGGGATCTCTGAAGTGTCGTATAAACGGCAACGAAAATTGATTATGGAATGGGCGAAAATCCAAGGGGATACAAACTGATGAACGATTTTAAAAATGAAAACCCTATGGGGTCTGTTGTCATAGAGCCGCCGCGTCCTGAAGAGGACGCGGCTTCTAGCTATATTGATGTCGTTGATGCAAGTTCTGCGGCTCGTGAGGAACAGCAATGGTCTGAGCTTCTCGGTGGAAAAACTGAAGAACCAAAAGCCGGGCCTGCGTCTGATCGTCCAGCACAGCAAGTTGATGCGCCTGAAAGTGGTGACGAAACATTCATGGATAAGGCGGGCAACGTGGCCTCTGATATTGGTCGTGGCCTAACTGAAGCGCCGGGGCAAATCGTCGGCGGGGTCGCTGATGCGTTTGATGAAGCTGGCCAAGTCCTTCAGGAAATGACGGGGGTTGGCGGCTTCCAAATCTTAAACGATGATGGTGAACTTGATTTCGATTATCTCAATTGGGAAGAGTGGCAAGAGCAAGGGAAAAGCGATGCCTTTACAGGCCTTTTCCAAACTGAAGATGCAGATACCGCCACTGGCGGTTTTGTTCGTTCTACAGCTCAATTTATGGCTGGCTTCATTCCTGCACTGAAGGGCGTAAAAGCTGCGGGCGTAACTGGTGCGGTTTCTAGCGCAATGGCTGCTGGGGCCGTCGCTGATGCTGTTGTCTTTGATCCTCACGAAGATCGCCTGTCTACATTCCTTAACGAAGTTCCCGCATTGGAGCCTTATGTTTCTGATTATCTAGCCGACAATAATCCCGAAAATGAAAGTTCTTGGGAAGGCCGGATGAAGAACGCTATCGAAGGTGCGGGCCTCGGTCTGGTGACTGACGCGGCAGGGGCTTTGTTCCGTGCGTTTAAGTATTACAAAGTTCAGCGCAATGAAGGATCAAACTTTGTTGCTGAAGATCCATCTGTCCAAGCCCAAGCTGGGCGCGATGCACTGAAAGAAGCGGCGCGTGAAGAACTTGTTCAGGATATTCCTGATGAAGCCCTTGCCCCTCTGGGTCGGTCTGATGGTCCACTGCTCACAAGCCTAGATCCTGCCGCGCCTGAAGCCGGAAAGATCGAAAGCTATCTTCGCACGGTAAAGGCTGAAGAACGCGCTGCGGTTTCGATTGAACGCAATGACGCCTTGTCAAAGATAAATATCGCCGCTGAAGGCGCTCAAGCTCGTTTGGGGGTAGATACACCTGATGCAGCGTTTGAAGCCCTGCTGGATGGCGTTC